>Ga0105249_10003254_pt1 | contig 14070 bp, 10 predicted proteins | sample KBSS44metaG_FD_81522 | JGI IMG/M metagenome (GOLD analysis project Ga0105249, IMG submission 81522) | Switchgrass rhizosphere microbial communities from Kellogg Biological Station, Michigan, USA - KBS S4-4 metaG | ecosystem: Host-associated > Plants > Roots > Rhizosphere > Soil | place... | reverse complement strand
GAAGTGATCAGTAAAAAAGATTTTTTTGATTACGAAGCTAAATACGAAGGAGCGTCAACAGAAATAACCCCGGCGCAAATAGATGAAGTAATTGCCGAAAAAATAAGAGATACTGCAAAAAAGATTTATGCTTTATTTAATTGCAAGGGAGTAGTGAGAATCGACTTTATATACAATGAAGAAGCCGGCCAGCCGTTTATGCTGGAGATCAATACCATTCCCGGGCAAAGTGAGGCAAGCATAGTGCCTCAGCAGGTAAAAGCAATGGGTTGGAGCTTAAAAGAATTTTATACTAAGCTGGTGGAAGAATGTTTTTAAAGGTTAGATAGGAAAATTAAATTAAACAACGAATGTTCAAGTTCATTACGCAGCGGCCATTATGGATCAATATTCTGACAGGTATTATACTTGCAATTGCCATTTTCGTGATTTTTATTCTCTCCCTTAACTGGTTAACACATCATGATAGATCAAGTACAGTACCATCAGTTACAGGAAAAAAATTGGCCGATGCAGAAAAGGAATTGGATAGGCTTGGTTTTGACCTGGAAATACAGGATTCAGTTTATGTGGATTCATTGCCACCAATGGCTGTGATAAAGCAAGTTCCCGAAGCGGATGAAGTGGTAAAAGAAAATCGCACCGTATATCTAATCATTAACCGGTCAGTGCCGCCACTTGTTGAAATGCCTAACCTTGTTGGTTATAGTTTTCGGAATGCCGAGATGGTTTTAAAGAATATGGATCTGCGAATTGGCGATACTACTTTCAAACCCGATTTTGCAAAGAATTCTGTTTTAGAACAATGGTATAAAGGAGCGATCATTTCTCCGGGAACACAAATAAGAAAGGGAAGTACCATTTCTCTTGTACTTGGTGATGGGGTAGGAAAAACAGAATTTGCAGTGCCCGTGATTGTGGGACTGACCTATGGCGACGCTAAAGTTTTATTGGAAACAAATGGTCTTGTGATAGGAGCTGTAGTTCCATCTCCCGGGGTTACCGATACATTAGCGGCCTACATTTATAAACAAGTTCCTGAACGATTTGACGAAGATGGAAAAATCCAACACATTCGGCCTGGTCAAACAATGGATGTATGGCTACAGATAGAAAAACCTATAAAAGATTCTACTGGCTTACATTTGCCTGAATAAATTTTTATGGAAAATATTTCTGTTGACGAAGTAAAACGCCGGCTGGATGCTGGTGAAAAATTAAATCTTGTTGATGTACGGGAACCATACGAGAATGCAGATTTTAATATCGGTGGCGTTCTTTTGCCGTTAGGCAACGTTCATAGTATGCAAATAGAAGATATAGAAGACCTCAAAGATCAGGAAGTGATCTGCTATTGCAGAAGCGGCAACCGCAGCGGACAAGCCTGCATGTTCTTAGATATGCTGGGTTTTAAGAATACAAAGAATCTTGCAGGCGGCATGATCGCATGGCAGGAGAAATTTGGAGTTAAGAGTTAAGCCTCGATAGCTGTAACTCTGAACTCTTAACTCGAGTCTCACAACTTTATATTCACTCCGATCATAAAATTCGTTCCAGCCATTGGGAAATAATAATTGTTCACACTAAGTGTTCCTCCATAAATATAATTGTATGTATAGCCATTAGGCTCATACCTTTTATTAAAAATATTATTTACCTGGAGGATAATATTAGATTCTTTTAAAAATGCTTTGGTAAAGGTGTAAGTTGCTCTCGCATTTTGTACGTAAAAGGCATTAAGCTTGCGGCCTTCATCCTGCGTATTATCGAGGTATTGCTTACTCACATATTTACTTACTAAGCTCAGTTCAATATTTTTTATGGGTAAAAAATTAATGGTTGCTCCACCAACTATTGCCGGAGAATAGGCAATATCTGCTGATTTGTAATTATTGATCTTTTGTCCCCCATTATCATAATCATCAATAAACTCAGTAAACCGCAAAACCTTATTGCGGCTGAAAGCAAAGTTTCCGGCAACATTCAACCATGAGTTTAGTTTATAGCCGCCTTGTAGTTCTATTCCTGCCCGATAGCTCCTTGGAATATTAGTTCTTGTATAAGCACCCACATCATTTATTTTACCTGTCAGTACTAATTGATCTTTATACCGCATGTAATACAACGTAACAGCCCAATTATAATTCGTTCTGTCTTTTTCAATACCTAATTCTATATCATGTAATCTTTCAGGCTTTGGCTGTTCATTTTTGCCAGCTTCAAAATCGTCCCTGTTTGGCTCTTTATTGGCAATGCTGTAAGAGAAATAACCTTTCCATCCATTTTTAATATAACTGATACCTGCTTTTGGATTGAAGAAATCATAGTCATTTTTTATAAACAGACCTGGATTATCTCTGAAACCATTGATATCATATTTTACATGGTGATATTGCAGATCGTAGAAGTAATTCCAGTTTTGACAAAACTCTGTTTGTTGTTTTAAGTAAATATTGAAATCAGTTTTTAGGGCATCCAGATCATACCAGCGATAACCTGGTGTTGGCAATCCTTTGGAAGCCCATATCAATTCACCAAAGTGATTGCCCTCATAGCGGTTATAGCCGCCCCCTAATGAGGCTTGCGTTTTATTATTTTTATATTGAAATGAAAAAATATTTCCATAAAAATCATTGTCAAGCCATAGCTGCCTTACAAAATCTGAATTAGCTGCAATGCCGGTTAATCCATAATCATTATATGGCTGGTCAGCTTTATATTGTTCATAATAACCCTTGCCCTTGATATAAAACAAAGCCGTATTGAAAGTTATTTTCTTTCCCAGTAATTGCGTAAAGAATAATTGATAGTGATCCTGCCAGTAATTATCCGTTTCATTATCGTACGGCTCGCCTGGCTTTTCTGTACCGGCGTAATTAATAGTTCGGTTGCCAGCTTGCAGATCAGCTTCTGAAATTCCATACCAGGCTTGGTATGTTTTTTCTTTTCCTGAAAAAATATTCAGTCGCAAAGACGATCTGGCGGAAAGATATGCGGTTGAAAAATAAAATGATTTTAAGTTGGTGGTTGCTCTGTCAATAAACCCACTGCTGCTTATTCGCGAAAGCCGGAGATCAGCTGTGAAATGATCACCCATTATACCGGTACCAATTTTTACTGTGTTCTTCCATGTATCAAAAGATCCATAACTGTTATTAATCTCAGCATAAACATCTTTATTAATTTCATTGGTGCTAAAATTGATACTTGCCCCAAAAGCCCCGGCTCCATTAGATGAAGTGCCAACTCCTCTTTGTATTTGAATGCTGCCTACTGATGACGAGAAATCAGGCAGATCAACAAAAAATGTTCCTTGCCCTTCGGCATCATTATAAGGAATGCCATTTAGTGTTATATTGATTCTTGTGGCGTCAGACCCACGAATGCGGATACCGGTGTAGCCAACTCCATTACCGGCATCTGAATTAATAACCACCGATGGTGTTTGATCCAGGAGAAAAGGAATATCCTGTCCCAAGTTATTTTTCCTGATCTCTTTTTTTGACAAGTTGGTTTTTGTGAAGGGGGCATTATCGGCTGCCCTTACTGCTTTTACTTCTACAGGTGTAAGTAAATAGAAGCTGTCTTTGTCGTTTGTTTTTTCCTGTGCCGACAAAAATGAGCACAGTGTTGATGCAATAATTGAAACTGCAATCCTCTTCATTTTTTTAATTTTATATCCCGGATGAACGGGACGGTTAAAAAATAAAGGGGAAATGCTGTGTAGAAAGGAAATGAATTGACATCCTTCCCTGCGCAGGCATTACCCTGATCAGGTTTACGGGTTTAATCTCAGATTGTCCACCTTAAGCGGGACAAACACCCCGGGAACACTGAAGTACCAATAGGTACATAAAAGAACTGGCGCAAAGTTAAGGGATAAAATGTTTTTCAAAAGCTGTAACTTTTTTATTGCTCCTTGCGTATCACATCAAACTAAAGTTTTATGAAGAATGTTTTTTTACTTTTTCTGATTGCAGTTTTTAGCATTGAATCTTTCGGTCAAAAGACAATCAATGACCCTAATGCGGAAGTAAGAGAGGCAAAGGCTTATCATGGCATCAAAGTATCCAATGCCTTTGATGTGTATCTTACGCAAAGCACTGATGAAGGAGTAGCGGTAAGTGCTTCAGAAACCAAGTATCGTGAAAAGATAAAAGTAGAAGTGAAAGATGGTATTTTGAATGTTTGGTATGACAATGAGGGAAGGTGGAGTACAGGAAATAAAAAATTAAAGGCTTATATTTCTTTTAAGCAAATAGATCAGCTCAACATTAACGGAGCTTGCGATGTATATGTTTCTGGTACTCTGAAATCAAAGGATCTTACTATTAAACTTACAGGAGCAAGTGATCTTAAAGGAACATCCGGTGGTGGTAAATTGCAGATCGACGGAGAGCTTAATATTGACCTTAGCGGTGCATCGGATATGAATTTAACCGGTACAGCTGAAAAATTAAGTATTGAGGCAAGCGGTGCCAGTAGTTTTAAAGGGTTTGATTTTATTACTAATTATTGCGATGCTCATGCTACAGGCGCCAGCGACATAACAATTACAGTGAATAAAGAATTATCTGCTCATGCTACAGGCGCCAGCGATGTACATTATAAAGGCGATGGAGTAATTCGTGATATAAAAACGAGTGGTGCGAGCAGTGTTTCAAAAAGAGGATAACATAACTGACAAATCATAATAAGAAAAGCTTCCGAAAGGAAGCTTTTCTTATTTGTTGCGAAGGGGAGGTTCGAACTCCCGACCTTTGGGTTATGAGCCCAACGAGCTACCGCTGCTCTACTTCGCGATGTGGGGTGCAAAGATAACCGTGACTTGTTTACCTGCCAAACAATTTTAATCAATTACCTTTGCGACCCATTCAAAAAAAACAGTTAATTATTTTATCATTAATGAAAACGGGGTTTGTAAATATTTTCGGAAGACCAAACGCAGGCAAAAGCACATTGCTCAATGCATTAATGGGAGAAAAACTGGCTATTGTTTCTAAAAAAGTGCAAACAACACGGCACAGGATAAAGGGAATATTAACAGAGAAAGATTACCAATTGATCATCTCCGATACTCCCGGTATCATTGAACCAAAATATAAGTTGCATGAAAAAATGATGCAGGCTGTAAAAAATGCTCTCGAAGATGCAGATGTTGCTTTGCTGATTGTTGATGTAAACGAAAACCTGGAAGAATGCAATACAATTTTTGAAGCATTGAAATTAAAAGTGCCTGCTGTTGTAGTAATAAACAAAATTGACAAAGCAAGTCCGGATAAAATAAAAGAAGTTGTTTCTTTTTTTGAAACAAAATCTTATTCCAAAAAGGTAATTACCATCTCCGCTCTTAGCGGTATCAATAAAAAGAAATTTTTAAAACCAATATTAGAGCTTTTACCGGAAGCCGAGCCTTTCTTTGCCGGAGATGATATAAGTGATCTGCCGACGAAATTTTTTGTAAGTGAATTGATAAGAGAAAAAATATATGAGTTGTTTGAAGAAGAGATACCTTATCACACAGCTGTAATGATAAATGAATTCAAGGAAAAAACGTCATTGATCAAAATATCTGCAAATATTATTGTGCAAAGAGAAACACAGAAAGGAATATTGCTTGGTGAAAAAGGGAGCATGATAAAAAAACTTGGAACAGCAGCAAGGATAGGTATAGAAAAGTTTCTGGAGCGAAAAGTTTTTTTAGAATTATTTGTAAAGGTGAAACCAAAGTGGAGAGAAAATGAATTGCAGTTGAAAGAGTATGGATATTAAGTAAAAAGTAAAAATTAAAAAAAATAGTCTCCGTATTGGGTTGACTTTTAATTAAACTAGCGAATCGATTCAAAGATGTCATTTACAGTAGCTATAGTAGGTCGTCCGAATGTAGGCAAAAGCACTTTGTTCAATCGTTTATTGGAACAACGCAAAGCTATTGTTGATGATACCAGCGGTGTAACCCGTGACAGGCAATACGGAATTTCCGATTGGAATGGAAAGACTTTTAATGTTATAGATACAGGAGGTTTTGTTGCCGGCAGCGAAGATATATTTGAAAAGGAAATTGCTAAGCAGGTGCTTGTTGCTATAGAAGAAGCTAATGCAATAATGTTTATTGTTGATGCTATAGCTGGTATCACGGCGCTTGATGACTCGATGGCCCAGGTATTACGCAGAAGCACCAAACCTGTTTTTTTAGTAGTAAATAAAGTGGATAACCATGACAGGTTACTTGAAGCTTCCGAATTCTATAGTTTAGGGTTTGAAAAAATCTTTTTTATTGCAGCAGCAAGTGGCAGCGGCACCGGTGAATTATTAGATGCTATTGCTGAACTTATTACAGCCGATGCCTCAGAAGAAACTGCTGAAATAGATGCATTGCCAAAAATTGCGATCATTGGTCAGCCCAATGTAGGTAAGTCTTCATTATTAAATGCTTTGATCGGTGAAGAAAGAACTATAGTAAGTGAAATTGCCGGGACAACAAGAGATACCATCCATACTCATTACAAACTTTTTCAAAAGGAATTCGTTTTAATTGATACGGCTGGCATACGTCGTAAAACAAAAGTGCATGAAGACCTGGAGTTTTATTCTGTTATTAGGGCGATAAAGGCAATGGATGAAGCCGATATATGTTTGCTATTGATCGATGCAGAAAAAGGAATAACTGCTCAGGACCTCAATATTTTCAGCCTGGCTGTAAAAAAAGGAAAAGGAATAGTGCTATTGATAAATAAATGGGATTTGAAAGAAAAAGAAACCAACACCGCAAAAGATTTGGAAAAAGATATAAAGCAACGGCTTGCACCATTTTCCGATGTGCCTGTTCTTTTCATTTCAGCTAAAGAAAAAACAAGAATATTTAAAGCTATTGAGGTAGCATTGGAAGTGTATGAGAACAGGAAGCAAAAAATTTCTACTTCCAAACTGAATGAAGTTATTCTTGATGCTATTAAATCTTATCATCCTCCGGTAGTGAGAGGGCATCCGGTTAAAATAAAATATATCACTCAACTACCAACGGTTGTTCCATCTTTCGCTTTCTTTTGCAATTTTCCTGAGGATATCAAATTGCCGTATAAAAATTATCTTGAGAATAAACTCAGGGAAAATTTTCATTTATCAGGTGTGCCTATAAGGATATTCTTTCGCAAGAAATAATTTCAGTCAATGGATTCGTATATCTACGATGTTCAAAACATTTCTCTAGAATAGCTTGTATTATCAGTATTCAATATCTAATTTGGCATTTATTCTTCCACCCATCTATCCTTCGAAGCCCTTTTTACAATTGATTTTATGAAAGACAGGTTTCCTGATCAGGATCAGTATGTTTCCTTTTGAATGACCACCATTTAAAAATCTGTCAACATGAAGCTGCTAATTGTTTTATTGCTATTCAGTCTTACGGTACAAGCGCAAATAAATTCCGATAAGGCCAATAAATGGCATCTGGATCATAAAAAATATCTCACAGGAGGATTTGTTTTAGTAGCAGGTGCATCCAAAGGTTTTAATGAGACATTAATGTTTCACTGGAAAGCTTTCCGTCATTCATTTCCTAAAGTAAATGCAGAATGGTTCAACCCTAATGTAAGCTGGCGGAATAAATATAAAGACGGCAACCCTGATGCTGGCGCTAAATTTCCATTGTCAACTTCGGTATTGGTGGCGTTTACCGATCAATATCATTTGAATAATTTTATCAATAAGGCTGCATGGACCACTGCACTGGTCATAAAAATTGGAGAAAAGAAGAAGCCATTTAAGCAGTATTTATGGGATATTCTTTATTACACAGCATGCCACCAGGCTGGCTTTGCACTTACATATTATCCTTTCAAAGGTTATAAAGGTGATTAAGAATTGAATTTCTTTTCGATTTCGGCAACCTGTTGGCGAAATTTCTTTAATTCAGCTCCTTTTTGTTTTATGAAGCCGTTGTCTGATAATTTTCCGAGTACTTTTTCCATTTCTTTTTGGGTATCGTATAGCATTTGCCGGAAAGGATTTTGGTAATCCTTAGCCCGGGAATTATAAATGGCTTTAGTCATCCATTCTTTTGTTGCAAGCGCTTGTTGCAATAGGTCAGAAAAAATTCTTTTATTGATTTTTTTAGAATTTAATTTTAAAACTTCAAGCAGTGATGCATAAGCATGTTGCAATCTTTGTTCCTGGTAAATTTTACTGTTCTTTAAGTAAAATTCGTGTATCGCATCCCAATCATTTATTTTACCTGAGCGAATGTTTCGAATTAAAGTTCCTACAGAAGATTTTGGTATTAATTGTCCGCCTATATTCATCCATTCATTACGCTGGGGCTGGGCCGGCAAATCTTTTAAGAGATCCTGTAATGAAGAAATGCCATGTTTATTAATAAACAGCATAAGTTCAGTTACTCCATAATAAATAATAAGCTCTTTGAATATCTTATATGCCTGCGGCACCTTTAACAATTGTACTTTTCTATCACAATTCTCAAAACCATCTGCTACTATTTCAAGAGCATCAGCTTCAACTATATTTTTTTCTAATAAAGATTCTCCACTTTTTATCCAACTAGCAAGGTTAGTTATCGTATCAGGTAAAGATTTATTGCTTTTTCTTGCCAATGCTTTGCCCGTAAATTGTTTCATCATTTGGATTCCAGTAAACAATTCATTCACTGTATCAGGTGCTAAATAATCATATTCTATTTCCTGTGACTTATCCAAACGTTTATCACGATCATAATATTTATCCGCATTGCGGGCCAGCGCATACATGTTATACATAAACCAGTAGCCAGGCATCACCAGTAGCTTATCATTGCTTAGGTCATTACTTACCAGGGAAAAAGGAATAGGAATATTTAATTCATATTGAAAATCGCTTTTAGCGATCAGTGTAAAAGAAGCAAATTTAGAATTATGCTTCAGGCTTACACACAGGCCCGGCCAAAAACCACGCCCAGCCAATAATTCGCCATCAGCTCCCCTTGAGTTATGATTAGAACCTATCGTTGCTCCTGCTGCCATATTGCTTTGTCCCATCACCACTGCGGCACATAGAAATGAATTATTATGATGTTGTTCATGTCCCGGGAAAATAAGGGAGTTTAATACTTCACAACAAGAAATAGTAGAGTTATCTCCGAGATAAGAATTAATCAATCTGGCACCGTACTTCAATTGGGAATTAGAAGCCATAATAAAACGAACAGCTTTTACTCCGTAAAAAATTCTACAGCCAAAACCAATGATCCCATTTACCAATTCACAACCTTCACCGATCTGTGATTTTGATTCCGCTGATGAATTGATGGTGAGGTTTTTTAATTTATTGGCTCCTTTAATATAGGCATCACTGCCGATCCAAACATCTTTAATGATACTGCTGTTTTTTATAACAGTTCTGTCGCCGATCTTTCCATAGTAGCCTCTTTGCGTATCAAATTTTTTATCAGTAAACTCTTTAAATTTTTGCAGCAGCTTATCATCGTCTCTGTACTTTGACCAAAGCCATGCATCGCCTGCGAGCATTCCATTAAATGGAAGTACACTTCGGCCTGCATTCTCATTGCATATTTCAAGCCAGATGCGGACTGACTCCGGTTCTCCATCTTTTAAAACACCATTGCCAAATTTGGAATGATCAGTAGTTGCCAGTTCATTTATATTAACGAGAATCACTTCATTGCCGATGATATAATGGCTTATAAAATTTACATTGTCGATAGCTACATTGTTTCCGATATCACTGCTGATAATCGTACTGTTGTATAAACCAACGGGCATCCTGAGATTATTGAACTCGACAAAGTAGGGTTCGAGTTTTCCAATACGAACCAATCCATAAAACTTACAGTTTTTTACTAGTTCAGGCTTAAATTCATTTGAGACCAATACCTTGTCCCAATTGTCTGAACTATTGCCATTGCGGACCAAAACTTCAGTCTCATGGGTGGTAAGCTTTCTGTGTTTAGTGCCATTACGATTCTGAATATTACGGAGATAATACTCATTCTTTCCTTTGGGAATAAATTCTTTTGGAATAAAGCCGTAGCCCAATGATGAGATCGATTTTTTATTGATTTGATTCATAAACCCCAACCCCTAAAGGGCTTTTAACTTTTTTAAAGAAGTTTGGCCGTTCTTTTTGAAGAAGTATCGATTATTAAATATTTTTTGTTGAGTAGTGGACAGAAAGTTGAAGAGTGCGACGCAACAAAGGTCAATCAGGGAACTGAAGCTGGTAACACAAATAAACTAACTGTATTAAGAACTGATAAATCAAAAATAAGGAATAACCAACTTAAGTTTCCTTTAGAGACAGGGTTGCTATTCCACTGTTACACTCTTTGCAAGGTTTCTTGGTTTATCTACATCAAAACCTTTTGCAACGCCGATATAATAAGCCAGCAACTGCAATGGGACCACACTGATCATAGGTGCAAGGATCTCATCGGCTTCGGGAATGATCATTGTATCATCGCAAAGAGCTTTGGATACATCATCATCCTGCGATATGACAGCGATCAGTTTTCCTTTACGGGCTTTTATCTCCTGCATATTGCTCATTACTTTTTCATGATAGCGATCTTTGGTGGCTACAAATACAACGGGTAAATTTTCATCAACTAATGCAATAGGTCCATGCTTCATTTCAGCAGCAGGATAGCCTTCTGCATGTATGTATGAGATCTCTTTAAGCTTTAATGCACCTTCGAGAGCAACCGGAAAATTATAACCACGACCGAGGTATAAAAAATCACGGGCATCTTTATATTTTTCAGCCAGCGCTTTGATTTTATCTTTTTCTTTGAGCACCCAGGCTACCTTTTCCGGCACTTCGTAAAGTTCATTTAATAGATGCATATAACGGTCATCCGAAACAGTCCTTCTTTCATGGGCGATCTTTAAAGCGATCATTGTTAATACTGCTAATTGTGCAGTGAAAGCTTTTGTTGAAGCCACGCCAATTTCCGGCCCGGCATGTGTATAAGCTCCACCATGTGATGCACGGGCAATAGAAGAACCAACCGCATTCACAACTCCGAGTATAATAGCACCTTTTGATTTTGCATTTTCAATTGCAACTAACGTATCTGCTGTTTCACCACTTTGAGAAATGGCAATGATAATATCACCTTCATTGATAACAGGATTACGATAGCGAAATTCAGAAGCATATTCCACTTCCACATTAATACGGCAGAGCTCTTCAAAAATATATTCTGCTACGAGGCCGGCATGCCAACTGGTGCCGCAGGCAACCATAACAATTCGTTTAGCTTTTTTAATCTGCTCGGCATATTGTTCAATGCCACTCATAGTGATCGTTCCTGCAGTAGCATCCAATCTTCCACGAAGGCAATCATAAATAGTTTGCGGTTGCTCAAAGATCTCTTTCAGCATAAAATGATCGTATCCGCCTTTTTCAATAGCTGCAAGTTCCAGATCGAGCTTTTGAATATAAGGGGTGATCGTTTCGTTGCCCAGATTTTTCAGAATAAGTTCATTGGGTTTTACAATGGCTAATTCATAATCGTTTACATACACTACTTCTTTTGTGTATTCAAGCATGGGCGATGCATCGGAGCCAAGAAAATGTTCTCCTTTACCAATTCCGATTACTAAAGGGCTTCCTTTTCGGGCTGCAACAATTGTTTCAGGATCATCGGTATCGAGTATTAAAATAACATAAGCGCCGCTTACTCTTTTCAATGCTACTCTTACTGCTTCTTCCAGGCTGCATTGATTATTTTTTTTGATCTCTTCGATGAAATTCAACAATACTTCTGTGTCAGTTTCACTTTTGAATTCATAGCCTTTATTAACAAGTTCTTTTTTTAGCTGGGAATAATTTTCAATGATACCATTGTGAATGATGGCCAGCTTACCGCTGGAAGACGTATGCGGATGAGCATTAAGATCACTTGGTTCACCATGTGTAGCCCAGCGGGTATGGCCAATACCGGTATGAGCATGAAGATCTTTACCCACTATATTATTTTCCAGCTCTGATATTCTTCCTTTTTTCTTATAGACCTTTAACCCCTGGCCATTTTCCAATGCTACACCTGTACTATCATACCCCCGGTATTCAAGACGTTTTAATCCGTTAATGATTATCGGGTAAGCTTCTCTTGGGCCGGTATATCCAACAATTCCACACATGGTTTTTTAGTTTAATGGGCAAAGGTATTGATTCAACAAATGTAAATGAAAGCAGGCTACAATAAGCTTCCGCTTAAGATCATAAAAGCAACAGAAAAATAAATGATTAGGCCGGTTACATCTACGAGAGTAGCAACAAATGGCGCTGAACTTACTGCAGGATCGGCTCCTAATTTTTTTAATATCATCGGCAACATACTGCCCGAGAGTGTTCCCCACAATACTACGCCAAGCAAAGTAATTCCAACTGTTGTCCCAATAGCCATCCAGTGCTGTCCGTATAATTCCGGAGCAAAGGAATGCCATGCAAAAATTCTGAAAAAACCGATCAGGCCAAGTACAGTTCCTAATAGCAAACCGGAAATTATTTCCCTTCTCATCACCCGCCACCAATCTTTCAATGTAATTTCTCCAACAGCCATTGCTTGTATAATAAGTGTTGATGCCTGCGAACCACTATTGCCACCACTGGAAATAATAAGCGGAACAAATAGCGCTAATACAACTGCCCTTTTTATTTCATCTTCAAAATAGGCCATAGCTGTTGCGGTAAGTAACTCACCTAAAAATAATACCACCAGCCAAACCACTCTTTTCTTAAAAAGTTTTAGTATTGGAATTTCAAGATAAGGTTCATTTAATGCTGCAGTACCACCCATCTTTTGCATATCCTCGCTGAATTCTTCACTGGCTACCCATAATATATCGTCGATGGTAACAATGCCTAATAGTTTATTACTATTGCTCACAACGGGCAAAGCTACCCGATTGTTCATTTTAAAAACTTCTGACGCAGACTCTTGGTCATCAAAAGCATTCAAAGCAATTACCCTTTCATCCATTAATTCAGAAACTTTTTTATCGGGAGGATTTAAAATAAAATCCCGGATGCGGATATCATCCAGCAATTCGCCTTTATCATTGATCACATAGATTACATTGATCGTTTCGCTATCTTTTCCGTACTTGCGAATTGTTGCAAAAACTTCTTCAATCGTATTATGAGGATATACATACACGTAATCCGGCGTCATTAAACGACCGATGCTGTTTTCAGGATAACCTAATAAAGAAAGTGTGATCCCTCTTTCCTCAGGGTCGAGTAGCTTGATCAGTTCTCTTACAACACTACTTGGGAGCTCTTCTAAAAAATCAGTTCTATCATCAGCAGGCAGATCATTTAATAAAGATGCTGTGGTATTAGGAGGAAGAATCTTTATAATTCTTTTCTGGACGGAATGATCAAGGATCTTAAATACACTGGCGGCACGATGTACGGACATATTTGCAATGATGCTGCTTTCATATTCAGGAAATTCGTCTACAAGGGAAGCAACATCACTTATGTTCTGATCATCCAGGAACTCACGGATTTGGAGTTTATCTTCTGTTTTAATGATTGCTTCAAACTGTTCTTGTAAACTTTGTTGCTCCAACTTTAATGACATGAGGCAAAAATAGGAATTAGAGAATAGATGATAACGGATAGATGATAACTGATACCGGACAGATGATAGTTTATGGAAGTAATAATAATTTGATAACCCTAAATATTGTTCTTTTTTAGTAATTCTCAACTCTCAACTCTCATCTGTCATCTATTATCTATTATCTTAGCTCTATGATCCTCCCGAATCTTTTCATAGCTCCAACCGTTTCAATGGGTCTTGGTGTTTTTACTTTGGAAAATATTGAAGCAGGAACAATCGTAGAAATATCGCCGGTAATAGTAATGAGCAATGAAGAAAGAAAATTGCTGGATCAAACACTTTTACATGATTATATTTTTGAATGGGGCGCTAAAAAAGAACAATGTTGTGTGGCTCTTGGCTATGTATCCGTTTATAATCATTCCTACAAAAGCAACTGCGAATATGAAATGGATTTCGAAATGAAACAAATAAGCATTAAG
>Ga0105249_10003252_pt1 | contig 14074 bp, 13 predicted proteins | sample KBSS44metaG_FD_81522 | JGI IMG/M metagenome (GOLD analysis project Ga0105249, IMG submission 81522) | Switchgrass rhizosphere microbial communities from Kellogg Biological Station, Michigan, USA - KBS S4-4 metaG | ecosystem: Host-associated > Plants > Roots > Rhizosphere > Soil | place... | reverse complement strand
GTTTTGAGGCCGCAAAGGTAGGGGTGTGAGTGCAGAAATAAGCAAAGCCAAAAGAGAAAATCTTGATTGTGGAAAAACCGGCTGATTTATGAATTAATTCTTGTTATTGAGCAATATATCCGCCATCTACCGGGAATAAAGCACCTGTTGTAAATGAGCTTTCATCGGATAAAAGGAAGGCAGCAGTAGCAGCTATTTCAGATGGCTGTCCGATACGACCCCATGGCTGTATTGTATCCAGGCTTTTATACACTTCTGATTTTTCCACAGCATTTTTTTGAGCAAAATGATCCACCGCTTTGTGCAATAACGGTGTATCAATGGTGCCCGGACAAATACAATTTACCCTGATCCCGAATTTTGCGTAGTCGATGGCGGTACTTTTTGCAAGCTGTGCGATAGCTCCTTTGGTCATGCCATAAACTGAGCTGCTGGCCTTACCTACAGAACTTTGATCGGAACCCATCAGGAGGATACTGCCCTTACCTTGTTCCTTCATATAGGGCAATACATATTTTACTGTGTAAAAAACACCACGAATATTAATAGCAAGCAGGTTTTCAAATTGTTCATCCGTTGTTTCCTCCATCGTAGCAAAAAGATGAACGCCGGCGTTGGCAAAAAGCATGTCGATCCTCTTTTCGTGCTGGTGGATACGTGCCAACGCATTCCTGGTATCTTCTTTTATCCGTATATCGCATTTTATAAAATGCTCATCATTTGAATTTTCAATATCCAGGTTATATACAGTTGCTCCCCTGCTTTTCAGGAGATCAAGAGTGGCCTTTCCAATACCTGAGCTTGCCCCTGTTATCACAACTATTTTGTTTTTCCAATCCATTTTTTGACCTTTTATTTTTTAAAACTAAATATTTGGATTGAATTCCGGGCAATCTTAATTGCTTATATAACTGCCTAAGGCAAAAAAAAATTATATTTCCTGTCCGAATGGAATAACCCGGTTCGTCATAATACCAAACAAGATTTTAAAACTTAAAAAACTAATTACAATGGAAAAGTTCATGTTTATTTTTGAAGGCACGCAGCCCGGGAATCTTAGTCCCGAACATATGCAGGAACATATGGGTAAATGGATGGCCTGGATCGATAAATTAAGAAAAGCGGATCAGTATGTTGCAGGGGAACCTTTATTACCCGGCGGTAAATTGGTTTCAGGTGCAAACGGGAAATCAGTAACCGATGGTCCTTATACAGAAGGTAAAGAAGTAGTAGGCGGCTTCTTTATTATTAATGCAAAGGATATAGACGAAGCGGTTGCTTTATCAAAAGGTTTTCCCGATTTTGAACATGGTGGCAAAGTGCAGGTAAGACAGGTGATGAAAGTTGAAATGCCGCAGCCAGTGGCATAGTCGAATTATGCAGCCAGCTACAACCATTAATCAAGTTGTCGATCATCTTTTCCGGCATGAATCGGGAAAGATGATCGCCGTTTTATCAAGACTGCTTGGCTTACAAAATATAGAAGTTGCACAGGACATCGTCCAGGATACGTTATTGCAGGCAATGAGTGCCTGGAGTTATAAGACAATCCCGGATAATCCTTCTGCATGGCTGTACCGGGTTGCAAAAAATAAAGCCATTGATTTTTTAAGAAGAGAAAAAAGATTTCGCCAGATCAGCCCGCAGTACAGTTCTTTACTGGACTCTGAATACACATTATCATCAACCGTACATAATTTGTTTTTGGAAAATGAGATACAGGACAGCCAGCTCAGAATGATGTTTGCCTGTTGTCACCCGGCTATCGCAGAAGAATCACAGGTAGCCTTAACCTTAAAAACATTATGCGGCTTAAGTACAGGTGAAATAGCAAAAGCTTTTCTTACAACAGAAGATACGATTGCAAAAAGAATTTACAGGGCAAAAGAAAAGATCCGGACAGAAAAAATCGAACTGGATGTACCCCAGCACAACGAATTATCAGCAAGAACGGATGCGGTGTTAAAGTCGCTTTATCTTTTATTTAGTGAAGGCTATAATTCTTCTCACCCGGACCAACTCATCCGCGAAGATCTTTGTGAAGAAGCGATGCGATTGTGCTTATTAGTTACCCAACATTCCTTAACTGCATTTCCGCGCAGTAAGGCATTACTGGCATTGATGTGTTTCCAGTCTTCCAGGTTAAATGCCCGTTTGGATGATAAGAACAATATTATCCTGCTAAAATACCAGGACCGCCGCAAGTGGAGCCGTTCTTTGATCAGTAAAGGGTTTGAATTGATGGAAGAATCTGCGGAGCCATTTGAGGTTTCCACCTATCATTTTGAAGCAGCCATTGCTTCTCTGCATGCCTCTGCGATTTCATTTGAACAAACAGACTGGAAAAGCATCTACCATCTGTATGACATGCTCTATCAATTACAACCCAACCCCATTGTTGCCATGAACAAAGCGATCGCATCGGCGTATGCGATCAGCAAACAAAATGCTTTGAATGAATTGCAGCAAATAAAAGGTTTGGAACAGCACCACCTTTACTATGCTTCTATCGGTGAGCTTTATTTTGAAATGGAAAATACCGGTGAGGCAAAAAAATTCTTTCAAAAAGCCTTAGAGTTTACCTCTTCAGTTCCCATGCAACAATTGCTGCAGAGTAAAATCAATAATTGCTGAATCTCCTCTGAATTACTGTGTAAAAAATTCCACTTGATTAAGGCATTGCTTTTGCAGTATTGCAATCATGAAAAAAATACTATTTATCGCCGGCCTGTACAGCCTTTTCTTTTCCTGTACCGATTCCACGGAAAGTGGAAATGAAAAAACGTCAAAAGCGGAAAAGAACGTCAGCGAAAGAGATGAGAGTATCACAAAAACTAATTCTTACAGCGATCTTTTTTTAGATAGCGCCATTTTAAGCAATTTCATAACACAAAATAAGATCAACGATTCGATTGGTCGCCGGTTACGCAGCTTTTATAATACACGCAATTTTCAATTTGCCTGGTTCAACAGCAACGGGCTTACTGAGCAGGCCCGTGGTTTCTGGAACCTGCATGATTATGTGACTACTTATGATACGGACTCTTCATTAAAGGATAAAAAATTACAGAAGCGAATGGATAATCTTATTTCCGAAGATGAATTATCTGTTAGTGCATCTGATAAATCTTTTATCAATACTGAACTGACCCTTACCGAACATTTCATCATGTATATTTTGCACAACTATGAAAAAGGCTATGTGAAGCGTAAGGAAATGGAGCGATTCATACCACGCAAAAAAGAAAATCCGATCGCTTTGGCAGATTCTCTCATAAATAAAAAACATAAGGATGATAAATATTTTGAAGATGTCAATGAATCATACCGGGCATTAAAAGATCAATTGGAGAGATATCTCGATATTGCTAAAAAAGGTGGATGGCCGCAAATATCGCCGGCCAAAAAACCTTATAAAAAAGGAATGAGTGCCCCGGAAATCGCTACGATCAAAAAAAGATTAGCAGCAACAGGTGACCTGGGTCCCGGTGATACAAGCCAGGTATTTACTGACACATTAGCTAATGCCGTTAAAAGTTTCCAAACACGTCATGGATTTACAGCAACGGGCATCGTTAGTGACTCGTTGATCAAAGAAATGAATGTACCTGTTGAAAACAGGATCGAACAATTAATAATGAATATGGACCGGATGCGCTGGCTGGCGAATAATGCAACAGGTAATTTGATTGTTGTAAACATCCCTGAATTTGTTTTACACTTATATGAAGGCAAACAAAAAGTTTTTGATATTGATGTGGTGGTTGGTAAAGAAGGGCATAGTACGATGATGTTTAATGGCGATCTCAACCAGGTTGTATTTAGTCCTTATTGGAATGTGCCGCCCAGTATTGTAAAAAAAGAGATATTGCCTGCCATAGAAAAAAATCCAAATTATCTTGCCAAAGAAAATATGGAGATCACCGGCAATGAAGACGGCATTCCGGAGATCCGTCAACGCCCGGGAGGGAAAAATGCATTAGGAAGAGTAAAATTTTTATTCCCCAACAGCTTTAATATTTATTTTCATGATACACCCGCAAAAAGTTTATTTGATAAAGACCAGCGGGCCTATAGTCACGGGTGTATCCGTTTAAAAGAACCTGAGAAACTTGCTCAATATGTTTTGCGCAATCAACCGGAATGGACGACGGAAAAAATTGAAGAAGCCATGAACAGTGGCGAGCAAAAATTTGTAAAAGTAAAAGATCCTATCCCTGTCGTCATTACTTATTATACTGCCTGGGTCGATGAAAATGGCCAGCTTAATTTCCGAAAAGATATTTATGGCCATGATGAGAAGCTGGCTGGTAAGATGTTTATGTAACACCTTTTTGCTGTGCTGATTTCATTACTTTTGCGCAATGCAATTGATGGAGGTCACCAGTAAACAGCTTGCTAAAGAATTTCTGCTTGTCAATGTTGAGATCAACAAAAATGATCCCAATTATATTCGCCCACTCGATAAAGATATCAATGAAGTTTTTGATAAAAAGAAAAATAAAGCCTACCGTTTTGGTGAAGCAACAAGATGGATCCTGAAAGATAATAATGGAAAATTGATCGGCCGTATTGCTGCTTTTACAAATAAAAAATATAAAAACAAAGGCGATGAGGTGCCTGTCGGTGGCATCGGTTTTTTTGATTGCATCAATGACCAGGCTGGGGCAGATATGCTGTTTGATGTTGCAAAGCATTGGCTGATGCAAAGAGGAATGGAAGCCATGGATGGACCGATCAATTTCGGTGAACGGGATCGCTGGTGGGGATTATTAGTAGAAGGGTTTCAACCACCGGTATATTGTTTGAATTATAACCAATCCTACTATAAAGAGCTTTTCGAAAAATATGGTTTTAAAAACTTTTATAACCAGATCTGTTTTGGCCTCGATCCTACTAAAGAAATAAATGAAAAAATATTGGCCCGTCATGCACAGGTAGCTGCTAATCCTGCTTTCAAAGCACGGTATATAGATAAAACTCAATTGGAAAAATATGCAGCTGATTTTACCATTGCTTACAACAAAGCATGGGCAGGGCATGGCGGATTGAAAGAACTGAAAAAAGAACAAGTACTGATCATGTTCAAAAAGATGAAACCTGTCATGGATGAAAAATTAATCTGGTATGTATATCACAACCAAGATCCCATTGCCATTTTTACCAATATACCCGATCTTAATCAATGGTTCAAGTACCTGGATGGAAAATTTGATCTCTGGCATAAGCTAAAATTTTTGTGGATCAAAAAAACAAAACCGAATAAAAAGTTCACAGGCCTGGTGTTTGGCATTGTGCCGGAATTCCAGGGAAAAGGTGTGGATGCATATATCATTAATGAGGCAAAATTTGTAATTCAGCCGTTGAAGCGTTATACTGAATATGAAATGCAATGGATCGGTGAGTTCAATCCTAAAATGATAAATGTGGCGGAAAGCTTTGGTGATACTTTCCGCAGCCGGAAATTAACTACCTACCGTTACTTGTTTGACAGAACAAAGGAATTTAAACGGCACCCGATCTTATTATAATTAATTGCGAAGCGAGTATCCAATTTGTATATTGAAAAAAGCTCCGCTCCCGCGGGTAATAATATAATTATAAGTATCCGACTCAGTTTTTAGTTCCCTGTAGTCGGCAAATTTTGATGCCGTGCCAATATTAGCGGAAGCTTTAATACTCAGACCCTTCGTTTTAGCTTTATTGCTGAGCCAAAAACCGGCAGCTATACCTGCTGTGGGCATAAACCTGTCATACTCTCTTATTACCTTATGATCAGTGAGACCGGCATCATAACCATCTGTCGCATCAATTATATCGATCCATCTTCGAATCAAAAGACCGGCATAAGTTCTGTCATTGGCAGTAAAGCTGATCAATAATCTTAATCCGCCGGACAGGTCGATATAAGGAGTTATTTGGCGACCAGATGGAAAAGAAATTCGGGTAACAAAAGATAATTGCCAGCTTTCATAAAAAACTTTGAAATCATTTATCTGTTTGCGTCCAAAATAATGATGATTAAAATCCCATCCGAACCAGGTTCGTTTGGGTGATTTATTTTCGCTGATAAATACAAGCGTATGCCCGCTGCCATAGCCGATAGCCGGTCGCTTAGCTGTTATGTAAACACTGCCCGGAAGAATCTGTGTTTCCCCATATATTGTCCACCAGGTTTCACTGGATTTTCTTTCCCTGCTTTTTCGTTGTGCCGGTGAATTTAAAACCAGCAGCAAAAAAATTGTTGTTAATACAGTTTTCCACATTTGCTGTGGTTTAAGAAGAATTGTACTACAATGTAGGCTAACTCTTACATTTGCACAAGAGTCAATTGGTATATGGAACGTTTCATTGTATCCGCCCGCAAATACAGGCCACAGTTATTCGATTCAGTCGTTGGTCAGTCGCATATCACTACCACATTAAAGAATGCGATAATTAATAATCAACTGGCACATGCATTTCTTTTTTGCGGTCCACGGGGAGTTGGTAAAACAACCTGTGCAAGGATCTTAGCTAAAACGATCAACTGCGAAAACCAAACCAAAGAAGGTGAAGCTTGTGATAAATGCCAAAGCTGCAGATCGTTCAATGATGGAGCGTCTATGAATTATTTCGAACTGGATGCCGCCTCTAATAATTCAGTTGAAAATATCCGTGATTTAGTTGACCAGGTTCGTTTTGTACCGCAAACAGGAAAATATAAAGTGTATGTGATCGATGAGGTGCATATGTTGAGTTCAGCAGCATTTAATGCTTTCTTAAAAACATTGGAAGAACCCCCGCCCTATGCAATTTTTATTTTAGCTACGACAGAAAAACATAAGATACTTCCAACCATACTTAGCCGCTGCCAGATATTCGATTTTAAAAGAATTACAATTCATGACACCGTTGAACATTTAAGCAGTATCTGTAAAAAAGAAAAAAGAAAAGCTGAACCAACCGCTTTGCAACTCATCGCTCAAAAAAGCGAAGGTTGTATGCGTGATGCCCTGAGTATTTTAGACAAAATTGTGAGCTTTACCAATGGAGATGTTACGTATCCAAATACATTAGAACATCTGAACATACTGGATGAGGATCATTATTTCAAACTGCTCGAATGCATGCAAAAGCAGGATCTCTCCGGGGCAATGTTATTGTATGATACGATCAATCAAAAAGGATTTGAAGGTGATATGGTGATGAACGGGTTTGCAGAATTTGTCCGCAACTTATTGGTGTGTAAAGATGAAAAAACCGCCGGGCTAATGGAAGCAGTTGAAACATTTAAAGAAAAATATATCGCCGCTGCAAAAACAGTGCAGCCTGCCTTTCTCATTAGCGCATTAAATATCCTGAACGAATCGGAACTTAGTTATAAAGCAGCCCGTAACAAAAGATTGCACGTTGAACTCGCACTTATAAAATTGTGCTATTTACAACAGGCACTTGAATTATCTTCAGATTCAAATGGGTTGAGTAAAAAAAAACTAGTTGATACTGCTAAATCTGTTGCTTTTCGTTCTATTGCTCCCGTAGAGTTAAAACAATCAGCAGTCAGTAGTCAACAGCCAGTAGTCAATAGTCAGAAAGTAAAAGAAGCAAAACTTATTATTGAAACTTCCCCGAAGAAAAATGAACCGTTGTTAAGCGTTGTTGAAGAATCGGAAATAACCAGCAACCAGCAACCAACAACCAGGAACCAGCAACTCACTGCTCTCAACAAAATACGCAGCCAGTACAAGACAACAACTAACGGCGATCGATCTGTACCGGCAACCCCGTTGGAGATGACAAGTCTTCAACAGGCATGGGATGAATTTGCACAAATGCTAAAAGATCAAAAAAACGCTGCAGGTCAAAATTTTGAAATGGCCAGTTTGCATATTGTAGATACCAATAATTTTTATGCAAAAGCAACCAATAATATTCAATTCCGGTTTATCGATAGTAATGGATTAAAAGTTACTGACTTCTTAAAAGAAAAATTGCAAAACAGCCTTATTAAGTTTTTTGTTGTGCTTGAAGAAAACAAAGAACTCCATCCAAAACTGGATACGCCGCTTACTGCACGTGAACAGTTTCAGAAAATGACAGAACAATATCCTCTTATTAAAGAATTAAAAGACCGGCTGGGATTGGAGCTGGATTATTAAACCCTCACCCCTGCCTGCCGGCAGGCAGGATTCACGATTTTGCCTTAATTTCGGCGCACAATTGAAATTGTTATGGCTGAAGTAATCTTAATGCCCCGTCTGAGTGATACCATGACTGAAGGTGTAATTGCCGCATGGCATAAAAAAGTAGGTGATCCAGTAAAAAAAGGAGACCTGCTTGCTGAAGTAGAAACAGATAAAGCAACTATGGAACTGGAAAGTTATAAAGATGGTACACTCCTGCATATCGGTACAGAAAAAGGTGGCAAGCTGCAGGTAAATGATCTGCTTGCTATTATTGGAAACAAAGGAGAAGATATTTCATCTTTAATAAAAGGTGGCGGTTCCCAGTCGGCAGTCAGTAGCAAACAATCAGCGGTCGGCAGTTCGGAGCCGGCGGTCGGCAGTCAGCAGTCAGCAGAGAAAAGCTCAAAACAGGAAACACCTTCAAAACAACCAGCAACCAGCAACCAACAACAAGCAACTACTGCAAAACCCCAACCAACAGCCGCAACGATGGATGTCAGTAAAATGGATGAGGTCGTGCTGATGCCAAGATTAAGTGATACAATGACTGAGGGTGTGATCGCAGACTGGCATAAAAAAATTGGAGATGCAGTTAAGAAAGGAGATGTGCTTGCTGAGATCGAGACAGATAAAGCGACTATGGAACTGGAAAGTTATAAGAATGGTACATTATTATATATAGGTGCACAAAAAGGCGAAAAGATCGAAGTGAACGCCTTATTATGTATAATTGGTGAAAAAGGAAAAGTAGATGTAGATGGAATTGTTGCTGCTGTAAAAGGTGGTGCAGGTGCTCAGCCGGCAGTTAGCAGTCAACAGTCAGCGGAGAAAAGTTCAAAGTCAGAAGCACCTTCAAAACAAGAAACCAGCGACCAACAACAAGCAACAACCAGTCAATCCAAAGCGACTTCTTCGGAGCAGCAAGCAACCAATGGAAGAATGAAAGCATCACCGCTTGCAAAAAAATTAGCTAAAGAAAAAGGTATCGATCTGAAATCCGTGCATGGCACTGGTGATGGAGGAAGAATTGTAAAAGCAGATGTCGACAGCTACAGTTCTCAGCCGGCAGTTGGCAGTCAGTCCAAAGGGACTCCTACAGAGCAGTCGGCAACAACACAAAAGCCTGCTGCAGTCCCAACTTTTACCCCAATTGCCGGACAGGAAGGATACGATGATATACCCAATAGTCAAATACGGAATATTATTGCAAAGCGCCTGGGTGAAAGTAAATTCAGCGCTCCGCACTTTTACCTGACGATGGAAATTAATATGGACAATGCTATTAGTTTCCGAATTCAATTGAATGAGATAAGCCCGGTGAAAGTGAGCTTTAATGATTTGGTTGTTAAAGCTGCCGCTATCGCATTGCGCCAGCACCCGGCTGTAAATGCAAGCTGGATGGGTGATAAGATCCGCCGTTACCATCATATACATATTGGTGTAGCGGTAGCCATCGAAGATGGATTGATCGTTCCCGTTATCCGTTTTGCAGATCAAAAAAGTTTTCCGCAGATCGCTGCTGAAACAAAAGAACTGGCTGGCAAAGCAAAGAATAAAAAATTACAGCCGAACGAATTCACGGGCAACACATTTACCATTTCCAATTTAGGCATGATGGATATTGATGAATTCACTGCCATTATAAATCCACCCGATAGTTGTATACTCGCCGTAGGCAGAATAAAAGAAACCGTTGTGAAGAAAGGCGATGGTTTTGGAGTAAGCAATTTTATGAAAGTAACGCTAAGCTGCGACCACCGGAGTGTAGATGGCGCAACGGGTGCTGCTTTTTTACAAACACTGAAAAAATATCTTGAGAATCCGTTGGGAATGATGCTATAACTTCAACAGAGCCATCACTCAAAAAATAAATAAAATCCCAAATCCTGTTTAGGTGTTTACGCTTGCTTTTAAATTTTTCTTGTGTCCGGGCTATCGGATCTAAATTTCTTTTGGGAGTTTAGAGAAAATTCCAATAGCATGAAAGCCTTTACCCGGATCTATGAAACCCTGCTCATCGAAAGCATTCTTGCACTGATTTTCAGTGCACTTTTGTTCTTTATCAATGACAAAAATTATTTCCTATTATTGAACATTGGCCTGGTTTCCCTGGGCATTACTCTTTTAATGACAATTGCAGGCTCCTGCTTTAAGTTATTCATTTATGAAAATGAATTTGAATAAGTGCATTGATAAGAGACGATTTTATTGATTGGGAAAATTTATTTTCAATAAGTTTTGAAAATTCAAAACTATAGCTTTAGCTTTGGCTTATGAAACTTACAGAAGCCAAACAACAATTCATCAGCAGCTGGGGCGCATTTGGTACACATTGGGGCATCAACCGTACAATGGCCCAGATACATGCCCTGCTTTTAATTTCCCCCGATCCGGTTACGCAGGATGATATCATGGAAGAACTCAATATCAGCCGGGGCAATACGAACATGAATATTCGTGAGCTGATCAACTGGGGTTTGGTTGACAGGATGATATTACCCGGCGAACGAAAAGAATTCTTTACTGCCGAAAAAGATATCTGGAAAGTGGTAAGACAAATTGTAAAAGAAAGAAAAAAAAGAGAACTGGATCCCATGCTCAAGCTCCTCGATCAATTGGAAGATGTGGAAGGTGATAAAAGAGATAAACATGTAAAGACATTTGTGGATACAGTAAGCGGAATTAAACGCCTGGGACTACAGGCTGATAAAACTTTGGATGTAATGATTAAAGCTGAGGAGAATTGGTTTGTAAATAATCTTCTTAAACTCTTCAGGTAAGAAACAGCAAGCACTGAAAGCCGGTTTAAACCGGCTATTATTTAAAAATGTATTTTCATATTTTACTGAAAATTTGAAATATTATGTTAATTCTTAGAACAATTGATTGGTCTATTCAAATTATAATAATGGTTATTATTTTATTAATGCGACTAACCCGCGATCCAATTGATGCAATAGTGCTATTTGCCTTATTGGGTTGCTGGCAGGCAGGTAGTGCTGCAATCAATACATATTTTTTTTTAAAATCGTCACTTTCTAGAAAGATCTGGTTTTATTGGTTATTTGCGATCATCAATCTGTTGCTGGTATTTTCAAATATATCAATCTCTATTTCCATCGCAGGTGTGATTGGCTCAGGGCTCACAGCGATCTGGTATGCGATTATCCTTAAACAATTAATTGAAATTGGCAGATATAAAAAAACAGTTAACGGGATTATTAAAAAGTAGATCAAAATGAAAAATAAAAAGATCATAATTGCTGGCGGCACTGGCTTTATTGGTGAAGAAATAACCAGGTATTTCGAAAATGATAATGAAATCATTATTCTTTCAAGAAAAATAGATAATGGTGTTACAAACAGAAACAAGGAAACAATACTTAGCTCAAAGGATGCCCCCAAAATAAAATTGGTTAAATGGGATGGTGTTCATATTGGCGAATGGACAAAAGAAATAGAGAATGCCGATGTAATTATTAATCTTGCCGGCAGATCGGTAAACTGTCGTTATAATGAAAGGAATAGAAATGAAATCCTCAATAGCCGGATCAATGCAACAAAAGTACTTGGCGAAGGGATTAAGCTTTGTTCAAAACCACCCCAACTCTGGATCAATGCATCTTCTGCTACAATTTATCCTCATGCTGAAACAAAACCCAATGATGAATACACTATAGAATTGAAAGATGATTTCTCTGTACAGGTTTGCAAACAATGGGAAAAAGCATTTAATGATATAGATACACCACTTACACGAAAAGTCATTTTTAGAATGGCGATCACTTTAGGAGCTGGTGGAATTCTTAAACCTTATTTCAATCTATTAAAATTTGGGCTGGGTGGAAAGCAGGGAACGGGCGAGCAAATGTATTCATGGATACATATTGAAGATACCTGTCGTGTTATAGAATGGGTTGTGGATAATGAAAATATATCTGGTGTCTATAATGTAAGTTCTCCTTATCCCGTATCAAACAAAGAATTCATGAAGACACTCAGAGCAGCAACAGGATATAGGTTCGGCGTACCGGCATTTGAATGGATGTTAAAGATCGGGGTTAAAATGATCGGGACGGAAACTGAGTTGGTTTTAAAATCAAGATGGGTGCTTCCAACAAAGCTGATCAAAGAAGGATATCAATTTAAGTATGCTCATCTAAGATCAGCTTTAAAAGATATAATCGCCAAAGTACCAGGAAAAAAGTATCACCTATTTTAATCTTTTAATTATGGGCAGAATTCTTTTGTCTGCTAACTGGACCAATTTGCTGGTTGCAAATTTTGAAACGGACAAAGAATTTCTTGAATCTTATTTGCCTGTCGGAACAGAGTTAAATGACTGGAACGGGAAATATTTTATGAGTCTTGTAGGTTTTGAATTCTCCAATACAAAGATCTGCGGCATCCCCTCTCCTTTTTATCGCAGTTTTCCCGAATTGAATCTTCGTTTCTACGTAAAGAGAAAAGTAAACGATCATTGGCGCAAAGGAGTCGTGTTTATAAAAGAAATTGCCCCTTCAAAATTAATCGGAAACGTTGCCGGCTGGCTCTATAAAGAAAACTTCCGGGCATTGCCGTTAAAACACAAGATTAAAAGGATGGATAATAAGATGCAGGTTGTATATTCTATCGATAACGGTGGTGAGGCGAATTATATCTCAGCAATCATTGATACAGACCCGGTCGAATACGACCCGGAGACACTTGAGAAATTCATCCTGGATCATTACTGGGGTTATACAAAAGTTAATAAGTTCTCAACAAACGAATTTCGTGTCATCCATCGGCCGTGGCATATTTATTCCGCTGACAGCTTTGCTATAAAACTGAATGCAGCAAGTCTTTATGGAAAAGAATTTGACCCCTGGATTAACGAGCCATTTAATGTTTTTATGATGGATGGTTCAGCAACAAAAGTGACAGGACCGATAAGACTTTAAAAAATAGCATTCGCGATTTATCTTTACATTCCAATAGTTAATGAACAGAATAATCGTAAAGTCGTATCTCTTCTTTCACATTGAGTAATGAAAAAAAATAAATTCTTCCTGCTATGCATATTCGTGCCGGCATTCGCTTTTCAATCGGGCGCACAGGATAGCATTGTTTATAAGCTGAATCAATATTTCAGGAAAATTGAAAACACAGATTATACCTACCGCCGTGTTATCAAAAAAATAAATGATTCTGCCTGGGAGCAGTTTGATTATCTCCGGTTTGGAAATCCTTATCAACAAACATTTTTTAAAGACAAAGAGCTGAAAATACAACACGGTCAATATACTTTATTCGATTCTAAGGGGAAGGCAAGTGTGACCGGCACTTATGAAAATAACAGGCCGGCATACACCTGGTATTTTTATAATACAGGCAAAGACCGTTTAACTGATTCTATAGATTATCGTTTTTATTCAACGCTTGGAACAAGATACACAGGCCAGTTACCAGCTCCTGACTCCATTTTATTTAATTCGGCAGCAGACCAAGAGGCGGTATTCCCGGGTGGTGAAAAAGCATGGAAAAAATTTCTAACAAAAAACTTTGAAGATTTTGCAAATGATTTTCCGGAAGCTGCTCATAAAGAAATTCATATTTCTTTTATGATCGATAAAACCGGCAAGCTGATCAATGTCTATCCTGTAAAAAGTATTGATCCATTTGTAGATTTTGCGGTCATCCAGCGGATAAGGAATTCTCCCGGTTGGAAACCTGCTGAACAAAGGGGTAAAAAGAAAATAGCAATAAGAATGCAATCTTTGCATTTTTAACCAGGTGAGTTTGGAATCATTATTGAAACAATTTTGGCATGCAACAAAAAACAACTCTCGTATTAGGCGCATCACTTAACCCGGCCCGTTATAGTAATCTTGCGGTAAAACGTTTACGGCAATACCAGCATCCTG
>Ga0105249_10003248_pt1 | contig 14081 bp, 14 predicted proteins | sample KBSS44metaG_FD_81522 | JGI IMG/M metagenome (GOLD analysis project Ga0105249, IMG submission 81522) | Switchgrass rhizosphere microbial communities from Kellogg Biological Station, Michigan, USA - KBS S4-4 metaG | ecosystem: Host-associated > Plants > Roots > Rhizosphere > Soil | place... | reverse complement strand
GCGGGGCGATCGTCGCGGTGCTGACCTTCATCGTCGCGATCATCCTCACCGCGCTGCCCGTCGACCACCTCCTGGTCCTGATCCCGGCCCTGTTCCTGGTCGGCTTCTTCTTCGCCCAGCTCGGGGTGCTGATCGGGGTGCGGGCCGAGCAGTTCGACGACGTCGCCTTCGCCCAGACCTTCGTGCTGACGCCGCTGATCTTCCTCGGCGGCGTCTTCTACTCCGCCTCGCTGCTGCCGGAGCCGTTCGAGACGCTGACCAAATTCAACCCGGTCTTCTACATGATCAGCCTGGTGCGCTACGGATTCGTCGGCTACAGCGAAGTCAGCATTCCGCTCTCGCTGGCGGCGCTGACCGCCGCGACCGGCGCCCTCTTCCTCTTCAACCTGCGTCTGTTCCAGCGCGGCTACAAGCTGCGCTCCTAGGCCTGGCAAGCCGGCTTGCGGGCCTTGGAACGGCGTCCGGCCGGAGACCGCGTCTCTCTACAATCAGCGCCCGATGGCCACGCGACTTCGCAGGCGGCGACGCAAGCCGCACCGCCACGTCTGGCACAAGATCGCGATTCCCGTCGTGATCGTGCTCGGCGCGCTCGCCGCCGCTGGCGGCATCGGCGCCGCCTGGACGATGCAGCAGTACAACTCGGGTCCCTCGCTTAGCGAGCTGAAACCGATCAAGAAGGGCAGTTCGTCGGCGATCTACGCCGCCGACGGCTCGCTGATCGGGTTCATCCGCTCGAGCAGCGTGCGCCAGCCGGTGGAAGCGGACCAACTGCCGCCACTGCTGAAAGACGCGACGGTCGCGATCGAGGACAAGAACTTCTTCGAGCACGGGGCGCTCGACCCCGAAGGCATCGCCCGCGCCGCCTGGGAGGACATCAAGGCCGGCGGCAAGCCGGTTCAGGGCGCCTCGACGATCACCCAACAGCTGGTCCGCAACCTCTACATCCAGCACCCCGAAGACACGATCAAGCGAAAGCTGATCGAAGCGCGCCTCGCCACCGAACTGTTCGAAAAGCACAGCCGCAGCTGGATCCTGACCGAATACCTCAACACCTCGCCGTACGGGACGGTCGAAGGGCAGACCTCGGTTGGCGCCGAAGCCGCCTCGCAGACCTACTTCTCGAAAAAAGTCGAAGAACTGAACCTGACCGAGGCGGCGCTGCTCGCCGGGCTGCCGCAGGCGCCCTCCGAATACAACCCTTTCCTCGACCCCGATGCGGCGATCAAGCGCCGCGGCGAGGTGCTGAAAGCGATGTGGGAACAGGGTTACATCACCGGCGACCAGTACCGCACCGCCCGCACCCACGGGCTCGGGCTCGACGCCGGCCACAAGTACACGAGCATCAAAGACCCGTTCCTCTTCGACCTGGTCCAGAACGAACTGATCGAAAAGTACGGGATCAACACCGTCCGCAACGGCGGCCTCAAGGCCTACACGACGATCAACCCCGACCTGCAGGCGAAGGCCGAAGCCGCGGTCGAAGAATCGTGTTACGTCTGCTACCTCGGCGGGCCGGCGGCGGGGCTGGCCTCGGTCAACCCGAAGACCGGTGAGATCGTCGCCCTCGCCTCGAGCGAAGGCGAAGAAGACGAAAGCCAGTTCAACTACGCCTGGCAGGCCCACCGCCAGCCGGGGTCCTCGTTCAAGACCTTCGTCCTGACGACCGCGATCAAGCAGGGGATCGACCCGGCTTCGACCTACTACGACGGCACCTCGCCGATCACCCTGTCGCTCCCCGGCGGCGGCTACTGGGAGGTTCACAACGCCGAGCCCAGCGGCGGCGTCGAGTCGCTGGAAGCGGCGACCTGGGCCTCGACCAACGTCGTCTTTGCCCAGCTCGACCTCGACGTCACCCCCGAAGCGGTAACCGAAACCGCCGAGGAAATGGGGATCGAATCCGAACTCCAGTCGGTGCCGGCGGAGGGGATCGGCGGTCTCGCCGAAGGTGTGACGCCGCTCGAAATGGCCTCGGCCTACGCGACCCTCGCCAACGGTGGCATCCACCACGAGCCGACTGCGATCAGCAAAGTCGAATTCCCCGACGGCAGGGTCGACGAACCCGGTGCCGATCCTGGCGAACGCGTCCTCACCCCGGGCGAGGCCTACGAAGTGACGCGCATCCTCGAGGGCGTGATCACCCAGGGCACCGGCGCCGGCTACACCTACATGGGCTGCAGCTCCGAGGCCGGCAAGACCGGTACCTCGGAGGAAGAGTCAGACGCCTGGTTCGTCGGCTACACGCCGGCGTACTCGACCGCGGTCTGGGTCGGCCACCCGAAGTCACGCGAATACACCGGCTACGGCGGCCCGACCGCGGGGCCAGTCTGGCAGAACTACATGTCGGCGGCGCAGGAAGGCGACTGCCCCGAATTCGAAGTCCCGTCGAGCATGCCCGAACTGTCGGCCTACACCGAAGGCCACTCGACCGGCGGCGGCTACACGCCCTACCACTCGGGCGAAGAAGAAGAATACGAATCCGAATCCGAATCAGAAGAAAAGGAAGATGAAGAATCGGAAAAGGATTTCGAAGAAGAATCCGAAAGCGAAGCCGCCGAAGAAGTAGAAGAAGCGGCGCTGCCCAGCGTCGGCGGCGGTGTCAGCCCGGAATGATCGGCGCCGGGCCGCTCACTTAGCCGTCTTCCGCGCCTTCCAGACCTCCTCGCACGGCCACTGCCTTGCCCACTCGAGGGTGATGTGCGGGTAGCGGGTGGCGGCGTCGGCGGGCGGGCGCACCTCGAGCAGCTCCTCGACCTGCAGTCCGCAGCTTCGCAGCAGGGCGATCAGCTCGCCGTGGGGGAGGTGGAACTCGACCGAGGGCGGGCCGTCCGACCAGGTCATCCGGTGCATCCCGAACAGCGGCCGGACCAGCCGCTCGCCGGCCGGCGCGTCCTCGCCTTCGTCGGGATCGCAGAGCATCGCCAGGATCCCGTTGACCATGAAGATCAGCTGTCCGCCGGGCCGCAGCAACCGCGCCGCCTCGCGGATCCACTCGTAGGGGTCGCACCAGATGCTGGCGCCGTACTCAGAGATCGCCAGGTCGAAGCTGGCGTCGGCGAGCGGCACCGCCTCGGCGTTGCCGTGCCGGAGGGGGAACTCGATCCCGAACCGGCCCTGCAGCTCGCGCGCCGTCTCCAGCTGCGCTTCGGAGTTGTCGATCCCGGTCGGGCGGGCGGCGCGGCGGGCGAGCCAGGCGGAGACGTAGCCGGTGCCGCAGCCGAGCTCGATCGTCTCCAGGCCCTCGACATCCTCCGGCAGGACGTGGAGCTGCGACTCGGGCACCTCGAAGATGCCCCAGACCGGCTCCTCGCTCGCCCACTTCGCGAGCCCGTCGGGCGCGTACTCGTCCGCCAGTTCGTTCCAGTAGGCGCGGTTGCTCGCCACGTGCTCTGGCAGCTCGGGCATCGTCAGCTCGCCTGGAACTCGCCCGTGCGCATGTACTCACCGTAGAGCGCCAACCCGGTCGCCGAGGGCGGGTGCAGCGGATCTGGCAGCTCGTTCAGCGCGAAGAACCCGAGCTCGCGCACCTCCTCCTCGTCGGCCCGCAGCTCACCGGACCAGCTCTCCGCCCAGAAGCACATCGCGAAGCAATGCGTATGGTCGCCGTTCTCGTATTCGATCGTGTGCAGCTCGGGTCGCGAGAGGCAGGCGAACGGGCGCAGCTCCTCCAGCGCCACCACCGCGCCGGTCTCCTCGCGCAGCTCGGCCGCGGCCGTCGCCGCGAAGCTCGCGCCCTCCTCGGCGCCGCCCGCCGGCAGGCACCAGGTGCCGTCGTCGACCCGCCGCGTCAGCAGCACCCGCCCCGCGCCGTCGCGCAGCACCACCATCGCCCCCGGCATCAGCACCAGGTCGGAGCCGACCTTCTGCCGCAGCCGCCACAGGTAAGAGCCGACGAAGCCCATCGCGCGAACCTAGCGAGGTTGCCGAAACCGTCGCTATTCGACGCTTTCGGCAACCTCGTCGCGCGACGCCGAGCCGTATCGGTGTTCGACTCGGCGTCGCTTGTCGGGGCCATCGATGTGGCGGCCCCCACCAGGAACCGGGGCGGGCGAGCCGGATGACGAGGAGCACCGCAAAGAGCGCGACCCCATAGGCGATTGCAACCCCCGTCGATACCGCGAGCGGCCCCATGCCGCCGCGGAGGTTAAACGGCACGGACGGCGGCGATGATTCGCTCCAGCGCCTCGCGCTCGGCGCCTTCGAAGCGGACCGGGATCATCGCGCCGTGGCGGGCCGCCTCGATCACCAGTGACTCGCCGGTCGGCGCCGGCGACTCGCGCAGCTCGATCGTGCCGATCATCCGGGCGTGGTAGCGGACCGACTCAGTCTCGGTGAAGACGTCGAGGACGCCGTTCTCGAAGCGCAGCACGACCATCTGGCCCGACGGGCCGGCGGCACCGCCCAGCCGGCCGCCAGTCGCTTCGATCGCCCCCGAGCCCATCGGCGAATTATCGCCGGTGACGGAATCTGCGTAGCGGCGGGTACGCGCAACCAAACAGTTGCGCTATGGTGCGCTTGCATGGAGCTCGAAGAGCAGATGCGCCGCCTCTACGCCGACTTCAACGCCCGCGATGCCGAGGCGGTGCTGGCACAGATGACCGCCGACGTCGACTGGCCGAACGCCTGGGAGGGCGGGCGCATTGCGGGCCGCGGGGAGGTCCGCGAGTACTGGCTGCGGCAGTGGGCGGAGATCGACGCTTCGGTCGAGCCGACCGGGTTCGAGCTCCGGCCGGACGGCAGCCTGGCGGTCAGCGTCCACCAGGTCGTTCGCAACCTGGACGGCGAGCTGCTCTCCGAGCAGGATCTGCACCACGTCTACGCCTTCCGCGACGGGCTGGTCTCGGCGATGACGGTCGAGGAGTAGCGGCCCCGGACGTCGCTGAGCTCGACGCCATTACCGACCGGGGGCGCCACGGTGACCACCGTGGCGGGGTGCGCCGCTGTGGTGATCAGTGGCAGCATGGTGTCCCGGCAGATGACGACCGGGCGCGCCCGAATCGCCGTGTCCCGGCAGGTGACGACCGGGTGCGCCCGAATGGCCCCCGTCGGCCGAAGCGACCGGCACCGACGCGAGCAGGAGCGCGACGATTACGGCGAGTCCGGTGATCACCGGGCGGATGCCCGGCCTGGTCAGTTCCCTTCTCATCATCAGGTCTGTCCTTTGGGAGGTCGAGTTAGAAAGCGGTCTTGCCCCCCATTCAAGGCAGCGTGATGTTGTCAGCGCGTATGCCGATTTCCCTATGCCGACGATATGCCGGCCACCTGACACGCCCGGTGGTGTCGGGGGCGCGGACCGAGCGACTAGTAGCCGCCGCCGTCGCGCTCGATCAGCTCGATCCGGTAGCCGTCGGGGTTCCGAACCCCGGGGCGGCGATCCACCTTCCGCCCACGGCAAAGAATCCACCCGTGATCCCCCGCATCGGGATAGGCTCGGACGGTCGAGAACCAGAGTGTTACTCGCGCCAGCGTAGATGGCAGCAGCCATCCTGAAGAAATGAGGCCGCAGATGCACGTAGTCGTTCGGAGCTATTCCGGGCAGGGCACGTCAGAGCTGTTCGATCTTCTGGCGCAGAGGGAAGGGGACGTCCAGGATCTCATCAGCGGAGTGCCCGGCTTTGTCAGCTACGTGGCCTTTCGAAGCGGCACGGATACCGGCCAGACGGTCACGATCTGCCAAGACAAGGAGGGCACGGACGAGTCGTCCCGGCGCGCCGCCGAGTGGGTCAAGGACAACGTCAGCACCACCGGCAACCCACCCGAGATCGCGGAAGGCGACACGGTCCTCCACTTCAACTCCTGAGCCAGCCTGCGAGCGCGTCCAAGCGGCCGTCGGCGCCCTACGCCGTCGGTTCCGTCGGGCCGGCGGACACCGGCCCGAAATTGAACGGACGCTGGTGCCCCCATCGAGGCCGGGATTGGGACCCTGTTCCACGCCGGGCTGGTTCGGTCCGCCGACCGGGATGGGGACGAGTGACCGCCTAGCCGCCGAGCGGCGCGACATCGGTAGCCACCGACTAGTAGCTGCCGCCCTTCCTCTCAATTATCTCAATACGGTATCCGTCGGGGTCGCGGACGAAGGCGATCAGCGAGCCGGTGGTGCGGCCGCCGGGGCGGTAGGGGGGCTTCTCGGGCTCGATGCCCTGCTCGGCCAGGCCGGCCAGGGTGGCATTGATGTCGTCGACAGCGATGGCGATGTGGTTGTAGCCGGTGCCGAGGTCGTAGGAGTCGACGCCGTGGTTGTAGGTGAGCTCGAGGCGGGCTTCGTCTTCGCCCGGCAGGGCCATGAAGACGTTGACCGCCTCGTCACCGATGTCCATTCGGCGCGCCTCCTCGAAGCCGAGCTGCTCGTAGAAGGCGACGGAGCGGTCGATATCGCCAATTCGGTAGCAGGTGTGGATGAAGTGGGTCATCGGCCGGACCTCCGCGTGGCTGGGGCGTTTCAGGACGTCTGCAGGGCTTTATACCGCGGTTTTCGGTATTGATCGCCGCCGCTCCGGGCATTAGGTTGGCGCTAGCGCTCGCATCGTCTCGTAATCCAGGCACCAGAAAGGCTCCACGTGCGCAAGATGCTTCCTCGCTCGGCCAAGGTCCGGGCACTGTTTGCTGCGGCTCCGGTCGCGGCTCTTCTCGTCGCCCTGCTCGCGTCCGGCTCGGCCGGCGCCGCCGAAACGCCGGCTTCGCCGACCGAAAAAGCCGTGATCGACATGGTCCTGAAGGGCAAAAAGCTGTCCTTCGAAGGGCCGGAAACGGTTTTCGAAGGTCAGGAACTCGAAGTCTTCAACGACACCAACCCGCGCCAGGTCGGGCCGCACACCTTCTCGCTGGTCGAAAAAGGGACGCTGCCGAAGACCAAACAGGCGGAAAATTCGTGCTTCACGCCGGGCCACATCTGCATGTCGATCGCCAAATGGCACGGCTTCAACCCGAAAACGGAAAAGATCACGACCAACCCCGTCGAAGCGGGACCGCTGGGCTGGAGCACGATGGGCAACAACAAAGGCAAGAGGGGCGACTCGTGGTTCACCGGTGAAAGCAAAAAAGGCACGCATACGATCGAGAAGGTGACGGCGAAAGCCGGCACGACGCTCTACTTCATCTGCGCCGTCCACCCGAATATGCAGGGCTCGGTCAAGGTCGTGGCGCCGCCGACGACGCCACCGACCCCGTAGGGCCCACGGACGCGCGGTTCTCATCTCAGCCCCGCCTGGGGCGCCGAGCCTTCCTCGGCGCCCTCGGCGGCGGCGCTCTCTCGGTGCTGCTTCCGGCCCGCGGCGGCGGCGGGCTGCCGCTCAGCCCCGAGCCGGAAGGGGCGCTGGCGGCGGTGCCGTTCCGCGCCCGGCTGCCGGTGCCGCCGGTGCTCGAGGGCGACCGCATCACGATCCCGATCGAGGAGGCCGAGCAACAGATCCTGCCCGGCCGCGCGACCCGGCTCTGGACCTTCGGCGGCAGCTTCCCGGGCCCGACCGTGCGCCGCCCGGCCGGCCACCGCACCCGCGTCACCTTCGAGCACCGCCTGCCGGAGAGCGCCGGTGAGCTCAGCGTCCACCTGCACGGCGCCCATAGCCGCGCCCATTTCGACGGCTATCCCGGCGGCCTGACCAAGAGCCAGCCGCGCTCGCTGTTCTGCGACATCTCGCCGCGCCTCTCGCCGCAGCAGTCGGGCAACGACCTGCTGCTCGCCCCGGGCGGCCGCAAAACCTACGTCTACGACCTGACCGAGGGCGGCCGTTCCGAACGCGCCGCCTTCCAGTGGTACCACGACCACCGCCTCGACCGCACCGCGCCGCACACCTGGCGCGGCCTGGCCGGGATGTGGATCGTCGAGGACGAGCTCGAAGCCGGCCTGCCGTTGCCGCGCGGCGAGCGCGACCTGCCGCTGATGATCTCCGACCGCAGCTTCGACCACAAGAACCAGCTGACCGACCCCTTCCACGAGCAGCTGCGGCCGCCCGCCGACGGCATCAACGGCGCGTCGATCCTCGTCAACGGCGCCTTCATGCCGCACCACCCGGTGAGCTCGCGCCGCTACCGGCTGCGGATCCTCAACGTCTCCTCGTTTCGCAGCTACAACGTCCGCCTCAGCCACGGCCTGCCGATGATCCAGATCGCGACCGAAAGCGGGCTGATGCCGAAGCCGATCCGCCGCGAGACGATCCTGCTCGGCCCGGCCGAGCGGGCCGAGGTGCTGGTCGACTTCTCGGCGCTGGCGGGGGAGAGCGTCGAACTGCGTAGCACCCGCCGCCACGCCGGCCGCAACCCCGACGGCTCCCGCACCTACGACGGGGCGCTGATGCAGTTCCGGGTCGGCGGCGAGCGCCTGCCCGACCGGACCCGCGTCCCGCGCCGGCTGCGGCCGCTGCCCGAGTGGGCCCAGAAGGCAAAGGTACGGAGGCCCGACCAGCGCTGGGAGATCACGATCGGCGGCGGCTTCAAGACCAAGTGGTTGCTGAACGGCCGCACCTTCGACCCGGCCCACGTCGAGGCCTTCCCGAAGCTGAACACGACCGAGGTCTGGGAGATCGTCAACCGCACCTCGGTCGCCCACGTGATGCACATCCACCACACCGACTGGTATCTGCTGCAGCGCGACGGCAAGCCGCCGCCGCCCTGGGAAGACTGCCTCAAGGAGACGTTCTTCGTCTTCCCCAACGAAAAAATTCTCCTTGCCGGCCACTTTGCCGATTACACCGGCAAATTCGTCATCCACTGCCACATGCTCGACCACGAGGACCACGGCCTGATGGGCCAGTTCCAGGTCGTCCACAACTAGTCGGCGGCGCCTCCGCGCCTCAAGAAACCGGCCCGTCTGCCGATGCAGCGATATGGCGGCAGGCGCTCTGAAAGGACAGTCTTCCCTTCGTGGTCGCGGGCATTCGGAAGCCCGTGGAGCCGGTGTCCTGTTGGTCGGCGGCAGCGCCTTCGTCGGCCTCTCGCTGGTCCTCCCGCACCCGGCCGGCGGCGACACTGCGGCGCTCGCGGCGACCGCCGCGGCGATGGCGCTTGCCGGCCTCATCTGCCTCGCCATGGCGCCGCGGATCTCGCTGCCCTCGACCCACGCGATCATCGCCGCGACGGTCGCCGTCACCGGCCTGCTGATCGTCGAGGCCGGTGTCGCCGTCGGTCAGTACGGCTCGATCTTCGTCTGGGCGACGCTGATCTGCGCCTACTACTTCCCGCGTCGCGTCGCCGCCGCTCACCTCGCCTGGATGCTCGCCGTCTACGCCGGGGCGCTGGCACTGGTCGAAAGCACCGCCGGTTACTCGCCGGTCACGCGCTGGCTGTTCACCGCGATCTCGCTCAGCGTCGTGATGTTGCTGGTCAGCGTGATCGTTGCGCACCGCGCCCGCGCCGACCTCCGCGCCCGCCGCTTCTTCGAACTCTCGCAGGACATGCTCTCGACGATGGACACCGAGGGTCGCTGCGTCGAGGCCAACGAGGCCTGGCGGCGGACGCTCGGCCACGCCCCCAGCGACCTCGAAGGGCGGCCGCTGCTCGAGCTAACCCACCCCGAGGACCACAGGCTCGCACTCGACCGCGCCCGTGAGATCTTCGCCGGGGCCGAGTCGGTCGACCTCGAAACCCGGGTGCGGGCCAAGGACGGCAGCTGGCACTGGCTGAGGACCAGCTCGACCTTCGACGCCGACGAGGGGCTTGTCTACTCGCGCTCGAGCGACGTCACCGAGCGGCGGCGGCTGGCCGGCGAACGCGAAGACCTGCTGGCCAAAGTCGAGGGCATGGCCCGCCACGACGCCCTCACCGGGCTGCCGAACCGCCGTATGCTCGACGAGCAGGTGCCGCGCGAGCTGGCCCGCGCCCGCCGCAGCGGCCAGCCGGTCTGCCTGGCGATCGTCGACATCGACCGCTTCAAGGCCTACAACGACACCAACGGCCACCTGGCGGGCGACGAACTGCTGCGCGAGTGCGCGATCGCCTGGGACAGTGCGCTGCGCGGCGCCGACATGCTGGTGCGCTACGGCGGCGAGGAGTTCCTGGTGCTGCTGTCCGACACCTCCCGGGAGGAGGCGGCGGGGGTGGTCGAGCGGCTGCGGGCGGCGACCCCGCGCGGCCAGACCTGCTCGGCCGGGATCGCCGCCTGGGACGGGATCGTCGACATCGACGGGCTGATCAGCGCCGCCGACTCAGCTCTCTACCGGGCCAAGGACGCGGGCCGCGACCGCCTCGTCCTGGCCTAGTTCTCGGCCGGGGCGGCATGATCCGGGCATGGGACGAGCCGAGCACGAGCGCACGGTGCGCTTCCGCAGCGCCCGCCGCGATCCGGCGCTGACCGTCGTCGAGGGCTTCCACGCGCTCAAGCACGCACTGCGCTTCGGCGCCGAGGTGGTCGAGGCGGTCGCCGTCGACCCAGCGCGGCTGGAGGCGCTGGCGGCTGAGCTGGCTCCCGATCTGAGCGGCCGCTTCGCGCCGCTGGTCGAGACGGTCGACGCGGCGACGCTGGCCGAGCTGGTGCCGCTGGTGCCGCGGACCGGGGTGGTGGCGATCGCACGGCGGCCGGCGTTCGACCTCGATGCCGCGCTCGCCGACCCGGCGCCGGCACCGGTCGTGCTGCTCGAGCACCCGCGCAACATGGGCAACATCGGCGCCTGCGTGCGGGTCGCGGCGGCGGCCGGGGCGGCGGCGCTACTCAGCACCGGCGAGAACGACCCCTGGTTCCCGGACGCGGTCCGCGGCGGCGCCGGGCTGCAGTTCGCGCTCCCGGTGGCGAAGGTCGAAGGGATAGAGCCCGGGGGCGGCGAGCGACCGCTGCTGGCGGTCGACCCGGAGGGCGAGCCGCTCGCGATCGGAGCCCTGCCGCCACGGGCGCTGCTCGCCTTCGGCACCGAGCGCGACGGCGTCTCCACCTCGCTGCTCGAGCGCGCCGAGGCCCGGGTCGCGATCCCGATGCGCCCCGGCGTCTCCAGCCTCAACCTGGCGACCTCGGTCGCCGTCGTCCTCTTCGCGCTGCGGCTCGGCTCGGACTAGTCCCTTCGGAGGGTTGGATAAGAAACTTGGTGCGCGGCTCCAGCCGGCGGGATAGGTTGCCGACAACACAGCGCAGAGGCCCGTCACTGCGGGCCCGCCCCCTGACCGAAAGGACCCGTCTTGCCCTTGCCCTTCGCCGACATCAGCTTTGGGGAACTGCTCCTCATCGCGCTCGAGATCTTCTTCTTCGTGGTCTGGATCTGGATCCTGATCACGATCCTCACCGACCTCTTCCGCGACCACGAGACCTCCGGCTGGGCCAAGGCCGTCTGGGTCCTGTTCCTTGTCTTCATCCCGTTCCTGACTGCGCTCGTCTACCTGATCGTCCGCGGCAGCGGGATGCGCGATCGCACGATCAAAGCCCAGGCCGACGCGAAAAAGCACTTCGACGAATACGTTCGCACGCAGGCCCACACCACCCCGGCGGACGAACTGCACAAACTCAACGAGCTGAAGGAAAAGGGCGCCCTCAGCGACGAGGAGTTCCAGAAGGCGAAGGAGAAACTGCTGGCTTAGCGGTGCGGGGAGGGGTCGCGCACAGTACTCGGCTCACCCGCTCGCACTGTGCGCGCCCCCTCCCAACCGGCCGACCCCGTCGGGATCGCTTTCCCGAGTCCTTCCGGAAGCTCGGAAATTGCTTGATTTGCAAGGCAAATTGCAGGTTATTAGCAACCACTCATATTGAGTAGCCCACTTCTGTAGCCTGCGCGACTCACTGCCGGTCCCGTTGTTTCCGGGAGGCGGCAGTCAATCGATGCGGGCTTCTCTCACCAACACCCACGCGGGCGCGATACGGCGCCGGGCGCTGCTGCTGGCGGCGATCCTAGCCACCGCTCTCAGCGTTTTCGCGGTCCTCTACGACGCAGGCTCCGCGCCGGCGGCGACGCCGAAAGAAGAACTGCAGGAAACGCGGGACAAGCTCGAAGGCGTCCGCGGCCGGAGCGAAGACCTGGCAGCGACGATCGCCGAACAGAACCGCGCGATCGACACGATGATCGGCGAAGTCTCGACCCTGCGCCGCGAACAGGCGGCGGTCGAGCAGCAGCTGGGCGAAGCGGAAACGAAGCTGGCCGCTGTAACCAAAGCGCTGGAAAGTGAACAGGCCCACCTCGAAGTGGTGCGCGACCGGCTCGAGCGGGCGCTGGCGGTGCTCCGCCAGCGGCTGGTCTCGATGTACGAGGCCGGCTCGCCCGACGCGATCAACGCGATCCTCGACTCCGAGAACTGGTCGCAGATGGAAGCGCAGGCCGAATATCTGAACGCGATCCAGAGCTACGACGACTCGGTCGTCGGCCGGGTGAAAAGTCTGCGGAACGAAGTCCGCGACGCGGTGCAGCGGCTCACCGAGCATCGCGCCGAAGCCGAGGTAGCGCGCAACGAAATAGCGACGATGGAGCGGGAAGTGACGGCGGCGCGCGAAGCCGCCGAGGCCCGCTTCGCCGAACTGCGCGCCGCCCAGGGGCAGCGCCGCGCCGCCCTCGAAGCGCTCGAGTCGCGTGAATCCTCGCTCAGCGACAACCTCGCCTCGATCTCCGAACAGATCGCCGCCGAAGGCTCAGACATCACCACCGGCGAAGTGCCGGCGCCGCTCAACCCCGGCCAGGAAGCGCAGGTGCTGACCGAAAGCGAAGCGAGCGCCCCGGCCTCCGCCCCGCAGGCGGTCAAGGACGTGATCTCGGCCGGCAACGCGATCGCCTACACCCCCTACATCTGGGGCGGCGGCCACGGCTCCTTCGAATCGGAAGGCTACGACTGCTCCGGCGCCGTCTCCTACGCGCTGCACGGCGGCGGCTTCCTCGAAAGCCCGCTCGACTCGACCGGTCTCGAGACCTGGGGCGAACCGGGCCCGGGCACCTGGATCACGGTCTACGCGAACTCTGGGCACACCTGGATGGTGGTCGCCGGCATCGCCTTCGACACCGTCGGTGGCCCCGGCCCGCGCTGGCACGACCCCTGGGTCGATTCGCCGGAAGGGTTCGTCGTCCGGCACCCCGCTGGTTACTAGCGCCGGCGCCGCGAGCGCCGCCGCCGACGGCATAAGCTGACCTCCCGGCAACGAGGAGAGGAGCTAGCGGAATGGCTACTGAGCAGGCGCCTTCGGGCCTCGAGCACGAACTGGAGGCGATGCTCGAGATCGAGCGCTTCGACCCCCCGCCCGAGTTCGCCGAGCGGGCGCTCTGGAACGACCCGCAGCTCTACGAGGAGGCCGCCGCCGACCCGGTGGCCTTCTGGCACCGCCAGGCGACCGAGCTGCTCGACTGGCAGACCGAGCCCCAAGAGTCCCTAGACGCCTCCAACCCCCCCTTCTACAAGTGGTTCGCCGACGGCCGCCTGAACGCCTCGGCCAACTGCCTCGACCGCCACGTCGCCGCCGGCAACGGCGAGCGGGTCGCCTACCACTGGCGCGGCGAGGAGGGGGAGCGCCGCGACGTCACCTACTCCGAGCTCCTGGCCGAGACCCAGCGCTTCGCCAACGCCCTCAAGGAGCTGGGAGTGCAGAAGGGCGACGTGGTCGGGATCTACCTGCCGATGATCCCCGAGGTGGCGGTGGCGATGCTGGCCTGCGCCCGGATCGGCGCCGTCCACAACGTCGTCTTCGGCGGCTTCTCGGCCGAGGCGGTCCGCGAGCGGATGGAGTTCTCCGAGGCGAAGGCCCTCGTCACCGTCGACGGCGCCCGCCGCAAGGGCAAGACCGCGCCGATCAAGGCGGCGGTCGACGCCGAGATGGCCGACCTCCGAAGCCTCGAGACGATCGTCGTGATCCGCGCCGCCGGGATCGAGTGCCCGATGACCGACGGCCGCGACGTCTTCTACGACGAGGTATGCGAGGCGGCGGACCCCGAGTGCCCGGCGGAGCCGATGGAGGCCGAGCACCCGCTCTTCATCCTCTACACCTCGGGCTCGACCGCGAAGCCGAAGGGGATCCTCCACACCACCGGCGGCTACCTCACCGGCGTCACCGCGACCCACCGCTACGTCTTCGACTTAAAGCCCGAGTCAGACGTCTACTGGTGCGCCGCCGACGTCGGCTGGATCACCGGCCACTCCTACATCGTCTACGGCCCGCTCGCAAACGGCGCCACCAGCGTGATCTGGGAGGGGGC
>Ga0105249_10003247_pt1 | contig 14081 bp, 9 predicted proteins | sample KBSS44metaG_FD_81522 | JGI IMG/M metagenome (GOLD analysis project Ga0105249, IMG submission 81522) | Switchgrass rhizosphere microbial communities from Kellogg Biological Station, Michigan, USA - KBS S4-4 metaG | ecosystem: Host-associated > Plants > Roots > Rhizosphere > Soil | place... | reverse complement strand
TTGGGGATCTTGAAGGCGACGAAGAAGGCGTCGGTCAGCAGCCCGGCGCCGAAGATGCGCGCGATCAGGAAGTCGCGCACGAAGCCGAGCACCCGGCTGACCATGGTCAGGCTGCTCACCGTGGCGAGGACGCGCAGCAGGTTCATGTTAAAATTCGCGCCCTTTTCGAGACATACCGCTCATGGCCAATATCAAGTCCGCCCGCAAGCGCGCCCACCAGGCAATCGGACTGCGCGCCCACAACATGAAGCTGCGCACCGAGGTGCGCAGCGCGATCAAAAACGTCAAGAAGGCCGTCGCCGCCGGCAACAAGGACGCCGCGGCCAAAATGATGCTGCAATCCCAGCGCGTGATCGACCGCATCGTGGCGAAAGGCATCCTGCACCGCAACGCCGGCAACCGTCACAAAAGCCGGCTGGCGCACGCGTTGAAGGGAATGAAGTAGCTAAGCCGTATCACCAACACGCTGCATCTCGGCCAGCTTGGTGCGTTCCGCCACGCGGCCATCCCGCACCTGCAGTTCGTTGTCCTTCGCGAAGTTGAGCAAAAACCGGTAGGCCATCGGCTCGAGCTGCTCGAGCCGCACATCGACCACCACACAGCGCACACCGTTCGAGGTCACCGGGTGCACGAACGGCGAATACTGCATCCGATGGTCGCCGCCGAAGGCGGACATCACCCCGCACAGGCGCTCGGCCCAGTCGCTCGGCCGGAACGCCTTGCCGTCGAGCGTGGTGCCGACGATGACGAACTCGATGACTTCGATGCTGGCGGCCATGCGCGGCTAATTATAGTGGCGGCCTGATGGCGAAACCCTCCAGCCGCATCCTGGTGATCAATGACGAGCATCTCGAATTGCGAGAGTTTGTCAAAGGCCTCAACGCCGCGGCGCGCTCGCTCGACAACCCGCTCGGCATCGGCTTCCTCGGCGCCACCACGGTCAAGGAAGCGCTCGGGATCATCGAGTCGGACGGCAACCTCCAGGCGGTGCTGGTCGACGATACGCTTTACAAGGTTGGCAATAATTCAAAGAAACAACTGCAAATGTCGGCGATCGAGCTGGTGCAGCGGATCACGCGCCTGCGTCCGGAGCTCGACGTCTACATCGTCATCGCGCAGGAGAAGGAAGACGACGTGGTCGATGCGCTGTTCGCCGAATCGGTCGACGGTTATTTCTATCGCGAGGAGCGCGACTACCGCGGCATCTACCGCATCCTGAACGCGCAGATCCAGGAACGCGCGCGCACCCCGTTCTACGACGCGCTCAAGAACTATGTCTGGATGGCGAAGGACCAGTGGCACACGCCAGGCCACTCGTCGGGCGAGTCGCTGCGCGGCAGCCCTTGGGTGAACGACTTCTACGAGTTCATGGGCGAGCACGTGTTCGACGCCGACCTCTCGGTGTCGGTGCCGATGCTCGATTCGCTGATGGAGCCGAAAGGCGTGATCGGCGAAGCGCAGGCGATGGCCGCGAAAGCATTCGGCGCGCGCCGCACCTTCTTCGCCACCAACGGCACCTCGACCGCGAACAAGGTGATCTTCCAGACCCTGCTCGCGCCGGGCGAGAAGCTGCTGCTCGACCGCAACTGCCACAAGAGCGTGCACCACGGCGTGGTGCTGTCCGGCGCGCATCCGATCTATCTCGACTCGGCGTTGAACCGGAAATACGGGCTCTATGGCCCGGTTCCCAAGAAAACACTGCTCAACGCCATCAAGAGGCATCCCGATGCCCAGGCGCTGATTCTCACTTCATGCACCTACGACGGACTGCGCTATGACCTTGCGCCGATCGTCTCCGCCGCGCATGCACGCGGCATCAAGGTGATCATCGACGAGGCCTGGTACGGCTTTGCGCGCTTTCATCCGTACTTCCGTCCCACCGCGCTCGAGGCCGGCGCCGATTACGCTACCCAGTCGACGCACAAGGTGCTGTCGGCGTTCTCGCAGGCGTCGATGATCCACGTCAACGATCCCACGTTCCGCGAGCACCTGTTCCGCGAGAACTTCAACATGCACACGTCGACCAGCCCGCAGTACGGACTCATCGCGAGCCTCGACGTCGGGCGCAAGCAGGCAGTGATGGAAGGCTACAAGCTGCTCTCGCGCACGCTCGAGCTCGCGCAGGAAGTGCGCAAGCTGATCAACTCCACCAGGGTGTTCCGCGTGCTCGAGCTGGAAGACCTGCTGCCTGAGGCGGTGCGCAACGACGGCATCAAGCTCGACCCGACCAAGGTGACGATCGACATCTCGGGCTGCGGCTATACGGTCGAGGACCTGCAGAAAGCGCTGTTCGAGCGTTTCAACATCCAGGTGGAGAAATCGACCTTCAACACCCTGACACTGCTGCTCACCATCGGCACCACGCGTTCCAAAGTGTCGCGCCTCTATGACGCGCTGATGCGTCTCGCGCGCGAAGGACTGGCGCCGCGGCGGCTGGTGCAGACTCCGGAAATCCCCGCCTTTACCCGGTTAAGGTTCCTGCCGAGAGATGCCTATTACTGCGGCGGCGAGTTGATCCCTGTCTTCGACGACCGCGAGCGCGTCAACCGCCGTCTCGCCGGGCGCATCGCTGCCGACCAGATCGTCCCCTACCCGCCCGGCATTCCGGTGCTGGTGCCGGGACAGCTGATCACCAAGCAGATCGTCGACTACCTCGGCGGCCTGCTCCATTCGCACAAGCGCATGGAGATGCACGGCGTGGTGCACGAGGGCTACCTGCCCTGCATCCGCGTGCTGCGCCCCGAGGAAGAAAAGACGCTGCGCCGCCTGGCCTAGGCGAGCGTCTCGTCGACGCGACGCCGGCGCGGCGTCGTGCAATGCGAAGCATGGAACGCGCTCACTGTGTCGCCGTTACGGGCGTGCAGCGCGGAGAACATCCCCGCCGCGCGCTGCAAATCCCCCTCGCGCATTACTGCATAGGCCGCGCGGTATTCGTCCAGCCAGACAGCGACTTTCCCGTCCGCGAACAGCTCGAACAAGCGCACCGGTTGCTCGCGTCCGCGTACCCGCACCATGTCGACTTCGCGCGCGAGCGGAAACTCGTCCTTTACCGGCAGGTAGGTGTACTCGCTCGCCAGGATGTTCGTGCCGTAGTCCTTGTTCAGGTGCTCGATACGCGAGGCGAGGTTCACCGCATCGCCGACCACCGTGTAGTTGAAGCGGCTCGCCGAACCCATGTTGCCGACCACCATCGGCCCGGTGTTGATGCCGACGCCGATATCGATCGGCGGGATGCCGCGCGCGCGCCAGCTCTCGCGCAACGGCTGCAATGCCCGCACCATCGCGATCGCCGCACGGCAGGCACAGGCGGCGTGGTGCGGCTCGGCCACCGGCGCGCCGAACATCGCCATGATCGCGTCGCCGATGTACTTGTCGAGCGAGCCGCGCTGCTCGAACACCTTGCCCGTCATCACCGTGAAGTACTCGTTCATCAGCTTCACCAGCTCCTCGGGCGCCATCGCCTCCGACAGCGTGGTGAAGCCGCGGATGTCGGAGAACAGCACCGTGAGCTCGCGCTTCTCGCCGCCAAGCTGCAGCTTGGCGGCGTCCGCGACCAGGTCGTCGACCACGGCGGGCGGCACGTAGTACGCGAAGGCGCGCTTCAGGTAGCGCTGCTCCGAGACGCGGAAGAAATACAGCACCAGCGTAGTGCTGACGAATAGCAAAGCGATCAGCAACGACGGATAGACCAGGTTGAGCCATAGCCCTTCGGTGCGGAAGAAGTACACCGCCGCCGCGACGTAGCCGCCGAGCACGATCACCGCGAGCACGCCGCCGGCGCCCACGCCGAAGCGCGGCAGCAGCGTGATCAGCAGCACGGCGATGAGCAGCATCGAGACGATGTCGACCACCATCATCCATTCCGGGCGCTGCAGCGCGTCGCCCTGCAGCAGGCTCTCGATGATGCTCGCGCGCACCTCGACACCCGGTACTCTGCCCCCGTATGGCGTTACCCGCACGTCGCCGGTGCCCGCGCTCATGCTGGTGGCAGTACCGCCCACCAGCACGACGCGGTCGCGGATCAGCGCGGGATCAGCGCGCCCTTCGACGATGTCCACCACCGACACCCTGGGGAAGATTCCGGGTGCGCGGTGATTGACCAGCACCTGGCCTTCCTCGTCGAGCGGGACATACCGCTCGCCGAGCTGGATCCCGGCGATGCCGTAGGAAGCCACATCGAGCGACGGCGCTGCATCTCCCAGGTAAGCGCGTGCCACCTGTACGTCGAATGCCGGAAAGTAGTGCTGGTCGAAACGCATCACGAGCGGCGCACGGCGGATGACGCCGTCCGCGTCGGGTTCCATGTTGATATGGCCGGTGTAGAGCGCGCCGCCCTGGAGTTCGGCGATGTTCACCAGCACGCCATGCGCCTCGCGCATCGGCGAAGCAGCCACACCCTGGACCTCGGGCAGGGCCTGCGGCGCAATCGCGAGGCGCGCGGCCGCGAGGCCGGCCGGGCCGAGGTGGCGCATCTCGTGACGATCGACGAACACCGTGGCGAGCACCGTCTTCTTGCTGGCGCCGATCGCGCGCGCGAACTGGCCATCCGCGCGCGCCGATTCCCGCTCGGAGAAGAACACGTCGAAGGCGATGACGCGCGCGCCCAGCTGGTCGAGCCGCTCGGCGAGCGTGGCGAGGGTGGTCCGGCTCCATGGCCAGCGCCCGAGGCGGGCCAGGCTCGCCTCGTCGATCGCTGCAATAGTTACAAAACGCGGCGCTTCGCGCTCCAGCGCGCGTAAACGCATGTCATAAGTCTTGCGTTCGATCTGGTCGAGCAGCGGCACGCGCACGATGTCGCGCTGGTCGATGAAAAACAGTGCAATAAGACACAGCGCGATGAGCGCGCCGACGGCTCGGGCGAGACGCGTGGGTGCTAAGATCTTCACGGGGGGAAAAACGCCATTGTTTCCCGGCTATTCTAGGTTCGCGCTCGCCTGCGCGCTCGTGCCCGCGTGCAGCATGGCTGCCGCGCAGCCGCTCGAAGTGCAGTTCGTGCGCGCCTGGCAGCCGCCGGCAAAAGGGCTCGACCTGTCCGAGCTTGCCGGTTTCGCCCTCGCGCCCGACGGCGTGGTGTACGCGATGGACCGCGACCGCGGCGCGCTTTGGCGCATCGCCGGCGACGAGGCGACCGCGACCGAGCTCGCCGGCAAGGAACGCCCGTTCGAGGCAAAGAAGGTGGGCGGCGTCGCCTGGATGAGCGGCGGGCGCCTCGCGATCGGCAACACGCGCAACGACCTGCTCGCGGTGCTCGATGCGCAAGGCAAGCCCGAGCGCGTATTCGCCGGCAGCGGCAAAGGCGATGGTGAGCTCGACGATCCCGAAGGCCTCGCGTTCTCGGTGCACCGGCGGCTCTATGTCGCCGACCAGGGCAATAACCGCGTCTCGGTGTACTCGGAGTTCGGCGTGTTCCTGCACGCCATCGGCAGCGGACGCGATCAGGCCACCGCGCTCATCAAGCCGATCCAGGTGGCCGTCGACGGTGCCGAACGCGTGTACGTGCTGGAGCAGACCGGAAGCGGGCGCATTTCCATCTATGACCGCTCCGGCCGCTTTCTCAAGCGCCTCGCGCCGGAAACGCTGCCCGGTGCGCAGAACGGCCGCTGGCGCGCGCTCGCCGCGGATCTGCACGGCCGCCTGTTCGTCGCCGACGGCGGCAACGGCAACGTGAGCGAGATCGACTGGGAAGCGGGCCAGGTGCGCCGCCGCTTCGGCAGCCCGGGCCGCGGGCGCGGCCAGTTCTCCGATGTGCGCGCGCTCGCCATCGCCGGCCGCGAGCTTGCGATCGCCGACGCCGGCAACGCCAAGATCGAATTCTTCCGCCTTCCCGAAGCCGCCACGCCGGCGCCGAAGCCCGAGCGCCTGCCGAGCGTGCGCCGCGCGAGCGCGGGCGCGCTCGAATGCGAACGCGCCTACGCGTTCCTCGAAGGCGACCTGCTGTGCCTCGATGCGCGCGCCGGCCGCGTAGCGCGCATCGACGCGAGCGGCAAAGTGCGCTCCGCATTTCCAGGCAAGGTGGACAGCCCGCGCGGCGCGGCGTTCGATGCGCGCGACATCGCGATCACCGACGGCAGCAGCATCCGCCTGTTCGCGCACGACGGCACGCCGCGCTTCGCGGTCGGCCGCTACGGCTCGCGCGACGGCGAGTTCTCCGACGTCAGCGGCATGCACCTCGCCGACTATTTGTACGTGGCCGATACCGGCAATCGCCGCGTCCAGCTGTTCACCCGCGACGGCATCTTCGTCGGCAAGATCGCCGACGCCGACGCGCAGCAGCGCCGCCTGCAGCGCCCGGTCGCGGTGCTCACCGACCCGGCGCGCAACATCTATGTCGCCGATAACGAGAGCAAGCTGATCCACGTGTTCTCGCCGGCGCGCGAGTGGCTCCAGGCGCTCGGCGCCGGGCGCGGCTACGAATCGTTCCAGGGCATGAGCGTGGACGCTGAAGGCCGCATCTACGTGCTCGCTTCCACCGAGCGCTCGCGGCAGATGGTGGATGTGTACAACCGCGGCGAGCTCGAATTCTCGTTCGCGGCCTACCGCGCGCCGAAGCTCGAAGTGACGCGCGAGGCGACGCTGTCGGTCCCTCTCGACGGCTACGACATCACGCTGTACGAGGCCGGGCGCAAGCAGCTTGCGCTCTATCACTATCTGCAATCGCCGCAGGCCGTGGCCGGGGTCGAAGTGCTGGGCGAGCCCGCCCGCGTGCGCGTGGCGTGGCGCAAGTCCCCCGAGCGCTATGTGGCCGCGTATCGCGTCTACGGCGCCGCCGAGCGCAGCGGTCCTTATCAGCAGCTCGCCCAGACCAAGGAGCTGCAGTCGAGCTTCGAGGTCGGCGCCCAGCCCTACACCTACTTCACGGTCGCGGCGCTCACCCGCCTCGAGGTCGAGGGCGAGCCCTCGGCGCCGGTGGAAGACCTGTTCCGCACCGCCTACCGGCACTTCGAGCAGAAGCAGTTCGAGGCGGCGCTCGCCAACTTCGAGCACGCGGCGAGAGCCGGCCCGAGCAACGCGGCCACGATCGAGTACCTGGGCCGCAGCCTGCTGGCGCTCGGCCGCCACGCGACGGCGATCGGCCAGTTCCAGACCCTCGGCGGGCGCGCCGGCTACGAGAAGCAGGGCCTGGTGCTCGAGGCACAGGCGCTCGCCGCGTCCGGCGACGTGCTGGCGGCGCGCGCCGTAGTCGAGCGCGCCATCGGCGCCCGGCATGCCGACGCGACCACCTACACACTGTGCGCCGACCTCAGCCTTCAGCTGCGCGACCCGGCGGGTGCGGTGCGCTGCGCGGATATCGCGCTCGCCTCGGATGCGAACAATCCGCAGGCGCGCGCGATGCGCGGCGAGGCGCTGGTGCGCCTCGGCACCGTGGACAAGGGCGTCGCCGAGCTCGATGCGGCCAATGCCGCGGCACCGAACGACGCCGAACTCTGGCGCCGCAGCGGCCGCGTGCTGCTAGGGCTGAACCGCAGCCCGGAAGCGCTGCAGCGCTTCACCAAACTGCTCGAGCTGCAGCCGCGTGACGCCGATGCGCTGCTCGCAAGCGCGGAGATCCACCTCGGGCAGGGCGAGCTCGACCAGGCGCGCACCATCGCGCTTTCGCTGGTCGGCAGCCCGGTGCAGGAAAGCCGCGGCCAGTACGTGATCGGGCGCATTGCGCTCAAGCAGGAGAAAGCCGACGACGCGGTCATCGCCTTCGCGCGCGCCACGCGCCTCGATGCCAAGCAGGGCGCAGCCTGGGCTGGTCTCGCCGAGGGCTACCTCGCGCTCAAGGACGAACGCAAAGCGCGCGATGCGCTCGCCAGCGCCGCGGCGCTGCCGGATGCGCCGCCCGCGGTGTTCCGGCAGCTCGCCGAGGTCGAGATCCGCGCCGGGCGCCACGCCGCCGCCCTGCCCGCACTCGAGAAAGCCGTCGCGCTGCAGCCGAACGACGCCGAACTACGCCTCACGCAGGCGCGCACCTATGCGCAGGTCGAGCGCTGGCACGACGCCGCCAACGCGGCGCGCGAGGCGCAGCGCCTGATGCCGAAGAGCATCGACGCGCTGGTGTTGGGCGCGGAGGCGGCCTACCGCCAGGGCAAGAACGGCGAGGCGATCGAGAGCCTGAAGCGCGCGGTCGCGCTCGACCCCGAGTCCTACGACGTGCACTTCAAGCTCGGGCGCAGCTACGTCGACAACAACCTCTACAGCGACGCGCAGTCGCACCTCGAGCGCGCCGCGCGCCTGAACGACCGCGCCGACGCGCCCCACCTGATGCTCGCGCAGATGCACCAGAACCAGCGCTCGTACGACGCCGCGATCCAGTCGCTCACCGTCGCCGCGGCGCTCAACCCGAGCGATGCCAACCGGCGCGAGCTCGACGCCGCCTACGACCGCAAGAAAAAGGCGCTGTCCGGCACCGGCGGCCGCGTCGTGATGGAGGATCTGCGGCTCGAGCGCATGTTCGTCGCCGCGCACAAGCAGTACGCGACCGAGCCGCTCGGCCGCATCCGCGTGCGTAACGACAGCGCCGAGGACTACAAGGGCCTCAAGCTCTCGTTCTTCATCAAGGAATACATGGATTTCCCGGTCACGCGCGAGATCGCGGAGCTCAAGGCGAAAACCTTCGTCGAGGTGCCGCTCAACGCCACCTTCAACCGCAAGGTTCTCGATATCGACGAGGACACGCGCGTTCTGGTGGTCGCCACGCTGGCGATGGCGGACGCGCGCGACGGCTCGCAGGAAGTGACCCAGGCGATGACGCTCTACGGCCGCAACGCCCTGGTCTGGTCGCAAAGCGACATGATCGGCTCGTTCATCACACCGCGCGACGACACCCTGCGCAACTTCGTGCGTGACGCGGTCAACCGCTACAACACGCCGGCGCAGAGCGTGCTCAACCGCCCGCTCAGCCAGGCGGCGACGCTGTTCAATTCGTTCAGCGCGCTCGGCATCCGCTACCAGCCCGACCCCAACCTGCCGTATTCACGCCTCAAGGCCGACCAGGTGGACTACGTGCAATTCCCGCGCGAGACCCTGCGGCTGAAGAGCGGCGACTGCGACGACCTCTCGGTGCTGCTCGCCGCGGCGCTCGAGAACCTCGGCATCGAGTCGGCGCTGGTCGAGGTGCCGGGCCACCTGTTCATGATGTTCCGCACCGGGGTGAAAGAAGCCGACCGGGGGCTGATCAGCCTGCAGGACGAGTTGCTCGTGATGCGCGAAGGCGAGGCCTGGATTCCGGTGGAGGCGACCCTGGTCGCCGCCTCGTTCAGTGAAGCCTGGGCCGAGGGCGCGCGCAAGTATCGCGAGGCCGCCTCGCAGAAGCAGGTGAAGGTGGTTTCGCTGCGCCAGGCCTGGGACCGCTTCCCCCCGGCCACGCTCTCACCCGCCGGCTACAGCGTCGAGGCGCCTTCAGGCGAGCACGTGCGCCGGCTGGTCGAGCGCGAGCACACGCTGCTCCTCGCCCGCCGCCTGGAGCGCGAGGTCCAGCCGTATCGGCAGGCGGTCAAAGTGAATCCGAAGGACATGGACGCGCGGCTGCAGATCGGCACCATCTATGCGCGCAATGGCATCGACGACGTAGCGCTGCGCGAGTTCGAGGCCATCCTCGCGCAGGACCCGAAACACGCTTCGGCGCACAACAACCGCGGCAACCTGTATTTCTCGCGCGGCGACTACGAGCGCGCGCTGGAAAGCTACCGCAGCGCCGAGAGCGCCGATCCCAACGATGGCGGGATCCGCATGAACGCCGCCCTCGCCTACTACCGCCTCGGCAAGCTGCTCGAGGCGCGCACCAAGTTCACCGAAGCGACCGCGCTGCGCGCCGAGCTCGCCGCGCAATACGGCGCCTTTGCCAAACTGCTGGGGAACTGACCATGATGAAAACCGTCGTCGCCGTACTCGCCCTGCTCCTCGCGCTGCCCGCGTTTGCACAGCAGACCCAGAACCAGAACAAGCCGACCCAGACCGAGGGCGTCAAGGAGACGCTCGGCAACCTCTGGGGCCGGCTGCGCGCCGTGACGCCGCGCTCGGCGCCCCCGCAGGCCACCACCACGACGGTGACCGCCGGCCTGCGCGGCAACGAGGCGACCGAATCGGAGCTCAAGCCGTACTGGCGCGGCGACAAGGACCAGGACCCCGCCACGCGCAAGGAACGCGAGGCGCTCGAGCAGGCGCAGGCGCTCGCCGATACCGGCAACTTCGCCGGCGCCGCGCAGGCCTACGAGGCGTTCCTCAAGCAGTACCCGTCGAGCACGCTCGCAGCCAACGCGCGTTTTGGCGCCGCACTGTCCCGCGCCGCGATGGGCGAGCGAGCGCGCGCCACGGCGGGATTCGAGGAGTTCCTGCGGCGCGATCCCCAGCACCCGCTGGCCCGGGACGCGGAGACTGCGCTCGCAGCCCTGCGTTAGCGTGCTACTATTTTCGGCAAACGGCGGCACCAGCCGCCGTTTGCCATTTTGGGAGACGCGCGCATGAGCCATGTAATGAACACCTACGCTCGCCAGCCGGTGGCGTTCGTGCGCGGCCAGGGCGTCTGGCTGTGGGACGACGCGGGCAAGAAATACCTCGACGCGCTGGCGGGCATCGCGGTCAACACGCTCGGCTACGGTCATCCCAGGCTGAAAAAAGCCTTGATGGCGCGGGTGGAGAGCGGCGTGCTGCATACGTCGAACCTGTGGCGCATCCCCGACCAGGAAGCCGCCGCCGACCGCATCGCCGAGATCACCGGGCTGGATGAAGTGTTCTTCTGCAATTCCGGGCTCGAAGCGAACGAAGCCGCGATCAAGATCGCGCGCAAGTACGGCCACGAGCGCGGCATCGCCGAGCCGGCGATCATCGTGATGGAAAAAGCGTTCCATGGCCGCTCGCTCGCCACGCTGTCGGCCACCGGCAGCCGCAAGGTGCAGGCCGGCTTCGAGCCGCTGGTGTCGGGCTTCGTGCGCGTGCCGCTCAACGACCTCGAGGCGGTGCGCCAGGTCGCCGAGCACAACAAGAACGTGGTCGCGGTATTCGTCGAGCCGATCCAGGGCGAAGGCGGCATCAATGTCTCGCGCCTCGACTACCTGCGCGGCCTGAAGGAGATCTGCGAGCGCAAGGAGTGGCTGTTCATGTCGGACGAGGTGCAGTGTGGCCTCGGTCGCACCGGCAAGTGGTTCGTCTACCAGCATGCGGGCTTCCAGCCCGACGTGGTGCCGCTCGCCAAAGGACTGGCGTCGGGCGTGCCGGTGGGCGCCTGCGTGGTCGGCGGGCGCGCCAAGGGCGTGTTCAAGCCCGGCAACCACGGCTCGACCTTCGGCGGCAACCCGCTCGCCATGACCGCGGTGGTCACCACCATCGACACCATCAAGGAAGAAGGCCTGCTGGCGAACGCTTCCCGCGTGGGGGACGTGATCCGCGCCGGTCTTTCTCAAATTCAGGGAATTTCGGAGCTGCGCGGCATGGGCCTGATGATCGGCATGGAGCTGCGCCAGCCGTGCGGCGCGCTGGTAAAGGAGTCGCTGGACGCCGGGCTGGTGATCAACGTCACCGCCGACAACGTGGTGCGCCTGCTGCCGCCGCTGGTGATGAGCGAAGCCGAAGGCCGCATGGTCGTCGAGCGGCTGGCACCGCTGGTGCGCGCCTTTCTTGCGCGGAGCACTGAGCAGACCGCAGCCGCGCGCTAGCTGTGCAAATGAGCAGTTCGATGCGCGTTCGGCATTTCCTGCAGTTCAAGGATTTCTCGCTCGAAGAGCTGGAATACGTGTTCGCGCGCACGCGCTGGATCAAGGACAAGTTCAAGCGCTACGAGCGCTACTGGCCGCTCGAGGACCGCACGCTGGCGATGATCTTCGAGAAGCCCTCGACGCGCACGCGCATGTCGTTCGAGGCCGGCATGCACCAGCTCGGCGGCGCCGCGATCTACCTCTACACGCGCGACTCGCAGCTCGGGCGCGGCGAGCCGGTCGAGGACGCGGGGCAGGTGATCTCGCGCATGTGCGACGTGATCATGGTGCGCACCTTCGAGCAGCAGATCATCGAGCGTTTCGCCGGCTCCTCGCGCGTGCCGGTGATCAACGGCCTGACCAACGAGTACCACCCCTGCCAGATCCTGGCCGACGTGTTCACCTACATCGACCACCGCGGCCCGATCCGCGGCAAGACCATGGCCTGGATCGGCGACTCGAACAACGTGTGCAATACCTGGCTGCAGGCGGCGGAGACCTTCGACTTCAAGCTGAACGTCTCGACTCCACCGGGGTATGAGCTTGAAAAAAAATCGAAACAGGTGGAGTCGTTCGCCGACCCCATGAAGGCCGCACGCGGCGCCGACCTGGTCACGACCGACGTGTGGACCTCGATGGGCTACGAGGCCGAGAACGAAGCGCGCAAGCGCGACTTCCAGGACTGGATGGTCGACGCCGAGATGATGCGCGCGGCGAAGAAGGATGCGCTCTTCATGCACTGCCTGCCCGCGCACCGCGGCGAGGAGGTCGCCGCCGAGGTGATCGACGGACCGCAGTCGGTGGTCTGGGACGAGGCGGAGAACCGCCTGCACACGCAGAAAGCGCTGCTCGAGTTCCTGGTGGTCGGAAAGAAATAGATGTTCGGCGTAGCCGACTACTGGGCCTTCGTGATCGCGGTGATCGTGTTCCTGGCGATCCCCGGCGTCGGCAACCTGGCGATCATCACCTCGACCACCAAGGGCCGCATCGTCGGCGGGCTGGCAGCGACGCTCGGCGTGATCGTCGGCGACCAGATCCTGATGTGGCTCGCGGTGGCGGGCGTTGCGGCGGTGCTCACGGCAAACCCGGCGGTGTTCGGGGTGGTCCAGTACGCCGGCGCGATCTACCTGGCCTACCTCGGCGTCCGCATGATCCTCGCCAAGCCCGGCGACGCGCCGGTCCTGCAGATGCAGCCGCGGCGCTTTTTCCAGCAGGCGATGCTCATCACGCTGCTCAACCCGAAGGCGATCGTGTTCTACATGGCGTTCTTTCCGCTGTTCGTCGACCCGGCGCGGCACCAGGGGCTGCTCACCTTCGGCGTGATGGCGTTGACGATCGCCGTGCTGACGTTCCTCTATTGCGTGGTGGTCATCTCCATCACGCACTTCGCGGCCGGCCGTATGCGCGCCAGCCCGCGCGTGGGCGTGTGGCTGAACCGGGTCGCCGGGACCATGCTCGTCGGCTTCGGGGTGAAGCTCAGCGTTTCTTAGGCTTGTCGGTGCCGAGCAGCGGCACGCCGTCCTTACCGAGCAGACCCGCCTCGCCGTAGACCCGCAGCTTGTCCCGCGTATCCGCGATGTCGAGGTTGCGCATGGTGAGCTGGCCGATACGGTCGGCGGGGGTGAAGAACACTTCCTCGCCCTTTTCCATGGTCAGGCGCTCTGGCTTGTAGGTGAGGTTCGGGCTCTTCGTGTCGAGGATCGAGTAGTCGTTGCCGCGGCGCAGCTCGAGCGCCACCTCGCCGGTGATCGCCTTCGCCACCCAGCGCTGCGCGGTCTCGCGCAGCATCATCGCCTGCGGATCGAACCAGCGCCCCTGGTAGAGCAGCCGTCCGAGGCGCCGGCCGTTGCTCCGGTACTGCTCGATGGTGTCCTCGTTATGGATGCCGGTGACCAGCCGCTCATAGGCGATGTGCAGCAGTGCCATACCCGGCGCCTCGTAGATGCCCCGGCTCTTCGCCTCGATGATGCGGTTCTCGATCTGGTCGGACATGCCCAGGCCGTGCCGGCCGCCGATCGCATTGGCTTCTTCCATCAATTTCACCGGGTCGGAGAAGCGCTGCCCGTTCAGGGCGACCGGCTGCCCTTCGGCGAATTCGATAGAGACTTTTTCGTTCCTTACTTTTGCGTCCTCACGCCAGAATGCAACCCCCATGATCGGCTGGACGATCGCGATTCCCTTGTCGAGGAACTCGAGGTCCTTCGCCTCGTGCGTGGCGCCGAGCAGGTTGGAGTCGGTCGAGTAGGCCTTCTCGGCGCTCATCTTGTACTCGAAGCCGGCCTTCGCCATGTACGCCGACATCTCGCGCCGGCCGCCCAGCTCGTCGATGAAACGCTGATCCAGCCACGGCTTGTAGATCTTCAGCGCCGGGTTGGCGAGCAGGCCGTAGCGGTAGAAACGCTCGAT
>Ga0105249_10003244_pt1 | contig 14094 bp, 23 predicted proteins | sample KBSS44metaG_FD_81522 | JGI IMG/M metagenome (GOLD analysis project Ga0105249, IMG submission 81522) | Switchgrass rhizosphere microbial communities from Kellogg Biological Station, Michigan, USA - KBS S4-4 metaG | ecosystem: Host-associated > Plants > Roots > Rhizosphere > Soil | place... | reverse complement strand
GCGGACAGATGGTCCGCTCGGCTGGCGGCTTTGCTCAGATCGTTGCGAAGGAAGGCGATTATGCTCAGCTTCGCATGCCGTCTGGTGAAGTCAGAAAAGTTCCTGTCGTCTGCATGGCGACGGTCGGACAGGTCGGCAACACCGAACACGAGAACGTCTCGCTTGGAAAAGCCGGACGAAGTCGTTGGATGGGCAAGCGTCCGAAAGTTCGTGGCGTCGCGATGAACCCGGTCGATCACCCGCACGGTGGTGGTGAAGGTAAGACGTCAGGCGGACGTCACCCGGTAACCCCATGGGGACAGCCGACGCGCGGATACAAAACGCGTCGCAACAAGCGCACGAGCAACATGATCGTGAAGGACCGGAGAAGAAAGTAACTGATTGCGGATTGCGGATTGCAGATTGCGGATTTCGATCGGCGATGGCATCAAGCGAGACGCGGAACTGAGAACTGAGAGCGGACATTGGAAGGCGGAAGAGTACAAATCCGCAATCCGCAATCCGCAATCCAAAATTGATATATGCCTCGTTCATTAAAAAAAGGACCGTTTATCGACCTTAGTGTTGCCAGAACGCTGCAGCGGATCGCTGATGGCGGAAAGAAACCGCCCGCGATCAAGACCTGGTCGCGACGCTCGACGATCTCGCCGGATATGGTCGGACTGACCTTCGGCGTACACAACGGCAAGCGTCACATCCCGGTGTTCGTCACCGAGAACATGGTTGGACACAAGCTTGGTGAATTTTCACCGACGCGTATGTTCAAGGGACATCCGGGAACCAAAGCGGAGAAGATGGCCAAACGAAAGTAGTTCGTTGATCGTTGTTCGTGGTTCGTTGCAAGAAACGAAATACCACGAACAACCAACAACCAACAACGAACAACGAACTAAGAATATGGAAGCGATAGCAAAGACAAAACATTTGAAAGGCAGTCCGCGAAAGGCTCGGCTCGTAATCGACATGATCCGCGGGCAGAACGTCTCGCGTGCTCTTGCGATATTGAAGTTCACCGACAAGCGTGCAGCAGATCCGATCGCCAAGTGCCTGAACTCCGCGATCGCCAACGCGACGTATTCGGCTGAGCAGCAGAACATCGCGATCGATCCGGACGGGCTTTGGATCAAGACCTGCTTCGTCGACATGGGGCCGACCAAAAATCGCCGCCGCGTGCGTCCCGCTCCGCAGGGTCGTGCTTATCGCGAGCAGCGTCACTACTGCCACATCACCATCCAGGTGACCAGCGAAGAGCAGGCGAAGACTGAAAAGGAATTGAAGGCCGAGGCCGCAAGGGCAAAGAGAGCGACTGCCAAGAAAGCTGACGGCGGAGAAAAGAAAGCGAAGGCTCCGGCGAAGAAAGCGGCTCCGAAGAAAGCTAAGGCTGAAGAGGTGGAGACACCGACCCCGGTTGAAACCGCAGAAGCGGTCGAGGCCGCCAGCGAAGCGAAAGTCGCAGATGCTAAAAACGTCGAAACGCAGACGACCGAAGCCTTGAACGAAACGAAGCCGGCTGACGAAAAGCAGCAGGATACGAACGAGGAGCTCGAGAGACAATAGGACAATGCGGATTGCGGATTGCGGATTGCGGATTTGAAAATCCCAAATCCGAAATCCTAAATCCCAAATCAAAATATGGGACAGAAAGTTCATCCATACGGATTTAGAGTCGGTTACAACAAGGACTGGCATTCGCATTGGTTCGCCAAGCACGACTTTGCCAAGTACCTTGCCGAGGATCTCAAGCTCAAGCGCGATCTTAAAAAGCGTTTCGGCGGCGGCGGAGTTTCGCACATCGATATCGAGCGTGCAGCCACTCGCCTGAAGATCATCATCTACACCTCGCGCCCGGGCATCATCATCGGCCGCAAGGGTTCCGAGATCGAGAAGCTTCGCGAAGATCTTTCGCGAAAGACGGGACGTGAAGTTCTGATCTCGATCCAGGAGATCCGCCATCCGGAGCTCAACGCGCAACTGCAGGCCGAGAAGATCGCGCAGCAGCTCGAAAAGCGAATCGCTTTCCGTCGTGCGATGAAAAAGACGATGGAAGAATCGCAGCGTTTCGGAGCACAGGGAATCAAGGTCATGATCGCCGGCCGTTTGAACGGAGCCGAGATCGCACGTACCGAATGGTCGCTGCAGGGCCGCTTGCCGCTGCATACCCTGCGTGCCGACATCGATTACGGTTTCGCTGAAGCACTGACGACATTTGGGATCATCGGCGTTAAGGTTTGGATCTACCGCGGTGAGATCCTCGATCCGAACGGATCGATGGCCCGCGGAACGACGACCGATCCGATGAACGAAGTAAAGGTCGAGCGTGGTGCTCGACGCCCGAGACGCGACGACAGAGGAAGATAAGAGCGATCGTTGTTCGTTGATCGTAGTTCGTTAAGATGACGAACCTGATCAACACGGCAACGAACCACGATCAACGAACAACGAACGAGGTTTTGAACTATGTTGATGCCGAAAAAGGTCAAGCACCGAAGAGTCATGAAGGGACGCATGCGCGGAAAAGCTTCGCGCGGCCAGAATCTGGACTTCGGCGACTTTGGTCTGAAGACACTCGAAGCAGGCTGGATCACCGATCGTCAGATCGAAGCTGCACGTATCGCGATGACGCGACACATCAAACGCGGCGGCAAGATCTGGATCAGGATGTTTCCCGACAAACCGATCACCAAGAAGCCGGCTGAAACTCGTATGGGTTCCGGTAAAGGAGCTCCCGATCACTGGGTAGCAGTTGTAAAGCCGGGCCGCGTGCTTTATGAGATCCAGGGTGTCGATGAGGCTTTAGCCCGCGAGGCGATGATGCTTGCCGCGCAGAAACTTCCTCTTAAGACGAAGTTCGTGTCGCGTGCAGACCTCGAAGGAGGCGTAGTTTAAGTTTATGAAGCGCAAGGAACAGATCGAACAGCTCAAGGACATGAGTCTTCAGGAGCTCAGCGATCAGGCAGACGCATTGAAGGAATCGCTTTTCCGTTTGAAGTTTCGGAAGACGCTCGGCGTCGGCGATACGATCAAGGACATCCGCCGCGAGAGGAGAACCCTCGCCCGGGTTTATACGCTGATCGGCGAAAAATCGAAGGCCGAAAAACAGGCTAACTAAAGATGGCAACCAAGAAAAAGACAGACGAAACGGAAGTAACCGGTGAAACGGCAGCAGCAGCGGGAGCGGAAAGCGAAGCTGTAGAAGCGAAGGCCGAAGCGGCGACCGAAGAAGCACCGAAGAAAGCTCCGGCGAAGAAAGCGAAAGCCGAACCGGCTGAGCCTGCAGTCGACGGTGAAGAGAAGAAGGTCCACAAAGGAAAGCGCGCGGAAAAGATCGGCGTCGTTACATCGGACAAGATGACGTTGACCGTCGTCGTTCGCGTGGACCGATTGGTCAAGCATCCGATCTATCGCAAGTATGTTCGCAAGCGCAAGAAGTTCATGGCGCATGACGAGAAGGGTGCCAAGATCGGAGATAAGGTAAGGATCGTCGAGACTCGCCCGATGTCGGCCCGCAAGCGCTGGCGTGTGGTTGAGATCATTCAGAAAGCGGAATTATAAGTTTCTGGTTTCTAGTTCCTTGTTTCTAGTTTGCGGGTTTGCGAACAAGAAACTCGAAACTAGAAACAAGGAACCAGGAACTGGAGAAAAGATATGATTCAGATGCAGACCTCCTTGGCGGTCGCTGATAATTCGGGAGCGAAACGCGTTGTTATGATCATGCCGATCGGCGGATCGACGAGCAAGATCGCTCGCCTCGGCGACAAGATCAAGGTCACTGTGAAGGAAGCCTCGCCCGACGGAACGGCGAAGAAGGGCAAAGTTTATAACGCCGTCATCGTCCGTACGCGAAAAGAGATCCGCCGCAAGGACGGAACCTACATTCGCTTCGACGAGAACGCAGCCGTCCTGATCAAGGATGACGGAACACCGGTCGGAACTCGTGTATTCGGACCCGTGGCTCGTGAGCTTCGTGAGAAGAATTTCATGAAGATCGTAAGCTTGGCACCTGAGGTTATATAGGTCCCATGGGTCCCATAGGTCATATGGGACGTATGTGAGTTAAGAGAAATGAAGACTATTAAGACAGGAACAGTAAACAGCAAGATCAAGCGCGGCGACCAGGTCGTCTTCATCGCCGGGAAGGAATATGCCCGTTACGATAGCGCCGGCAAAAGACAGCCGTTTCGCGGCAAGGTCATTGCCGTTGATGCACGAAACGGAAAAGTGAAGGTCGAAGGTGCGGCTCTCGTAAAGCGTCACCAGAAACCGGTACCGCAGATGAATCGTGAAGGCGGCATCAAGGAGCAGGAAGCGTGGATCGATGTATCGAACGTCGCTCTTATCGATCCTGATACCGGAAAGCCGACGCGTGTGAAATTCGAAGTCCGTGACGGAAAGAAAGTCCGTGTCGCGAAGAGCGGCAAGGTCATCCCGATCGCGAACGTGTTCGGTAAGAAAGAGCCGAAGAAAGACAAGGAAGAAAAAACGGAAGAGTAAGTTCCTAGTTTCTTGTTCCTGGTTTCAAGTTGAAACCCGGGAACTAGAAACTAGAAACCCGGAACTAGGAACTTAAAGAGATGGCTAGATTAAGAGATAAATATAAGAACGAGATCGCCGGTGCCCTGGCAAAGGAGTTCGACATCAAGAACCCGATGGGCATACCGCGCATCGAGAAGGTCGTCATCAACATGGGACTCGGCGAAGCGAGTGCGAATGCCAAGCTTCTTGATACGGCTGCCGACGAATTGAAAGCGATCACCGGACAGAAGCCCGTCATCACAAAGGCTAAGAAGTCGATCGCGGCGTTCAAGCTTCGTCAGGGAATGGCGATCGGAACGATGGTCACGCTTCGCGGCGAACGGATGTACGAATTTCTCGATCGTCTGATCTCGGTAGCGTTGCCGCGTGTTCGCGACTTCCGCGGAATTTCAGGCAAGGCGTTCGACGGACGCGGAAATTACACGCTCGGTATTCGCGAGCAGTTGATCTTTCCGGAGATCGATTTCAACAAGGTCGACAAGACACGCGGGATGAATATCTCGATCGTCACGACCGCAAAGACGGACGAACAGGCTCGCTCGCTTCTGAAAGCGATGGGAATGCCGTTCAGGGCGTAGCCGAGAGAGTTTCTAGCTCCTAGTTTCTGGTTTCCCGTTGGAACCGAAACGCACGAAACTAGAAACCAGAAACTAGGAACTAGAAACTTAAAAGAAGATGGCAAAGATCAGCAAAGTAGTTAAGAACGAGAAGCGAAAAGTACGCGTCGCCCTTTGGGCAGAACGCCGAAAGGCCGCGAAGAAGATCATTAATAGTCCGAAGTCGACTCCTGAAGAAGTCGATGCAGCGGTCCTTCAGTTACAGAAGATGCCGCGTGACGGCAGCCCGATCCGAGTTCGAAACCGCTGTTCGCAGTCGGGCCGAACCCGTGGGTACCTTCGCAAATTCGGAGTTTCGCGCATCGCGCTTCGCGATCTTGCGCTCCAGGGACAGATCCCGGGAGTCGTTAAGTCGAGCTGGTGATCCGATTTGGGATTTGGGATTGCGGATTGCGGATTTATCTCGCATGACGCAACTCCAGAGATCGGAGTTGAAAAAAGATTGAAGATGATGGAAGAGGAGAAAGGACTGTAAGTCGGTAAAATCCGCAATCCCAGATCCGAAATCCGAAATTGATTAACGGAGTTAATTAGATGACAGATCCAATAGCCGACCTGCTTACACGAATTCGCAACGCGATCGCTGCGAATCATCCGCGTGTGGACATACCCGGTTCGAAATTGAAACTCGAAGTAGCGAGAATCCTGAAGGAAGAAGGCTATATCAATAGCTTCACCACCAAGGGCGAAGCTCCGAAGTACGTGATCCGCATTTTCCTGCGTTACGACGCGAAGGGTGCTTCATCGATCACGCATCTCTCGAGAGTTTCACGTCCCGGTCGCCGCGTTTATGTCGGTGCGGGTGAAATTCCGAAGGTGCTTGGTGGCTACGGCGTGAATATCGTCTCGACCTCGCGCGGTCTCATGAGCGGAAAGAAAGCTCGTGCGGAAAACGTCGGCGGAGAGATCTTAGCGGAAGTTTATTAGTTGGTAGCTCGTTGCTCGTGGTTCGTCGCAGGGCGAGTCACAACGAACAACGATCGACGAACAACGATCAAGATTATGTCTAGAGTAGGAAAAAAACCGATTACGATCCCGAGCGGCGTCACTGTGACGATCGGCGATTCGCAACTCGAGGTCAAAGGTCCGAAAGGAACTTTGAACACACCGGTGCCTTCAGGCGTGAAGTTCAAACAAGAGGACGGAACGCTGGTCGCCGAACGATCGGACGATAGCTACAAAGCTTTCCACGGTCTTGCACGAGCTCTCGCTAATAGCGCCGTTGTCGGTGTGACCGAAGGCTTCGAGAAGAAAATGGATGTCGTCGGCGTCGGTTACAAAGCCGATGTCCAGGGCAGAAAGATCCTCTTCTCGCTCGGATATTCACACCCGATCGAATACCCATTGCCGGAGGGTATCGAAGCGAAGACCGAGCGTGTAAACACGAAGACCTCGATCAACCAGTATCAGTTGACGATCACGCTCAGCGGCATCGACAAGCAGAAGCTTGGCCAGGTCGCAGCGGAGCTCAATCGTTTGAGAAAGCCGGATGCGTACAAGGGTAAGGGCGTCCGTTATTCGGATAAGTTTTACAAGTTGAAACCCGGAAAGACCGGTAAATAAGTTCCTGGTTCCAGGTTTCTTGTTTCTAGTTCATAAAACGAGAAACCAGGAACTAGAAACCAGAAACTAAATAAAGATATGGCAACGAAAAATAAAGCCGACATTCGCCGAGGAGTTCACAGCCGCATTCGCAAGAAAGTGCGCGGCTCCGCGGACCGTCCGCGTCTGGCTGTGTTCCGCAGCTTGAATCACATCTACGCGCAGTTGATCGACGACGATAGCGGGAAGACGCTGGCGACGGCATCGACGACCGAGAAATCGCTCGGCGGAGCGACCGGTGGAAACATCTCTGCTGCACAGCAGGTCGGCAAAACGATTGCCGAACGTGCAATAGCGGCGGGCGTTTCGAGTGTCGTCTACGATCGTGGTGGATACCTCTATCACGGCCGTGTCAAAGCATTGCTCGAAGCGACACGTGAAGCAGGATTGAACAAGACCGAAGCCGGCGAGAAGCCAAGCAAGGAAGACAATGGCAACTAAGAGTAAACAGAGAATTTCGCCGAACGGATTGATCCTTAAAGATCAGTTGATCTCGATCAATCGTGTGACGAAAGTCGTTAAGGGCGGAAAGAACATGTCGTTTGCGGCGCTGGTCGTGATCGGCGATGAAGCCGGCCACGTTGGTTTCGGCACCGGAAAGGCGAAGGAAGTTCCGAACGCGATCAAGAAAGCTGTTGAAGCGGCGAAGAACAACCTCATCCGCGTTCCGCTTATCGACGGCACATTGCCGCACGAATTGATCGGTGAATACGGTGCAGGACGCGTCCTGCTCAAGCCGGCCGCAGAAGGAACCGGAGTTATCGCCGGTGGTGCGGTACGTGCGGTTCTCCAATCGCTTGGCGTGCACAACGTGCGTACGAAAATCCTTGGTTCGACAAACAATCACAACGTTGTTCGTGCGACCTTCAACGGATTGATGCGTATGAAGGATCCGATCGAAGTTGCACGGCTCCGCGGGAAGGCAGTCGAAGAACTTGTTTGATTGGGGATTTGGGATTGCGGATTGCGGATTTGATTACCCATTCGCACCCATGTTGATATTGCGACGATTCTGGAAGGTGGGGAAATCCGCGATCCGCGATCCGCAATCCGAGATTGAAAGATGGCAAAGAAGACAGAAAATAAAGGCGGAAGCATCACGATCCAGTACTATCGTAGCTCGATCGGATACGCGAAGAAGCAGAAGGACATCGTTAAGAGCCTCGGCATCACGAAACTGAATCAGACAGTTTCGCGGCCCGATACGCCGTCAATGCGCGGCATCGTGGCGAAGGTACCGCACCTGTTGAGGATCGTAGACTAGTTGGTTGTTTGTAGTTCGTTGTTCGTTCGCAAGACGAAGCAACGAACGACGATCAACGAACCACGAGCAAACATATGGCATTATCGTTAAATAATCTGAAGCCGGCGAAAGGCTCCACTCATAAAAAGAAGCGTGTCGGTCGTGGACCGGGTTCGGGTCTCGGTAAGACATCGGGCCGCGGACATAAGGGTCAGAAATCCAGATCGGGTTACAGCAGCCGTCCGGGGTTTGAAGGCGGACAGATGCCCCTTCAGCGTCGATTGCCGAAACGCGGATTTACGAACATCTTCAAGAAGGAGTGGGTCGAGATCAGCCTTGCGAAGATCGAGTCGAACTTTAACGCGGGCGACGACGTTACTCCTGATATCTTGCACGAACGTGGCCTTATCAAGAAGGCGAAGCACGACCTCGTTATCCTTGGAAACGGCGATGTTTCGAAGGCGCTGAACATCTCAGCCCATCGGTTCACGAAGACGGCGAAAGACAAGATCGAGAAGGCGGGCGGTTCCGCGACGGAGATCAAGAAAGCGGCTGCAGTAGCTGCTTAGTTCGTTGATCGTAGTTCGTCGTTCGTTGGTCGAGCCTGATTTCGTCTAGGCTGACTACGAACAACGATCAACCAACAACCAACACTTATATGGAGAAGTTTCTCAACGCAGTTCAGAACATGTTCAAGGTTCCAGAACTGCGCACGCGTATTCTTTTTACGCTGAGCCTGCTCGCGGTTTATCGTCTGGGTGCTCACGTTACTGCGCCTGGAATAAACAAAACCCGTCTCGAACAAGTTTGGGGAGAGGTCGCCGGAACCCTTCTTGGTGTGCTCGACCTTTTCTCGGGAGGCAACTTCCGCACTATTTCGGTTTTTGCGCTCGGAGTCACTCCATACATCACTGCCTCGATCATCATGCAACTCATGCCGGTGCTTTCACCGACGATGAAGAAGATCCAGGAAGAGGGTGAGGTCGGACGTCAGAAGATGAATCAATGGACGCGATACCTTACGGTCGTCCTCTGTTCGGTTCAGACGTTCTTCGTCGCAACGTGGCTCAATCGAAACGGCATCATTCAAGATTCGTGGTGGGCGACGGCGATGATCGTCATTACGCTGACGACGGGAACTATCTTCGTGATGTGGCTTGGTGAGCAGATCACGGAGCGCGGAGTCGGCAACGGTATTTCGCTGCTGATCTTCGCCGGTATTGTGATTGGTTTGCCGCGTGGAGTCATGCAGGTCAGCGCTCGCGTTAGCGGCAGTGATCCGCAGCAGATCCTGGGCGTCGTATTCCTCCTCGTTGTTTTGGTAGCGCTTATTTCGTTAATCGTTTACGTCGAGTCGGCTCGAAGGAATATAGCGATCACTTACGCGAGTCGTCGCGTCGGAACCCAGACTTTCCGCGGACAGGAGACAAGCCTCCCGCTCAAGATCAACATGGGCGGAGTTATCCCGGTGATCTTCGCGTCGTCGGTGCTGGCGATGCCGCAGACCTTGTTCTCGGCCTTTCCGCCGGCTCAGGGCGACACGACTTCGACGTGGTCTCAGATCCACGCATTCTTCCAACAGTTTCACGGTGGCGATCCGTACTATGAGCTGGTCTTCCTCTCGCTCATCGTTCTGTTCACGTTCTTTTACATCACGATCGTCTTCAACACCGATGAGGTTGCAGATAACCTCAGGAAGCACGGTGGCTTTATTGCCGGAATTCGTCCCGGTGCCCCGACCGCTGAGTACCTCAACGGAATTCTGACTCGACTTACGACCGTCGGTGCACTTTATCTCGCATTCGTCGCGTTTGTCCCGCAGATTTTGCTGAGCGGATTCAGGGTTGCCCGGTTGCCGTTTATCGGAGACAGGATCGATGCCTTTTTGACATCGACACCCGGTTTGAGCTGGATCCCGACAGGACTTGGATATCAGTTCTACTTCGGTGGTACATCGCTTCTCATCCTTGTAGGCGTTGCGATGGATACTGTTTCACAGATCGAAGCCCAGCTTGTCATGAGAAACTACGAGGGATTTCTCGGTGCGGGCTCACGGTTAAGAGGCAGAAGAGCTTAGATAATATTTGAACCGCCGAGACGCGAAGACGCAGAGAAAGATAATTTCTCTTCCTCCGCGTCTTTGCGTCTCGGCGGTTGAAATCTAATGGGAAAGATAATCGTATTGATAGGAGCTCCGGGCGCCGGAAAGGGAACGCAGGCGAGACTTTTGCAGGAGCGTTTGGGAATTCCGCAAATCTCGACCGGCGACATGTTCCGCGAGATGAAAACTCTCGATACGCCCTTGGCGCGAGAGGTCCAGGAGATCATGGCATCGGGAAAGCTGATCTCGGATGACATCACGTACAAGATCGTTAAGGACCGGACGTCTCGCGAAGATTGTCGAAACGGTTACATACTGGACGGCTATCCGAGAACGGCGGTGCAGGCAGCTCAGCTCGAAGAGCTTGCGAACGAACAAGGTTTTGAAATTCGGGCGATCGAGGTCGACGTGCCGCGAGATGAGCTAATGAAACGTCTCACCGGCCGCCGCTCGTGCCCGATATGCGGAGAGATCTACAACGTCTACTCCAAGCCCCCCAAGAGCGACAACGTCTGCGACTTTCATCCGGAAACGCAGTTGACGCATCGGGCGGATGATAACGAGGAAAGTGTTTCGACTCGTCTCGCAACATACGACGAGCAGACAAAACCGTTGCTCGATTATTACGAGAATTCGGGTCGCCTGAACAAAGTCGACGGGACCGGTGAGCTCGAACAGATCTATTTACAGTTGTCGAAGTTGGTAAACGGTTAGGAAATGCGAGGCGGTTCGAGAATTGGCGGCTTACTAAGCACGACAACCGCATTGCTATTTGGAAAGAGAATGATCATCGCGAAATCACAAAAAGACCTCGATAAGATGCGGGCCGTCGGCGAACTGATCGCCGAGGTGCGTGAGGCTTTGCGTGCGATGGTAAAGCCGGGCGTTACAACTCTCGAGCTGAATGCGGTTGCTGAGAAGATGATGCGGGATGCGGGTTCGATCCCGACCTTCATCGGGTACAAGCCCCGCGGAATGGTTCCATTCCCGTACGCCATCTGCGCTTCTGCAAATGATGCGATCGTGCACGGGTTCTCTAACGGCACGCCGTTGAAAGAAGGCGACATCATTTCTCTCGACATGGCCTGTACGCTTAACGGTTTCGTCGGCGACACGGCGACTACGATTCCCGTCGGCAAGATCAGCGACGAGGCAGCTCAGTTGATTCGGGTAACCGAAGAAACATTGGCCTTGGGAATCGAGCAGTGTTGGCCGAACAAGCGTGTCGGCGATATCGGTTGGGCGGTCCAAACTCACGCAGAGAAGTTCGGTTACGGTATTGTCCGCGACTATACAGGTCACGGGATCGGCCGTTCGATGCACGAAGCTCCGCAGATCCCGAATCACGGCCGGCAGGGAACTCGTGAGAAGATCCGCGTGGGTTACTGCTTTGCGATCGAGCCGATGTTGAACCTTGGCGGACCCGAGACCAGGACATTAGACGACAAATGGACCGTCGTCACGGCTGACGGGAGTCTGTCGGCTCACGCCGAACATACCATTGCGGTCACCGAGAACGGGCCCGAGATACTGACGCTCACAAAGGACCAAAAAAGGGAGCTTGAGTCGTCAAAATCAGAAACTGTAGCTGCTTAGCTTGAGTTTTACGCCGTAAGCGGCTAATATTTACGGTTTGTCCAACTAGTCAGCCAGTTGGGACGTAGACTATGTCTAAGGAAGAAGCGATAGAGGTGACGGCAACTGTCCTGGAAACCCTTCCAAACGCTATGTTCAAGGTTTCCATAGACGGTAATGAGCACGAGGTGCTCGCCCACATCTCTGGCAAGATGCGAAAGAATTTTATCCGCATTTTGCCGGGCGACAAGGTCCTGGTAGAGCTTTCGCCATACGACCTGAAAAGAGGAAGGATCACATATCGCTATAAGTAAGAGGTTGGAATTATGAAGGTACGACCGTCAGTAAAAAAGATCTGCGACAAGTGCAAGATCATTCATCGGAAAGGAGTCGTGCGGGTGATTTGCGATAATCCGAAGCACAAACAACGCCAAGGGTAGACTGATTTGGGATTGCGGATTGCGGATTTGGGATTTGGTTCCTTAATCCAAAATCCAAAATCTAAAATCCAAAATGGAGAATTATGGCTCGCGTAGCAGGAGTTGATTTACCGCCCAACAAACGGGCACAGATTGGTTTGACGTACATTTACGGCGTGGGAAGATCGCGCGCGACGGAGATCCTCAATGAGGCAGCCGTCAGCGTCGATGCAAAGATCCGCGACCTGAGCGAAGACGAGCTAAATAAGATTCGCGCGATCCTCGATACTCAGGGCGAGATCGAGGGCGATCTTCGAAAGCGCGTGCAGATGGACATCAAGCGTTTGATGGATATCGGTTGCTATCGCGGCCTGCGTCATCGTCGAAGCTTGCCCGTCCGCGGTCAGCGTACTTCGACAAACGCTCGCACCCGTAAAGGACCGAGGAAGGCGGCTGTCGCTAAGAAGAAGGCACCGGGCAAGAAGTAGTGGTTGGTTGTTCGTGGTTCGTGGTTCGTTGTTGAACCACTCCGACGAACAACGATCGACGAACAACGAACAAAAGAAATGGCAAAACCAGCAGCAGCTAATAAGAAGAAGACTTTTAAGAAAAAAGAGCGCAAGAACATTCCCCTGGGAATCGTTCACATCTCTGCGTCTTTTAACAACACGCTGATCTCGATCACCGATACGCAAGGGAACCTTATCGCACAGTCGTCGTCAGGCGCTCGCGGGTTCCGCGGCTCGCGAAAGGGAACCCCGTTCGCAGCTCAGCAGGCGGCCGGTGAAGCAGCACGCAAGGCTGCTGAAGCGGGTATGCGTGAAGTCGAGGTTCGCGTGAAAGGACCGGGTGGCGGACGCGAGTCGGCGATCCGAGCGGTTGCTCAGGCAGGAATTCGTGTGACATCGATCCGCGATACGACGCCGATCCCGCACAACGGATGCAGACCGCCGAAACGCAGACGAGTCTGACGAATTTGCGATCTTCAAATTGCGATTTGCGATTTGGAAATCGAGGTTTGAGTTAACTATCGAAAGGACGAAGGGTGAAACTTCACCTGTAAACTTTTCCGAAAATCGGGAAGCGTTAATCGAAGGCGATCGAAAATCGCAATTCGAAAATCGCAAATCCCGCGGAGGCAATAAAAAATAAATGGCTAGATATAGAGATGCGGTGTGCCGGTTGTGCCGCCGCGAAGGTGGAAAGTTATTCTTGAAAGGCGATCGCTGCTTCAAGCCCTCTTGTGCGATCGAAAAGCGTGGAACGAATCCTCCGGGACAGCACGGAGCTGCTCGACGAAAGATGCTTGCCGGTTACGGCCAGCAGCTTCGCGAAAAGCAGAAGGTGAAACGCATCTACTTTATCCTCGAAAAACAGTTTCGAAATTATTTCGAAAAGGCACTTCACCAAAAAGGTGTTACCGGCGAGAACCTTTTGTTCATGCTCGAGCGCCGTTTGGACAACGTTGTCTATCGCTCCGGTTTCTCGACTTCGAGACGCCAGGCACGTCAGCTCGTCAATCACGGACACATTGAGGTCAACGGACGTAAGGTGAATATTCCTTCGTTCCAAGTGAAGCAGGGTGACGTCATCAGCGTGAAGGACAAGAGTCACACTAATGCACACGTCGAAGGCGCGTGGTCGACTGCAGCCGGACGTGGACGTCCGGGCTGGATCACGCCCGGTGACAAGGACCTGAGCATTGCTATCTCAGGCCTTCCGACGCGTCAGGATATCGACCAGAATATCAACGAGCAGTTGATCGTTGAGCTTTATAGCAAGTAGTAGGTTTACGGTTGGCCGAAGTATCCGGGTTCTGAAAGTTTGTTCTTGCTCGCTGAACCCGGGGACAAAGCCAACCTTGGATTCATTTTAAAAAGAACAATATGACACAAAGCAATAACTGGACAGATTTTCAAATGCCGAGTCGTTTGAACGTCGAGACCGAAACATTGACGGATCGATACGGCAAGTTTTACGCCCAGCCGTTCGAACGAGGCTTCG
>Ga0105249_10003242_pt1 | contig 14097 bp, 14 predicted proteins | sample KBSS44metaG_FD_81522 | JGI IMG/M metagenome (GOLD analysis project Ga0105249, IMG submission 81522) | Switchgrass rhizosphere microbial communities from Kellogg Biological Station, Michigan, USA - KBS S4-4 metaG | ecosystem: Host-associated > Plants > Roots > Rhizosphere > Soil | place... | reverse complement strand
CGTGAATGCCATAAGAGCAGCCCTGGCGTTTTATTTTTTATAGGTGTGAGCACTCCGCGTATATAAGATATATATAACACATATATATATATATATATATATATATATATATAAGGACAAGAGGATTTGAAAAAAGCATGACAGTCCTTGAAATTCTCTCCGCCGAGCCATTGTTCTACCGCCACTGTGCGAACGTCACAAATGTCAGTCGTACTCCAATATGGTCTGATCCACAACTCAAGAAATTCTCGATAGATGATCCTAGTCGCTGGAGAGTGCCACGACGCTCGAGTTGATAATTCAGTCTTAGTGTAATGATCAATCAGGTCAGACATTTCGATCGGTTGCTGCTGCTGGCGGAGTCGATCTGTATTAATGCACATCCTTAACCCGTTGACTGCCTTAGCCGCTAATTCTTCGGTTGGATATTCGTCCAGAGTACCAACCTTAAGCGTTCTTCGTTTTTGATTTCCTAATGGACCTTTTTCACGGCACAAGAATTCCCAACACCAAATTCCATTCTTGCGTTTTACACACCTGAGGTAGCCCCGTTGATAACGCACACTCATATTTATCCCCCACTTTGTCGGTAAGCAGAACTGGAGAGAATAGCTGCGTGCGCCGAAATCTTGTCTTCTAACTAAGTCTTGCGAAACTTTTAACGATCGGGATTTTGGCGGTTCAATTTGCTATGTAGACTCAAGGTGAGGACGCGAAACCTAGAGGAAGTCAACGAAGGATTATGAGGTCGTGTTAACCGCAGATGCTCCATACTTTGCATCTGCGGTGGACAATAGCTTCCTCCCTGACCAACGTATCGGTCACTGGTCAGTTCGGTGCTATTACTTTTTTTGGTTCTTAATTTCAAACTTACGGTCTCCCATCTTACCCGTCAGTGTATATACAACACGAGGGCGAGGACTTACGCGCACAAGTTGAAGTTCAGCAGAAAATGGCTCTGATGTTAACCGACCACTCAGCTTATTCGAATAGCCCCAGTAAAGTTGACCGCTTCCGCGAACAAGCGCATGTGACTCACGCCCCAGCGATTCCCATTCAATAGAATCAATCCACCACCCTGCCTTGGGGAATGTGGAATTCAGACGGAGTTGCCACATGGTAAGGAAAGTGAGATCGGAACCCAGCATTGTTGCCCACCTTCCCTCGATGGTATTCCTTCCGTCAGTCAGCTGTGCAAGAGCATCACGCAGGTTCGCTGCAAGATTTAACTCTTCTCTCGTAACGTCTTTCTTAGTTGTTCGTTTTTTCATAAACCCTACTGGATCGTCCGACACGAACCTCCCAAGCTCCGGATCATACCAACGAGCAGGCAAGAAGATGACGGTCGAACGACATGGATTTAGGCAGGCGAACAATGAAATGATAGCAAGGGCGATAGATGGTAGACTGACGGTGACTCACGCGCACTTGCCTGGCACCTCGCATCGGAGACGTAATCAAATGATGAAACTCATGTCAAAGTCGTGGTTTTGGTTCTTGAGTTGTGGTCTGGGGTTACTGTTGTCGGGCTTGTTCTATTTCTTCACAATTCCGGGCGCTTTACTAGCATGTGCTCGTTGTAATTGTCATTACAGTCTCACATCGCCGCTTCCAGAATGCCGCTGGCCCGCAATCTGGGGTTTATTGTCTGAAGTCTCATTGAGTGCTGGAGCGTTGGCCTTCCTGGTCGGAATTTTGCTATGGCGGCGCTCGAAACCAGAAAGCCGGTGAAGCTTTGGTCCTCGACCTAAGAGAGCAAGAAATTCAGGACCCCGGTAGGAGCGTCTGCGCTCATCTTTCTCCCTTCGTTCAACGTAACGGTAACGAATATGAAAGTAGCAGTTTCATCTGTTCCTGGCACTCTGATTCTTGCTATCAAACTTGTAGCGCTCTTTGACGTCCAATGCTCTGCCCAATTCTCTTTGGTGTCGGCTTCTCGGCCTGCGCTTGCCGTTGCTACAGTTCTCCCATGCGCTAATATTGCGAACAAGAGGTTAGTCGAGCACGTTAAACGTTGGTGGACATGGCCACACTACTCAAACTTGAGCTTGAGAAGTTGTTTCGCGCGAAGAGCTTCTATCTTTCATTAGTTGTTTTAACTGCATTTGTTGCCCTGATGCTTTGGGGGTTTTACACCTATGCCGCCCGAAAAACAGGTGGTCAGGCCGTTGAGCAGTTCAAGTACACATATGAATCAAAGCAATATTTCAACGGGTTAACTTTCGCGCTCTACTCGGTCCTTTTCTCCTTTACGTTACTACTCCCGATTTTCGTTTCCATGAGCGCCGGTTCGCAAATCGCGGGCGAGGCTCGATCGGGGACGCTGCGAATGCTCTGTACGCGTCCGATCTCTCGCGCTTCGCTGATTCTGTCGAAGTTTCTGGTGACTGCACTGCACGCGAGTCTGCTACTGGGTTTCTTCATTGTTTTGAACCTGGTGGTCGGCCTGATTTTTGTCGGTTGGGGCAACCTGGAGCTCTATCCAGGTCCACTTAATCTCGTTGATGCACCGGGCAAGATAATGAGAGATGAAGCTTTGATGCGGTTTGGCTACGCCGCATTGTCAGGCACCTGGGCACTTCTCGTCATCGCGGCCCTTGCCCTCCTGTGTTCGGTTGTATTCGATTCGCCGGCACAGGCAATCGTTATGACCATCGCAGTCTATTTAGCACTTTATATTGTTGGGCGCGTAGAGTTCTTCGAGCATTTACGTCCTTACTTCTTTACCACTGACATGGACTTCTGGCGCGATGTCTTCAAACCGGAAATTCCATGGCAGAGTCTGTGGCATTACGCATGTGTCTGCGGCGCGTATACGACCGGCTTGTTGTTGACCACCGTTCTTATCTTTGAGCGGAAGGATATTGTGACGTGATATGTGGGTAAAGCTGGTACTGCTGTTTTTGTTTGGCCTGATGATTGTCGGGGCCTTCCATTTTGTAGAGCCGCGGGCATTAGAAGAACAGGGTTCGTCAAACACGTTTCATTCGTTGCGCTTGATGACATGGAACATCGGTTACGCCGAACTTGAAGATGATACACGCGCCCATGACAAAGACTTGCCGGCAGTGGCGGAATTGATCTTACGTCAGCAGCCGGATGCAGTTGCGCTTCAGGAATTAACCGGTGCCCCCCAGCTGAATGCATTGCTCAATTTATTGAAAGGAAAATATCAAGGCGCAATTGCGCAGCAAGGAAAAGGAGATCGGTTCGAGGCAGTATTGGTCAAGGACACGGGTGCGAAATTTATTCCGGTACCGGTTGGCGCCCGCTACGCACTGGGAGCTTCATTCCAATCAAACACTGGCGGGCGTGAAGTGCTGCTTCTCAGTGCTCACGCCGATGCGTTTAATGCTGCGCAGCGACGGACCTACACCGAAGCTTTGATAGATTGGGCTCAAAGTCGATCGCAATCGTCTGACGTTTTCATTGCTGGTGACTTTAACTTCGAACTCAAAGCCGCCAACGAAACAAATCTCTATACCGACAATGTGAAACACGATAGCGAGTCGTACAGTCATATCCTGCGATATTTTCGCGACCTTGGACGCGCAGCTGGTGATACCGCAATTAACGATCGCCGGATCGATTACATTTTTGGTCCATCCAACCTCAAGCAGACAGGACGAGTTGAGGTATTGCGCAATGCCGCCGTTGGCCGAATGGATCATTGGCCGTTGGTAGTGGAAGTGGGGCTTTAATATTCAATGTCGGATTTAGCTTTAGAGACCCAGGACCTAACAAAGCGATTTGGTTCGCGCACGGCAGTGGATCGTCTGTCGTTACGAGTCGAGAGAGGTGACATCTACGGTTTTCTCGGTCCAAACGGCGCCGGGAAATCGACGACGCTGAGGATGTTACTGGGCTTGGTTAGACCTACATCCGGCGTGGTTAGATTTCCACTGCCGGCTGGGACTTGGGAATACCTTCGGGCACGCTCGCGAGTAGGCGCCATCATCGAGACGCCGGCGTTCTACCAAAACATTTCCGGTCGTAGGAATTTGCAACTGCTTGCTTCATTATCCGGCGGCGTCAAAAAGAAGCGCGTTGAAGAGGTCCTCGAGATTGTGGAGTTGAGCGATCGCGCGCGTGATCCGGTGAAGGTTTATTCTTACGGTATGCGGCAACGTCTCGGAATTGCACAAGCACTTTTACCAACCCCCGAGCTTATAATTCTCGACGAACCTACCAACGGTCTCGATCCTCAAGGAATACAAGAAACGCGAAAGCTAATTCGACGTCTTAGAGACGACATGCGGTTAACTGTATTACTCTCCAGCCACCTGCTGACAGAGATCGAACAGCTGTGCAACCGCGTAGGAATCATTCACGAAGGACGTCTGCTTTATGAGGGTGGACCGGAAGCGCTGGTAACACCAAGTAAAGTATATAGAGTTCGAGTAGATGATTTGTCCACTGCTTTTGAGTTACTAACCACCTTATCGGGTGTTACGGTTAGTCGAAATGGTGATTCGGTTTTGCGGATTGATGCAAACGACGAAAGCATCGCTGCTGTCAACGCCCTGCTGGTCAGCAAACAAATTAAGGTGTATGAATTGAGCCCGGCCCAGGAAAGTTTGGAAGAAGCATTTCTTCGACTGACGAAAGACAAGTAACGCGCTACGGCACCCGACTGGAGGACGAATGAGTAACTCACTAAACAATAAAGCCTCGACTGAATCACGAAACGAGCGTGCTCGAGTTGCGTTGACAATTCTGCGGCTTGGGTTGGGAAGTCTTTTTGTTTGGGTGTTCTTTGAGAACCTGGGAAAGGGTCTTTACGGTCCTTCCGGTTATTCCGGTTTGATTAACTACTACATCGAAAAAGGCCATGGGCCGCAACTGCTGAAAAGCGTCATGGGGTTCATGGCAAGTCACGCTGCCTTCGCTGGACCAATGCAGGGCTTCACTGAAATAACGTTTGGAGTGCTTCTACTGATCGGACTGCTGACCAGGCCAGTCGCTCTGGGTGCTTTCTTTTTTCTGAGTACGCTCTGGCTTGCGGAGTGGGGCACTGCGTGGATCTGGGAACTATTAATTCCTATGATCGTTGCGCTCGCATTGTTGGTTGGGGCAGCAGGAAGCAAATGGGGAGTCGACGCGTTACTGGCGCGTCGTTATCCGCGATCTCCACTCTGGTGACTCTGCCATCATGATTCTTCGTATAAGCTGCCTTACTAACCTAACGGCGATCTCTTTGTATCACGATGCGTGCGAACGTTATGAGAATGCGCGTCGACGCCAGGATCGTTCCGCGAATTGTACCCGCGATTTTTGAATGACCACCCGCGCGCCGCCGGTAGTCGACGGGAACCTCCAATGTCCGCACTCGCGCTCGGGCTGCACGCATCTGCATCTCCAAGGGCCATCCATAAGTCTCTTCCCGCAAATTGAGTTTCTCTAACGTGTCGCGACGAATCGCGCGAAACGGCCCCATGTCAGTGGAATAGACTCCGTAGAGAAGCCTAAGGAGAAACCCGATCATGTATCCCGCAATCACCTGATGAACGACCATGCTGCCGGCTTCTCGTTTGCCCCGAGTTCGGGAACCAATTACAAAATCACAGTTGTTCTCAACAATCGGTGTCACAAGGCGGTCCATCATTTCTGGACAATCACTACCATCACCATCAAGAAAAACAACTATCTCGCACTCAGAGGAGATTGAACGAAGCCCCGCCCGAAACGCTCGTCCATATCCGGGAATTGGCTCCATAATGACTCGAGCACCGGCCGCTTTTGCAATCTCGGCCGTTCGATCCTTGCTACCGTTATCGACCACAAGAATCTCGTCCGCCAGACTTCTGGGGACCGAATTGATGACGTTCGCGATCGCGTCTTCTTCGTTCAGTGCGGCAATGATCACTGAGACAAATGGTTTTGGTGTTTCGTTACTCATGTGCCAAATGAGCGTAACCCTGGCGGCGTAACCAGTTAATTAATATTCCGAGAATCAAGCACGGCACAAAGATCAAGGTCTTCAATATAAAGACACGATCGGCTGTATCGTTAATCCAGGTCAGATACAAAAGAAAACTCGTGGCCGTTAGATAGAGAACGGAGATGGATGGAACAAAGCATAAGAAAAGTATTAGCCAGCAGAAATACCACGTGAAATGTGGCGCGAGGAGAAACACGAATACGGTCGCGATAATCAGGCAATTTCTTACATAGTGAACATTGCCGTTTCGTTGATCCCGCAAGAACCAGAAAGACAAGATACCAAGTACAGCCACACTAAAGATGAGATAAGGAATTACCGGCACGTGCACACTGAACAACCGACGCGTAACGGTCAACAGGAAAAATTGCTCGCCGCTTACCATACCGCGTTCACTTGCATATCCGGGCAGGAATCCCAGCACTCCAAGTGGGCCGACGCTGATGTATGGCAGATATGCGATAACTATCGTTACGACAAATGCCAACGGCATCCTCCAACTCCAGCGCCTATAGAAGGCTGGGAACAACAGCATCGGAAACAGTTTCACGCCTGTAGCACACGCGAGCAGAATTCCAGTCAACGTTTCCTGACGCTTGCGATGTGCGAGTAGAGTCACGGCAAGAAACGCGATTGCGAGCGCATCCAGATGTCCACTTCCAGCAAGTTCCCAAACAGCCAGTGGATGCCAGGCATAGATCAAGACTCGTTGCCTTGCGAGTCCAAAAGAAGTCAGCAATTGAATGACAGCCCAAACCGTTATAGCTTCGCAACCAACCATGACCGCTTTCATCCACGTCACGGATTCACTAAAACGAGTGGTTAAAAAGAAAGCTGCTTCAGCTACCGGTGGATAGATCGTTCGCGCATAGTCGCGCCGATTGATATTTGGATAGATCTTGTCGTCGCGAAGCTTAGCTAGTGATTCATTTGCTGGAACGTATCGATAAGGATTGATCCCTGCTGACTGCACTCGGCCATCCCAGATGTAGCGGTAGATGTCGTCGGACAAATATGGCGGATAGAAAAGAATGGCAATGCGGAACAGTGCGGCGAAGATTAGTCCGAGCACTAGTAATTGAGGCGAGTCTTTCGTACGCAGGCTGAGCCAGACGACGCCGAAATAGATGAGAAGTTGAATGAGAACTAGTTTGAGAAAAAAAAGAATGTCGGGAACAGTTCGGGAGCGAACGCCAACGCGATAAAGAACCAGCATTACAACACCCAGAATGCTCAGCGTCACGGTCCACCTGGAAAACGTCGCGGGCGCTGGTTCGCTCATATCGACAGTCGGTTTGAAAGTTTAGGACAGATTCGTCGCGGTCCTTCGGTTTTGAATATTGATTCAAGGAACGCACGAGTGTGAGGTGCGAGATAAGATCCATTTAAGGACTTATATAAGAACAATTCTTCGCACAGTTGTTTGAGAGTGTCTGCATCATCAACATCGTACCAGGACGGTAGCATCTCAACAGGTAGATCAATTCCTTCAGCGCGCTCCCTGGTGCGAGCGAGTACGTCCGATGTACTCCAGGCAATTTCGCGAAAGAGATTTCTATGTGCGTGCTTCAAACCAATTAGATAGTAGCCACCGTCTTCCGCTGCCCCAAGCACGACTCGATCACCATCGCTCGCCAGCAACTCCATCGCTCGGATCAGAATTGACTTCGGTAGCGTCGGACTGTCGGAATTGATCAAACAGACTGAATTGTAACCCTGCGTTAAGAGATCATCTGTGGCATTGCACAGACGCTCTCCGAGCGATGCACCACGCTGTGCTAATAACTGGAATCCTTTGGGTAAGACAGCATCAAAGGTCGATTCTGAGCCTGCCGGCGTATACACTATTAAACCTGTTGCAGCTTCCGTCTCCGTGACACTTGCGATATTCGCAACCATGTCAAGAAGAAAACAGACATTGATTTCAGCAGCCTCCTGCTCTGTCAAAGGCGGCACAAGCCGCGTTTTCACTGCTCCCGCAACAGGTGCCTTCGCCATTACACCCAGCGCACAAACGGGTTTCGACATCATTTCATGTGTCATTCGCTCAGTCTGCTATGACGACTTGTCAGAAATCGGTATGAGTATAATCGCAAGTCCGCTGGAAATTTGACCGAACTCACATACTCAGCGAAAATCCCTCAACGTCCTATTACTTTTCCACTGATGGGTGCGATCATGAATCATGAATCGGCCGTTATGAAAGCTCGCGAGATCGCTAATGGTGTTCTCGCGCCGTCTGCAGCACAAAACGATACCGCCGGGAGATTTTCTGAGGAAGCGATCCAGTCACTCGGTGGTGCTGGATTGCTTGGGCTAATGCTATCGGTCGATGTTGGCGGCGCAGGGTTAGGTCCGCGGACGTTTGCTGCAGTGACTGCCACGATCGCTGAGGCAGATGCTTCCGTTGCTATGGTCTACGTGATGCACATTCTGGGTGCAGCGGCCGTTGCATCCGCGCGGCCGAGCGCGGCTCCGACTCTCCTTCCCGTCCTGAAAGAAATTGCAGAAGGCCGTCATTTATCAACGCTCGCTTTCAGTGAAAAAGGCTCGCGCAGTCATTTTTGGGCGCCTGTTTCGCGCGGCGTTAGAAACGGCCACGGCGTGCACATAAGCGCGAAGAAATCGTGGGTAACAAGCGCGGGTTATGCGCAAAGTTACATTGTCTCCGCACTCGCACCTGAAGGAGCCGGGCCCACAGACTCCACTCTCTATTTTGTCCCGGAAGGAACAAGCGGCCTATCAGTCTCTGGTCCATGGAATGGATTGGGCCTACGCGCAAACGCTTCTGCACCGGTCGCGTTGGACAATTGTTTTGTCCCGTCAGATTTTCAGCTTACGGACGACGGCGACGGGTTTCCGGTCATGCTGAACGTGGTGTTGCCGCTATTTAATCTAGGTTCAGCAGCAGTCGCTTTGGGATTGTGCCGAGCAACAATCTCTGGAACTACGTCACACCTCAAGAATGCGAAGTTTGAACATCTGGGTCAGAGTCTTGGCGAGAGCTTGCCGACGCTGCGAGCACAACTCGCGACAATGCAGATCGAGACTGACGGACTGTCAGCTCGAATTGACGATGTTATCGATCATCTTGAAACGCCGAGCGAAATCACGATGCTTCGAGTGCTTGAATCCAAGGCCGCTGCCGGCGAGATCGCGATCAGTGTTACGTCAACAGCCATGAGAATCTGTGGAGGTGCTGCATTCTCAAAGCAGTTGAATATCGAACGCTTGTTTCGTGATGCACACGCGGGTGCTGTGATGGCACCGACAGGCGATGTTCTGCGTGAGTTCATTGCCAAGTCTCTGTTGGGAATACCGCTCTTTTAAAACCGTTCGAACCTTATCTGAAGAACCATGAGGATGTTATGACTAAAACAATTTGGCTCGGGGCTGTTGCGTACGATCCGAAAGTGGTCACGATCTGGGAGGGAATGAGACGGTATTTTCACGACGAAGCAAATCTTCCGGTCGAGGTCGTACTGTTTCAGAGCTATGAAGCCCAGGTGCTCGCACTGCTGGCCCAATCAGGTGATATTGTTCCACGTATCGATATTGCGTGGAACACAAACCTCGCCTATTTGCAGGCGGATGAGTGGAGTTATCACGCTTGTCGTCCTATCGCTATGCGCGATACTGATCTTGGTTGGATGACCAAAATCGTCTCAGTCAGTGGTGGCCCAGTGTTAGCGCTCGAGGACTTGAAGGGTCGCACGCTGGCCCTTGGTAGCCGAGACAGTGGACACGCCGCAATTCTTCCCGTTCACTTTTTGGAGCAACAAGGCTTGCGCGAGGGCCATGACTATCAAACGTTACGTTTCAACAGCGATGTCGGCAAACACGGTGATACGGGGACCAGCGAAGTGGAAGTGGTGCGTGCTGTCATGGACGGACGCGCTGACGCGGGCGCGATCGGGAGTCCATTTTGGAACACTGTCCGCAAAGAACATCTCGTACCTGAAGGTGGACTCAGCGAAATATGGTCATCGCCAGCCTACAATCACTGCATGTTTACCTCGCGGCCTGAGTTAGATCGTGAATTGGAAAACAGATTTGCGGAAGCGCTTCTGGCGATGAGTTACGACAACCCTGCTCATCGTCCGATACTCGAAGCCGAAGGACTAGTGAGTTGGTTAACCCCTCACGTTGATGGTTACGATGCATTGCGGCAAGCAGCGGATCAGCAGGGATTCTTCAATAGGGTGCTTGCGAAGTCGGCTTAAGGACAGGTATAAATAACAGGATTGCAGAATTTGTAGGATAACCCTGTCGTGTCAATTCTGTTTGTCCTGTCGGTTAGGCGCAGTTGAAGATTTTCGCCAGCTTGTTCGCGTGCTTGTGTTCCTGTTCGAACGCGCGTCGCACGGCGGCAAATGATTCCGACAGAGGAAAAATCTCGCGAGTAATCAGGAGATCGTTATCTTCTGCCCCGACGGGATGCCAGTACACACCCTCAGCGGTGATGGTTACTTCCGGGACGAGATCCGCTCGACTAACAGCAACACCGTTGCTCGCGACCCCACGTAACGCGATCCGGCGTATCACTCGATCTTCTTCGGCAATCTTCTCGTCGTCGAGGAATTGACGAAAGTCTTCCGCCTCATCATCGCTCGAAACAGTGGCAGCCAATCGTACTCGAAATCCAAGGTCACGAGCGCGTTGAATGCCTTCTCGTGTTCGTGCCCATGTACCGGGTCCGCGATGAAGGTCATGACGATCTGGCGTCGCGCTGTCTAAGCTGATTTGCAGGACGATTCGATCACGACGCAGTTCTTGCAACGTTTCGGCGCGTCTTCCACTAAACAACATGCCGTTCGTTAGCACTGTGGTCGGTGCCGCTGCCGCGCATGCATGTAGAATTGCACCGATCTCTCCCAACAAAAACGGCTCGCCGCCGGTTACGAAGATCTCTTTAACTCCGAGTCCTGTTGCCTCAGAAGCGATTTGTTTCACGCGCGCGAGCCCAAGTTCTCGGCGCGGTGCGCTGGGCGATGAACGAACACAGCAGTAATCGCAATGCAAGTTACAGTCGAAGTTTGTGTAGAGCCAAAGTCGCGAGCCGACCGGCCGACTATCTTCGCCGAGTGAGCTATCGCTGCCACAACGGAAAACCCAAAGCATGCGAGATTCGTCAGTCGTTGCTTCTAAGAGCGAATTCCCCGTAAATCGGCACCAGGCCTCCAACTCTGGACCAACGCTAGCGTCGTCACTTACCACTGCGACCACAGCGCCAGGCTGACTCTTGCGCACGACAGCTATTAACTCCGGCAAGAGACCGGACGCGAAGGTCTTTGCACCAATATCCAGGACGACGTCAGCCTTCATGGTTAGCAGGTCTTCCGGACACGCTTATTGAGCGTTTATCCACGTCTCTGATCCCGTCAACCTAACAGCTACATCGGAAATGAAAATCCGCAACGTGTTTCCATCCGCCGTGCCGTTGTGGTCCGTTGAGATAAGGAGAGGGCCAGCTTTCTTGTAGCCCTCCCAGGTTGCGATAACGACGCTCGGCTTCTTGGGCCCACCACGGTGGTAGACGAATTGCTCTACGCGATTGTCTTTGTCGACGTAGAGATCCCAAGTGTCTCCGGGCGTGTAACCGCCATCCGAGGGATACTTCACTGAGACCAACTTGGCGGAGCTGTTGCCCTGCGGCAATGGTTGCGTGCCCTTATCCTGCACATCGGCAGTAGCGTCCCAATAAGCATGGAGGGGGAACAGAAGCCAATAGTTATCGTTGACGAACGAGGGGTCGATTTCGTTCTTCACATTGTCAGGTTGGGTGTTCAGTTGAGAGCGAAGGTACGTAGCCTTTACTGGTTTGCCGTCCTTATCTTTTCCCTCAAAGGAAACCTTTCCCGTTTTGGGTTCCCACACCCAGGCACGGGAGACATTCACACCGGGAAATTGCGCGTTCCACGTATATCGGATCGCTTCCACTTGGCCGAATTCATCAAGGCCATACGTTTTAGCAATCTGTTGGCGAACGGATGTAGATGGCGTTTGGGCGATCGATGCAGATGGCGTAGCAATCGGCTCAGAAGCGGATGGACTCTTTTGCGAGCAGGAAGCAACACCAATCGAGAGCACCACAAAAACCAGAAGACGCATTCTCTTTGAACGGTAAAACTTTGTCATCGGTCCTCCTCATCGCATCATAGCTATCGATAGCGCACTTAAGTCAGCATCAATATATGCACTTCGGGGGGCGATGTCGAAGATGATAAGTAGGGGTTATTCTGATTGTCCAGATGAACTCTATCTGACAAGCCTGCCGGAAGAGTTGCTTGGTTATTTCTCCTTCGACTCTTCCTCATAGCTGCCATTCAACCGATTCTCTGCAAAAGGCTGTTAACTGAGTAAACGGCACCTTGGGCGCGCGTGGGTTCATTACCGTAGACGAAATTCATTGATCAAAGCAGACCACGCTTGCTCCTCTCGCGCTGGATCAACAAGGTGGCTCAGGCCCTCGCCCCACGCTTTCAATTCGGCGAGATATTCCGAGGAACTCTCCGCGCGAGTTAACAGTTGTGCAAGCTGACTTGTATTACCAACATCAAAATAGCCTGGGTATCCTGCGCCCAGAATGCCGATGTTTCCTTCAATGCGCGAAGCAAGAATAGGCACGGAAGCGGCTATCGCTTCCGATAACACGTTCGCGCCTCCTTCCATCCGTGATGAAAGTACACAAAGAGAACTCTTCTTGAGTATTTGGAAGACGCGTAACTGCGATAGCTGGCCCAGCCATTTGTAACGTTTATTGATAATCATTTCTTTGCGCGCTCTGTTAGCCATGGCATCAGTCATCGCGCCACCGATCTGCGCTACTCGGACCTTTGACGAATCAGGAAGCAAGCGCAAGGCCATGGCGGTGCGAAAAGGATCTTTCACAGCCCGGAGGTGTCCGATGACACACACATCGAAACTGGTGCTTAGTTCTTTATCGCGAGTGTTACTTGCCAGCGCCTGTCGATTTTTGACTGACTGATAGATTACGCGGGCCTTCTTCTGCCAACTTGGCCTCAGTTCCTTGGTTGCCTTTGGTTGCAGCACGACAATCCTCGTCGCCAGGTCGAGTGAATCTGTTGCCGCGCGACTGGTCAGAATGTCGCGGTATACATCGGTTCCTGTAAGAGCAACAATCACCGGCCCTTCGGGATTCCGACGGCGAAAGTTAACGACGGCTCGATGGCTCTTTCTGGCGTGTAAGGCTACTAACAAGTCATACGGCTCTTCGTCGCAGGCCTGAACAATTGAAACCCTATTGCCAAGTCGTCTGAGAATCATGGCCCAGCGAAGCGCAGTAATCCGGTTTCCGTGCAGTGAGTCCGGCGGAGCCGGGGTGATTATGGCAATCCTCATTGTTCCTAACTCTGCAGCGCGCACGTCCGGAAGCCTGCCCATACATCGCGACGATCAGCTGTATAGAAGTTTCGATAGCTGTTATGAATCAGACGCGATCGAGTCACCCAACAACCTCCGCGAAGAACCTTGTGATCGCCGAACCACGGTTCCGAATAATCCTTATAAGGGCCGGCAATAAATCCCGGATAGGGATTGAAGTCGCTTGCCGTCCATTCCCACACGTTGCCGATGATTTGACGGCATCCGAAAGCGCTATCGCCTGCGGGTAATGCGTCTACTGGCATGCATCCCAGCTCGCGCCAATCAAGATTTGCGCACTCTGGCGTCGGCAAATCATCGCCCCAGGGATAGCGACGCTTGAGCGTTCTGAGACCTCGACCGTTTGCCGTCGGCTCGGCACTCGCGGCCATCTCCCACTCTGCTTCTGTTGGCAGACGCCGACCTGCCCACCCGCAATAAGCAGAAGCCTCGTACCAATTGACATGGATTATCGGTAGGCGCTCATCAAGCTCGACCCACTTATCAAAGTTGCGCCGTAACCAATCATTTCCCTCTCGGCGCCAGTACACCGGATGTTCGGCACCGACGGCGGTTCGCCACTGCCAACCATTCGCAGTCCAGAGCTCGCTCCTGTCATAGCCATTATCTTCAACGAAATTCCTGAACTGGGCATTGCTAACGGCGGTCTTGGAGATCGCAAAAGGGGCTATCTCGACATCGTGCGCTAATTGTTCGTTATCGAAAATGAAGCGTTCTTCGTGAGTGCTTCCGAGAATGAATTTGCCACCGGG
>Ga0105249_10003241_pt1 | contig 14097 bp, 16 predicted proteins | sample KBSS44metaG_FD_81522 | JGI IMG/M metagenome (GOLD analysis project Ga0105249, IMG submission 81522) | Switchgrass rhizosphere microbial communities from Kellogg Biological Station, Michigan, USA - KBS S4-4 metaG | ecosystem: Host-associated > Plants > Roots > Rhizosphere > Soil | place... | reverse complement strand
TCGGGGTATTCCCACATCAGAGCGTCGAGATCGCGACTCGCGTCGACGTCTGCGACATGCACGTGCACGCGCTGTCCGGCCGTAACAGCCTTGTACGCCAAACGGCACGCAAACCTGCGACGCGCCTCCAGATCGACGTCGGGCAGAATGTAGAAGTCGATGCGCGTCAAATCCCGTCAGGCCTGATTCAGGAGGTACTGGAACAGCATCGGAACGGGCCGACCGGTGGAACCTTTCGCGGCGCCGCTGGCATAGGCGCTGCCGGCCACGTCGAGATGCGCCCACGCGAACTGCTTGGCAAAGCGCGACAGGAAACACGCGGCCACAACGGCGCCTGCGTCGCTTCCTCCGACGTTGGCCATGTCGGCGAAGTTGCTTTTCAGATTCTGCTGATAGTCGTCCCACACCGGCATCTGCCACGCGCGGTCCCAGATGAATTCGCCGGCGCTCAACAGACTCGCCGCCAGCGCATCGTCGTTGGCGAACAGACCGCTGGCATGTGCGCCGAGCGCCACCACGCATGCGCCCGTCAACGTGGCCACGTCGATCACGGCCTTCGGCCGATAACGTTCCGCATACGTCAACGTGTCGCACAGCACCAGTCGCCCCTCGGCGTCGGTGTTCAGGATCTCCACGGTCTGCCCAGACAGCGTTGTGACGACGTCGCCGGGACGGCTCGCCCGTCCGCTCGGCATGTTCTCGGCGGCTGCGACCAGCGTGACGAGGTTGATTGGAAGCTTCGCGTCGATGACGGCTTTAGTGGTGCCCAACACGGCGGCTGCGCCACACATGTCGAACTTCATTTCGTCCATCGCCGCCGGCGGCTTCAGACTGATGCCGCCGGTATCGAAGGTGATGCCTTTTCCGATCAGTGCGATCGGCGGCATTTTCGCGGCAGCACCGCGGTATTCCACGATGATCAGCTTGCCCGGCGTCGCACTGCCTTGCGTGACCGACGTGAACGCGCCCATGCCGAGTTTCTCGATTTCGCGCTCGTCGATCACTTTTACGCGCACGCGATTCTTCGGCGAGGCGCCGCGCGCCAGTTTCCTGGCTTCGGCCGCGAGATAGCTCGGGTTGCAGACGTTCGGCGGTTGATTTCCCAGGTCGCGTGCAAACGCCATTCCGGTGTCGAGCGCCTGCGCGTGCCGCACTGCGCTGCTGGTGGCGCCGTGACCGCGCGCGGTGCTGTGCACTGCAAGCTGAGCGATCTGCGCCGGCGGCGTCTCGTCCTGCTGCTGTTTCGACGCCGCGAATCGATACAGCTGAGCAGTGAGCGACGCCAACGCCACGCGCGCCTTCTGATAACCGTCGTATCCGGCAACCTTGAACGCATCGATTGCGAGCACGGAGTCGCGCACCGGTGCGGACTTCAGTGCAGTGGCTGCTGCGGCGATCGCCTTGCGATAGTCGGCCGGACTCAGTTCGGCATCGTCGCCGACGCCCACCACCAGCAGGCGGCGGATCGAGGTTGCCTTCGGCAGCGTGATCAACTGAGCGCGCCCTGCTTTGTCGACGAAGTCGTGGCTCGATGCAGCGAGGTAGTCGTCGAGTTCGAGCGCGCGAGCGACCGAACGCGCGGCGTGCATCGTGACGATCAGACAATCGGTGCGTAGATCCTCGAGTTTTCCCGACTTGGTCGAATACTTCATAATCTCCCGTCTTGTCTGCGCGTGCTTCGAACAAGTCTAATTGAAAAGCCGCGACACACGACACTCGAACGGACGCGGGAACGGATGACGAACACATAGATGGGCATTGCGTTCCGATACGTTTCCCGCGAGTTGTTGGCGGTGTTCTTCGTCACCGCACTGGTGTTGTTGGTGATCGCGCTCGGCGGACGGTTCATGGGTTATCTGCAGGATGCGGCCGTCGGAAAACACTCTGCAGATGCTCTGCTCACGATCATCGCGCTGCGCGTTCCCGAGTTTCTGCAGCTGACTTTGCCGTTTTCGTTCTACATCGCACTGGTGCTCACCGCTGCACGGCTGTACGCGGACCAGGAAATGACCGTGCTCGTTACGAGCGGCAGTTCGCCGTCGCAAGTACTGCTGTGGATGGGCGTGAGCGCGCTCGTCGTTGCGTCGGGCGTGGTGTATCTGTCCGTGCAGGTCACGCCGCACGCGCTCGGAGTACTCGAACGGTTTCTTTCCGCAGAGCGGATCGAGCGCGAGTTCGAAACGATGACGCCCGGCGTGTTCCACAGCTTCAACGATGGTGCGCGCGTGACGTACTCGGAATCTTCGTCACCCGACAGGCGCGAACTGTCGCGCGTGTTCATCGCCGCACAGGTGCAGGGGCACAGCGTCACGATCTGGGCAGAGCGGGGCAGTCAGTACATCGACGCGATCACGGGCAGCCGCTTCATGCAGCTCGGCGCCGGACGGCGATACGAAGGCGAGATCGGTCAGAAATCGTATCGCGTGGTGAAGTTCGAGACGCTGAGCCAGCGCATCGAACAGCGCGACCCGACGTTGGCGGACATCGAGATCGACGCGCAGCCTACGCGACAATTGAGGCGCGACGATCCGCGTTCGTCCGCCGAACTGCACTGGCGGTTCGCGCTGCCTCTGATGACGTTGATCGCGGTGCCGATCGGCTTCGCGCTCGCCAGAGTGCGTCCCCGGCAAGGACGCTTCGCGCGGATCGTTCCCGCCGTGCTGGCGTTTCTGGCGTACTACTTCGTGCTGCTGGTGAATCGAAACGCGCTCGCCGGAGGCCAGCTACCGAACGCGATCGGAATGTGGCCGACCCATCTGGCCTTTGCGGTCGCGGGCATCGTGCTGCTGCGGCGACTCAATCGGCCTTTCGTGGATTGATGCATTGATTCTTCGCATAGATCGCCACATCAGCAGCACCGTTCTCAAGGCGATGCTGGTCGTGTTGATCGCGTTCGCGGGACTCAACATCGTGTTCCAGCTGGTCGACGAACTGCGCGAGAAATACGTCGGCTACGGATTCGGCCAGGCGGTCATCTACGTGCTGCTGACGTTGCCCAGGCGCGTCTACGAGCTGATCCCGTACGTCGCCTTCCTGGGAACGTTGGTGGGATTGGGGCAGTTGGCGAGCCAGAACGAACTCACGGTACTTCGCGCGGCGGGCGTGTCGGTGCGCCGCCTGTTCACGTCAGCGGCGTTTCCCGCAACCGGCGCGTTGTTGATCGCGTTGCTGTTGGGCGAATACCTCGCGCCGTGGGGCGAAGAAGCCGCCGAAGGGTACAAGGCGCAGGCGCGCCAGGCATCTACAACGATCCGGTTCTGGGGCGGACACTGGTATCGCGAAGGCGGCCTTTTCATGGATGTCGCGGCGATGGACGCGAGCGGGCATCTGGTCGGCGTTCGGCAGTTCTTTCTCGACGACGCGCGGCATCTGCGGATCGCGCGTCACGCCGCGACGGCCCGCTATCTTCAGGAGGAACGCGCATGGATGTTGAGCGACGTCAGCGAGACGCTGCTCGACGACGAAGGAACGCACGCCCGCCATCTCGACGAAGTGCGCTGGCCGTCGGATGCAACGCCCGAACTGCTCGGCATAAGAGTGTTGTTGGGGCCGTCGAATCTGTCGATCCGCGGACTCGCGACCCAGATCGCGTACATGGAGCGCGAGGAGCTGGACGCGAGCCGCTACAAGCTCGCGTACTGGAGCAAGGTGCTGCAACCGATCGCCATTCTCGGTCTCGCGTTGCTGGCGCTGTGTTTCATCATCGGCCCGTTGCGGGAGGTCAGCATGGGCACGCGACTCGCGGTCGGCACGCTGACCGGGCTCGCGTTCAAGTACCTCGAGGACATTCTCGGGCCGATGAGCATGGTGTTTCACATACCGGCGGCCGTGGCGGTCGCGTTGCCGATCGCGGTGTGCTGGCTCGCGGCATATCTACTGGTGCGGCGTTCGCAATGACCGTCAGCGGGTAGGGCGGTGCACGACGTGGGTGCGCGACAACATATCCGGCCACGCGCGACGGTCCGGGTCGATGTAGATCCACAGATAACCGAGGCCGAGCGTCGCGAACGACACCATTGCGCCGACGAAGCGCAGTAGCGCCTGCCCCAGGCGCATCGGTGTGCCATCGTTCGTCTCGAGGCGCAGCCCCCACGCGAGCATTCCGACCGTCTGGCCGCGCCAGACCCAGAAGTACGCAAAGAAGCTGAACAGCTCGACGAACAGGATCGTCTGCACGAACGGCCCGAGAATCGGGCCGTTATGCACAGCGACGCCGATGAACAGCGTCAACAACCAGATCGCGAGGACCAGCATCGCGTCGTAGAGGATGGCACCGAAACGACGCAGTAAACCGGCTGGACGGGGCAGAAGGGCGTCGGACAAAGCTCAAACGGTCTTGCGGTGACCGCGGCACCCGGGCGCGGCCCGAATTGCGCGGCGGATCAATTGCGCACCCACGGATCGGGCGCGGTTTCGCGCGGTTTCGGCAGTTCTTCGATCAACTGCTGACGCAGCCGGATGGCGCGCCGGTAAGCCTCGATCAGGTAGCTCTGCTCGCCGCTCGATTCGTGCACCGAGAGCCGCCGCAGCCGGCGCTGGTAGTCGACGATCTCGCGCAGCATCCGCACGGCGGCGGCGCTGGCGGCTAGCTGGTCGGGTGACATCAGCGTCTGCGGTGTTGCCATCACGATCTCCCCTTAGTGGCATTCCGACCTCCTGTCGACCCGACCGAATATAAGTTAGCAACTTTTATTAATCAACGAGATTAATAAACAACCTTAACTCATTGATTAAAAAGCTACGCGAATGAAACGGATCCGGCACCGTCGAGTTGTGCAGGACGACCGCAGAACTCCTCGTGCGTCATCGCTTCGAGCACCGCAGCGTCGCTGCAGTTGCCCCACGCGCGTCGACCGTCGGGGAGACGACAGGCAACGTGCGCGATCGACGGGCCGTCGGCACCATACATGACCGTATAACTCTCGACGTCGACCGCACCGCGATGCCCCATCGCGACGTCGCGCTGCGGGGTTTCGTCGACTGCGGCTTGCAGGTCTTCGTGGCGAAACGCGCGCGTCGGCGGTTGCGACGAATACACGCCGAACGCATGCTTTGTCAGATAGCCGCCGTTCGCGGTGACGAGGCCGCGGGCATTGCGATCACCGCGCAGCACTTCCGCCATTCGCGCGATCGAGTGCATGACGTAGTTGTTCAAGGGTCCGCCGCCGAAGGTGAGACCGCCCGTGACCGTCAGCGGTCGCCGTTCGTCGAGACCGAGTTCGGCGGCTGCAACCTGCACCGCCACCGGAAAACAACTGTACAGATCGACGTGGTCGAGACTCTTCGTGGTCACGCCGGCCAGTTCGAGACACCGCGCGCCGGCGATGCGGATCGCCGGCGACGAGTGCAGGTTGTCGCGGTTCGAAACGAAGTAATGATCGTGCGCGTCGGTGCCGGCCCACGGATAGATCCAGCGGTCTTCCGAAACGCCGAACCGCTTCGCCGCGGCAACCGAGCACATGATCAGCGCGGCCGCTTGATCGACGTTGTTGTTGGAGTTCATCAGCTTCGGATACGGAAACGACACCGGCCGATTCGACGGCGATGGCGTGCGGATTTCTTCCGCCGTGTGGCGTTCCTGAATCCACGCGTGCGGATTCGAACTCGCCACATCGCTGAAGCGTGCCCACAACTCGGAGATGCGTTTCAGATGTGCCGGAATGCTCTCGTGGCGTGCGTGGCGCAGCGCGTTCTCGAACAGCGGATACAGTTGAATCGGTTGGCCGAGCCCGACTGCCTTTTCCGCGTCGTGGCGCATGTTCTTGTCTTCGCCGATCAGCCGGTTCGGCGTGCCGGGTGCTTCCTGCCATTTGAGATCGATGCCTTGCTTGCGCGCTCGCGCCTGCGTGTAGCCGCATTCCGCACCGGTGATGACGATCACTTCATGGTGCTGCGCCTGTATGTCGAGCGCGCTCTGGTTCACTGTCGACTGAACGTAGTTTCCGCCGTAAGGCGTCAATGCGGTTTCGGCGTTGGGTACCCCGACCGCTTGTGCGACGATGCGCGCCGGATCTTTGTACGGCCAGATTCCGCGAATCACCCGAACCGAAGTCGCGTGGTTCAGCAGACTGTTCGAGCCGCTGTCGGCGGCGGCGGCACGAACGGCGTCGATCATCAACGCCAACGGTTCCTTTGCTTGTGCCGGGTCGGCCACGCGTTGCTCGAGTTGACTGATGCCCACGAGCACCGGCACGGTTTGATCGCGATTCATGTCTATAGGTCTGCCTGATTCGGAAGGGCTTCGATGATATGAAGAAGACCTGTCAATTAGAAGGCGGCTGGAGGGCCGATGCAGCAGCGAAAGCGGTGGAGGTTGCTGGTTCTGTTGCTCGTTGTGCCGGCGGCGTCGGGTTGGAACGACACCGGACACATGGTCGCGGCACTGATCGCGTACGACCGGATGCCGTCGTCGGTTAGCGCTGCGATGGGGCGGTTGCTGCACTCGCATCCCCGCTTTCAGGAGGACTTCGTGCCGCGGCTTCCGAAGGCACTACGCAATGCCGCCGCAGCCGAGCAGGATCGTTGGTACTTTGCTTACGCTTCGACCTGGCCGGACGCCGCGCGTCGGTTCGACAACGTGCGCGGTGCATCGGCACGCGATGTGCTGGTTGCACGCTACAACCACGGCACCTGGCACTACATCAATCTGCCGACCTATCTGCAGACGTCGGACCGCAGCCGGATCGCTGCACAGGCGCCGCAAATGAACATTTCACCCGGACTGGACGATGCGCGCATGAACCTCGTGCAGGCGATCGAGACGCTGACGCAGAACTGGTGCCGGTCTTCCGATACGGAGCGCGCGCTGGCGCTTTCGTGGGTTACCCATCTGACCGCCGACGTGCACCAGCCGCTGCACGCCACGACGCTGTACGCGTTTCCGGCGTTCATCCGGGCCGATCGCGGCGACCGTGGCGGCAACGACGTGCTGGTGACGGGCGAGACGCCGCTGCGCGCCGACAACCTGCATGCGCTGTGGGACGGCGCGCTTGGCTACGAGTCTAAGTATCGGCAACTCGAAGCGCTCGCGCGCGACTACGGCCGCGCGGCACCGAACGCGAAGCACGACGCCAAAGGCGATCTGTCGCGCAAGCTCCAGTCGTGGGTAAAACACAGTCGAGCGTTGGCCGCGAGCGACGCATACACGCCGGAGATTCGCTCGGCGATCGCCGCCGCCGGCGATTCCCGACAAGTGACGGTGTTCATCGGCAACGCCTATCTCGCCGCCATGCGCGCGATCGCTGTTCGTCAGATCGGTCTCGCTGGAAGTCGCATGGCATCGGTGCTCGAAGCGCTCGCCGTCGGCGAATCGGCGCGCTGTGACCGACAAGTTAACTGAGGCGCATCATGACGATTCGGTTCGTGCTTTGGGACAACGACGGCGTACTTGTCGACACGGAGGAGGGCTACTACCTGGCGACGCGGCGCGCGCTCGCGGAGATGGGCGTCGTGTTGGAATTGGCGAATTACCATCGCCTGCGCGCGCAAGGCGTCACGTCGTGGACACTGGCGGAAGCGGCGGGAGTCGATTCCATTACGATCGACAGGCAGCGCAATCTGCGCGACGAGTACTATCAGCAGTTCATCCGGTCGCGAAATCTCGAGATCGAAGGCGTGCACGACACCGTTGCGTCGATGACGGCGGCGTACCGAATGGCAATCGTCACTACCGCAAAGCGACGCGATTTCGAACTCATTCATCGCGAGCGCCGGATCGTCCGTCACATGGAATTCGTGCTGACCGGCGACGACTTCCAGCCCCACAAACCCGCGCCGGACGGATACCTCGCGGCGCTGTCGCGGTTCGGGGCGTCGGCCGACGAAGCGGTGGTCATCGAGGACTCGAAGCAGGGACTCGACGCCGCGCGCGCGGCCGGATTGCGGTGCGTCATAGTTCACAACGCCTTCTTCGGATCGGCGCACGATTTCGACCGCGCGTCCCGCGTGATCGACTCGGTCCACGCCGTACCTCGAGTGCTGGACGAATTTCACACCGAGGCAACGTCCGACTGACGGCTCGCGAACGCTGGGTATACACTCGGACCGTCGCCCGCGGTCGTAGAGGGAGGCCGTTCGATGACGCAGTTCAACGCGTGGCCGCTTGGGGGCGGCGTGTGGGTGGGACCAGTGCGCAGGCCGCGCAATTCCGGCACGCACGAGAAAGGCAGCATCCACGACGATGCAGTTGCCCAGAAGCTCGGGTTCCGCGGCGGCACCGTTGCGGCGTCGTTGCACATGGAACAGTTTCCGCCGCTGCTACTACACATGTTCGGCCCGCGCTGGTGGCAATCCGGCGGCCTGTCGCTGTACTTCCGTTACGCAACCACCGATCTCGAACCCGCCCAATGCCACGCCGTTGCGCCGATGCGACCGCCGAGCGAAGACGTCCGCATCGAAGTGTGGATGGAGCATCCGACATGCGATGCGGGTGGTACCGAACGCATCGCCGACGGCACGGCGTCGGTCGGTTGCCCCGACCTCGGCTCCGCACTGCGCCAGCGTATTCAGTTGGTCCCCGAGCCACGCGAACTGCGCATCCTCGCGCAGCTGTCGCCGAACGCGTGTTGCGACGGCGTGCCGACGCGCATCTCGCAGAACGCGCTCGATGAGCGCCTGGCCGTCATCACCGAACCGCTCGATGAGTACAGCGACGCGAGTGCGTGGGGCAAACCGGTGCTGCCGCCGAGTCTGATGGTGCGCGCGATGCGTGCGGTGGAGCCCGCGCTGCTGGCGCGTAGCGGTCCCGTGGTCGGCCTGTTCGGCGCGATCGAAGTGCAGCACATCAACGGTCCGCTGTTTGCCGAGACCGACTACCTCGCGCGCGGTCGCGTGCTGGCCATCAGTGAGACGCCGAAGACCGAGTTCTTCTGGTACGAAACGACCCTGACCGACCCCGTTGAGGGGACCGACGTTGCGAGCATGCTGATGATGCTTCGCTTCATGAAGGCGTCGAGCCCGCTGTGGTCGGCGGCCGACGCCGAGTCGACCGCGCAGGCGAGCGGCGATGGCGCTTGATCTTCCACTGTCGTTCGCGTATTTCTGCGTCCCCTTCGAGCAACGTAAATTCACCGATGAACGATGAGGAACAGCGCCGCATGCGCGATGACGTGCGCAGCCAGACGGTGGTGCGCAACGTCGAGGATGCGCTGTGGCGCTACAACGAAGAGCACGAGGAAACGCTGTCGGTATACGACGTCATCGGCATGGTGCTGGAAGGGCTGATCGCGGAAGGCATGTGTCCGGCGTGCATCTCCGAATCGGTGCAGATCGCGTTCGAACGTGCCGGCGTCGACCCGAACGAACACATTCAGGAAGGTGACGGCGATCGTCCCACCATGAACCGCCCCGACAGCGACGTGTTCCACTGAGCTTTTGTTGAAAAGCTGGCCTCGAGATCTCGCCTAGACTGGTATCGATGCCTCGCGGTCGAGCCTGCGCACTCGCTGATCAATCAGAGCTTCGCCCCGTTATGAGCTCGTCGATCGTCGTAGTCGTCGAGAACGGCGCGCAGCGCCAATGCGCCGTTCGCCAGCGCCTCCTTCTGGTGCTTCTCGAGTTGCTTGATCGCATATTCGGCGCGTAGCGCAGCACCGCGTTCGCCGATCATCGCGCTGAACATGAGGTCCACGGGTTTACGCGTGCGAAGGTAGCGCGCGGCGCGCGCACCGCCACGCTGGTGTTCTCTCCACCGCCGCTGAACGTCGGTGCTGATGCCGGTGTACACGCTGCCGTCGGCGCAACGCACCATGTACAGGTACCAGTCAGGCACCGGCGAGTTGGGCGGACGAGACGGCGACGCGCGGCAGCCGCGTGCTCCACCAGATCAACATCAGCAGCAGTACCTGTACGACGAGCCGCACCGACAACGCGGTGGACGACACGTCGGGAAACAGCTCCGGATGCAGCCACATGTGGACGTTCGCCGGCGTGACGGCGAGCGTCAGTAGCATCAACAGGTTGCCGGACCACTCGCGCGTCACCGGAATCAGAATGCCGATGGCGAACAGCACTTCGAACACGCCACTGACGTATACCGCCGCCAAGGGATATGGCACATACGGCGGCATGATCGCCATGAAGAAGTCGACGTTGGTGAAATGCGATACGCCGCCGAAGAAGAACCAGGTGAACACGACGGCTAGACCGGCGTAACGCGCATAGCGCGCGAATCGGATCATTTCGATTCTCCTCGCACGTGCTGCAGGGTTCGTGCACGGTCACGTATCGGTACGGCGCCGGTGACCTTCAGGATCCGGACCGCCCGATACACGAGAAAGGTGCGACGTTGCCGCGAAGTCGCGGCAACGGACTCACTCGGGATTGACGTTTTCCGCTTGCGGGCCTTTCTTGCCCTGGGTCACTTCGAAACTGACCCGCTGACCCTCTGCCAAAGTCCGGCGGCCGGTCCCGTTGATGGCGCGGAAGTGTACGAATACGTCCGGGCCGCCTTCGCGTTCGATGAATCCGAAACCTTTCGCATCGTCAAACCATTTGACGGTGCCGGTGATGCGTTGAGCTGACATAGTTCCTCTCGGTATTCCTGACTTTATTACTGGTACGCGAACTACTCGACGGGTGCGTCATCGCTCGGCTGTTCGCCCGCCCGAGCGGCCTTTTTCAGACGCTTCTCCTCCTTTTTCTTCTGTTTAGCCAGATCCTTCTGCCGTTTTTGAAACTTGTAATTGGGTTTTGCCAAGGATCCCTCCTGGAACGTACGGCGTGCAGGGAGTTGCAGCTTCGCACGGGCCGAAGGGTCGGGAGTATAACCTCAACTCAGTCACCATTGGCCACGCGTGGCGGCATCGCACTGCGAATTGCCGGGTCGAGAGCGTAATCATGATGATCGGCAGATTGGCGCGCAGCGCGCAACGCGACGCGAGTTCGCTGTCCATCATGCCGGGCATCGCGCGGTCGGTGATCACGAGGTCGATCGCGTCCGCGTCGCCGCTCGCTCGCCGGGTTGCGTCGCGTCGCCGGCACCGGCTAGTGTGCCCGCGAAGATCCACCCGGTTCGAACGCCGTCAGCGTCCGGACATCGAGGAGCCGAACGATGACCGCAGCCGAAGCATCCGGACAGTCCGCGCAACCGCTCCGTAAGCGTCGCTTCGCGGCACAGGTGCCGGCCGAAGGCGACGCCGGCCTGTTCACGCAATCCTGGTTTCCGATCTGCCCGTCGTTTGAAGTCGCGGCGGGACAGATCGTCGGCAAGACGTTCCTGGACGGTCGCGTCGTGGTGTATCGCGGAGCCGACGGGCGCGCGTCGGTGCTCAGCGCGTTCTGCCCGCATGTCGGCGCCGACCTCGCGGTGGGTGCCGTCATCGGTAACGACATCCGTTGTGCGTTCCATCATTGGGAGTTCGACGCCGACGGCAAGTGTCTGCGCACCGGTATCGGAGATCCCGCGCCGAAGAACGCGTGCCTGTTCAAATTCCCCTCAGTAGAAAAGTTTGGACTCATCTGGGCGTTCAACGGTGACCAGGCATGGTGGGACATTCCCGAGTTCCCGGTTCCGGAAGAGGAGCTGGCGATCGACGTGCGTTACGACGTGCCGACGATGCCGGTCGATCCGTGGGTGGTTTGCGCGAATACGCCGGACTGGCAGCACATCAAGGTGGTGCACCGGCTTGAGTTCGATCACAGCAATCTCTATGACCAGATCGAATGGACGGATCATTCGATGCGCTACAGCTTTGCGGGACGGATGGAGAAGGGAAACGGCCCCGAAATCAATTACAACGTCGGCATCTACGGCACCAGCATCTTCCATCTGCACGGCACGCTGAACGGCCAATGGTACGCGGTGATGACCGCGTTCGGCATGCCGCAGCCGGGCGTAACGCAGAACTACTTCGTTTTGTGCGTGAAGAAAGGCGACGGTTCGCCCGAGAGCGAGCAACAGATCAAGTTCCTGCACGATTTCCTGTTCAAGCTCGGCAAGACGATGACCGACGACGACCGCCCGATTCTGCACACGATCAAGTATTCGCCGGGAACGCTGACGCGCTCCGACCGGGCGCTGGCCCGTTACCTGGAAATGGTGCGCAAATTCCCGCGCGCGCATCCTTCCGCCGATTTCATCAAGTAGATTCGTACAAAACATTATTGCGGAGAGCAGCAGATGGCACACATCAGTCAGGTGCAGTACTACAACGAACCGGTCGAAAAACAACTTGGCTTCGTGGCGCTGGTGCAGACCGGCAAGACGCTGCATCTGGCGGGCATCGTGTCCGTCGACGACGCGCTCAACGTCATCGCGCCCGGTGACATGGCCGGACAGATCGACCGCATCTACGACATCATGGAAAAAACGCTCGCGAAGGGCGGTGCGACGCTACAGCACGTCGTCAACGAACTGATCTTCGTCACGGATCTGCAGAAATTCGGTCCGGACGCGAGCGCGGCACGTGCCCGGCGCTACGCCAAGTGCGCGCCTCCCGCCACGACTGCTGTGCAGGTCAGCGCGCTGTTCTTTCCTGCGGCGATGATCGAAATCCAGGCGACAGCAGTATTGCCCTGAGCATCGATCGATCCGCGACTGCGGTACGGTCGGCTATCGCGCTGCCGTCGGCGCGGATCGACTGCCCGTAATCCAACGCGTCGTCACTGCATAGAAACGCCACGACGTCGGCGATCTCGTTCGGCTCACCAAGCCGACCGAGGGGCATGCGCGCGGCGCAACTACACACGGGGTAACGCGATGGTTGTCATGCTGGCATGATGGCGCGCTTGTCCGGCGCGCGGAGCGACGCGCGACGAAAACCAGGGAGAGCGGGATGTTGATCGACGTGGATGTAGGGCGCGGTCGCGTGACCGGTCGGTGCGATTCGGAGTTCTCGAGTGTGGGCGATGCGTTCATCGAGAATTTCACGAAGCGGGACGAGGTCGGCGCGTCGGTGTGCGTGAACGTCGGCGGCGAGACGGTGGTCGATCTTTGGGGCGGCCGTGTCGCGGCGGACGACGGCGCGGCGCCGTGGACCGACGAGACGATCTCGCTGGTGTTCTCGTGCACGAAGGCGGCCACCGCATTGTGCGCGCACATGCTGATCGATCGCGGCGAACTCGACCTGCACGCGCCGGTCGCCAAGTACTGGCCCGAATTCGCGACGAACGGCAAGGAGCACGCCACCGTCGAGATGATGTTGAACCACTCGGTCGGCCTGCCGGCGCTGCGCGAGCCGGTCAAAGAAGGCGGCTATTACGACTGGAACTACATGGTCGAACGATTGGCCGCAGAGAAGCCGTTCTGGGAACCGGGCACGCGCAACGGCTATCACATGATCACGTTCGGCTGGGTCGTGGGTGAACTGGTGCGACGCGTGTCGGGTCGCTCGCTCGGCACGTTCTTTCGCGAAGAAGTGGCCGAGCCGCTCGGGCTCGATTTCTGGATCGGACTGCCCGATGCACATTTGCCGCGCGTCGCGCCGATGATTCCGTGGTTTCCCGACGGCAACGCGCCGCCGATGCCGTTCACGCAGGCGCTGATCTCTGACCCGACGTCGATTCAGTTCCTGTCGTTGATGAACGCGGGCGGTCATCAGGCCGACTCGCGTGCGGCCTATGCGGCGGAGATCGGCGGCGGTGGCGGACTCGCAAATGCGCGCGCACTCGCGGGCATGTATGCGCCGCTCGCCAACGGCGGCGAGCACAACGGCGCGAGGCTGCTGTCGAGCGATCACATCGTGAAAATGCGCGAGGTCTCGGTGGCGACGCAGGTCGATGCGACATTGCTGATGCCGACGCGCTTCGGCCTCGGCTTCATGCGATCGATGGACAACCGACACCGGGCGAGCGGACACATGGAGACATGCGTGTTGGGTGCCGGTGCGTTCGGCCATGCCGGCGCGGGCGGCAGCATGGGCTTCGCCGATCCGGCCGAAGCGCTGGCCTTCGGTTATTCGATGAACCGGATGGGCGCCGGGATTCTGTTGAATCCGCGCGGTCAGTCGCTGGTCGATGCGACGTATCGGTCGCTCGGCTTTCGAACCAACACTCCGGGCGCGTGGATCCGTTAGGGCGGAGGTCTGTTCCGCTCGCGCAAGCGACGGATGAAGCGGGAAATCTGCCTTGAAGGATTGACGCGGCGTCTAGCGCCATAGC
>Ga0105249_10003237_pt1 | contig 14106 bp, 9 predicted proteins | sample KBSS44metaG_FD_81522 | JGI IMG/M metagenome (GOLD analysis project Ga0105249, IMG submission 81522) | Switchgrass rhizosphere microbial communities from Kellogg Biological Station, Michigan, USA - KBS S4-4 metaG | ecosystem: Host-associated > Plants > Roots > Rhizosphere > Soil | place... | reverse complement strand
CTTTTACGGGACATGATATCAGCAGCCTTCGTGGCTTCTTCAATGATTCTTATGAAGTGGACGATGCAAGAGGACAATCGAACTATACACCATTGTTATTTGAAGAATTTAAAAAAAGAAGAGGATATGATCTGAGAACAGAATTGCCAGCATTGTTGACAAAGTCCCCTTCTGAAAGAAGCGACCGTATCCTTTGTGATTATAGAATGACCATCGATGAACTGATCCTGGAAAAATTTACAGGCGAATGGTATAAATGGGCACATGGTAAAGGAAAGATAGTTCGTAACCAATCACATGGGTCACCAGCCAATACATTGGATCTTTATGGAGTGGTGGACATCCCGGAAACCGAAGGCACAGAAATTCTCCGCATCAAATTTGCGCCATCTACTTCGCATGTTATGGGTAAACAATTAGCGGCCGCAGAATCTGCTACATGGTTAAATGAACATTTTGTGTCTTCACTCAGCGATGTAAAAAAAGCACTGGATGTTTATTTTATTGGTGGCGTTAATCATATTGTATATCATGGTACCACTTATTCACCACCATCTGAACCATGGCCGGGCAGATTATTTTATGCTGCAGTGGAATTTACACAGGCGAATCCATTCTGGAATGATTTTTCTGCGTTGAATAATTATGTGGCAAGAACCCAATCATTTTTACAACAAGGCAAACCTGATAATGATGTGTTGTTGTATTTCCCTATCTATGATAAATATTCCGAACCGGGCAGAGATCTTTTATTACACTTTGATGGAATGAAACCTGATTTTAATGGAACCCCTTTCGAAATAGCTGCGCAAATGATGCAGGAAGGCGGATATGCATTTGATTATATTTCCGACAGGCAAATATTAAAACTTCAATCAGCCAATAAAAAAATCCTGACTGGAGGTACAAGTTATCAAACGATTTTATTGCCTGATGTTAAATTCATGAAAGCGGAAACGCTGCAGAAATTAATTGAGCTGGCAAAGAATGGTGCTACGATCATCATTTATAAAAATTTACCAGCGGATGTTCCGGGATATGCCCAACTGGATCAGCATCGTACAACGCTTAAGAGTTTGATAAGCCAATTGAATTTTAATTCACGAGATCACGATGACGTATTGTCTGCACAGATCGGGAAAGGGAGATTTTTTATGGGCAAAGATCTGCAGCAATTATTAAATGCTGCAGATACCAGGAAAGAAACAATGGTGGAAAAGGGATTACAGTTTAATCGTCGCAGGAATGCCGATGGTTCTAATTTTTATTTTATTGCAAACAGGAGCGATAAAAAAATTGAAGATTGGATAACCTTACAAACAAAAGCAAACGGAATTGCTTTATACAACCCGATGAATGCGCAATCAGGTGTTGGTATGTACAGAAAAAATGATGCTGGCTTTACGGAAGTTTATCTTCAGTTAGATCCCGATGAAAGTTATATTGTACAAACATCCAATAAAGCAACTTCCGGAAATCCATATCCATATATTAATTTAAAAGAGACGACGCAACCAATAACTGGGGAATGGACATTGAAATTTACAGAAGGCGGTCCATCATTGCCGCCAACAGTAACAATGAATGAATTAAAACCTTGGACAACTTTAAATGGTGAGGTTGTTAAGATTTTTTCAGGTACTGCATTATATAGTGTTCATTTTAAAAAACCTCCTGGCACCACATCAAAGTATTTACTTGAGCTGGGCAAAGTATATGAAAGTGCACAGGTTTTTATCAATGGAAAAAAGATAGCCACATTGATAGGACCTGTATATTCCGTTACCATTGCTTCGAAAGATCTGAAAGATGATAACCTGCTTGAAATAAAAATATCAAACAGTATGGCCAATCGAATCATTGACATGGATAAAAGGAAAGTGGTTTGGAAGAAATTTAACAATACTAACTTCCCTGCAAGAATGGCGCAAAACAGGGGAGCAGATGGTTTGTTCGATGCATCTAAATGGGAACCCAAAATATCAGGATTGGCCGGGCCTGTTACTTTAACTGCGATAAAATAAAGGACTATTTAATACAGGCAAGATCAAGAAACCTTTGTGGTCTTTTTTCATTGATGCTTTTCTTAAAATACCGATACAGTTAAATACCTGGATGATAAGGAAAGCACGATTCCTAATCGTGCGATACCCAATGATTTTGTAATCGCCAAAGGCAGCGATGGAATGATTGACTTAATGGGTGTTACTTTGCAGGGAATTTAATTTGCGAAATTATGTTGCAGGAGAACACAACAATGACCAGGATTCCCGCGAAAGAAATGCAGGATCTTTTTGCCCGCATTTTATTAAAAGAAGGATTTACCAATGAAAAGTCGTTGCAATGTGCTGCTGTTTTTACAGATAACAGCATTGATGGAGTATATACACATGGAATAAATCGCTTTCCAAGGTTTATCGGAAATATCCGCAAGGGCTTTATACACATACATGCCAAACCAACACTGAAAAATAAATTAACAAGCATAGAACAATGGAGCGGGAATTTGGGGCCTGGAATTTTAAATGCGCTACATGCAACAAACAGGGCAATGGAACTGGCCAATGAAAATGGTATGGGTACTGTTGCATTAAGCAATACCAATCATTGGATGCGTGGAGGCACTTATGGCTGGCAGGCCGCAAAGGCCGGTTATGTTTTTATTGGCTGGACAAATACAATTGCAAATATGCCGGCGTGGGGCGCAAAAGACGCAAGACTCGGAAATAATCCATTGGTAATTGCCTTACCCTTGAAAGACGAAGCAATTGTATTGGATATGGCAATGTCGCAATATTCATTTGGTGCAATGGAATTATCAGTGTTACAAAATAAAAGGCTTTCTGTGCAGGGTGGTTTTGATAAAGATGGAAAATTGACTGACGACCCTGCTGCTATTCTTGCATCAGGAAGACCATTGCCTGTTGGTTATTGGAAAGGTACAGGACTTGCACTGCTGCTGGATCTGCTGGCAACTGTTTTATCAGGCGGTTTATCAACACATGAAATAAGCAAGAAAGAAACTGAATATGGATTGTCGCAAGTGTTTATTGCATTTGATATATCCAAATTGGGAAACAATTCATCAATAGCCCTGGTAATTGAAAATATTATAAACGATTATCATCATTCCATTGTAACAGATGGATCAAAAAAGATAGTTTATCCCGGCGAAAAAGCCCTTGCAACGAGGAAAGATAATTTGGAAAATGGTATCCCGGTTATGAAAAAGATATGGGAGGAGATCCTGGAGCTGTAATTGCGGGTTGAAAAAACTTTATTATTAAAGCATAAAGAAATACATCATAGTTCAAAACCGTATCTGAAACAGGCTAGCTTTCTTTATCTGCCATATAAATGGAAAGATTAATTTTTTTCATTTTATTCAGAATCAAGTCAGGTATGTACAGGATGCCTTGATAAGGATTTTTCTTCAACTTGAGAACTATTTTATTGACACCCAGAATTATTGCCATATGAATGAATTAAAAAAAGCTTTCCTTTTTTTTGTGATCTTCTTTTTAGGTTATTGGAATTCTTCTTTTTCACAAACGAAAACTGCTTCATCTCCTGATATGAGTTGGGTTGCAAAGACTGGAGCCAAAAGTTTCCCTTCGTCGCAAAAAATATTCAGCGTAAATAATTATGGAGCTATAAGTGACACGAGCACCATCAATTCATCTTTTATTCAAAAAGCCATTGATGATTGTGCAGCTAAGGGCGGTGGTATTGTAACATTCAAGCCTGGCACTTATGTAACAGGCGCTATTTTTTTAAAAAGCAATGTGCATTTACGGATTGATAAAGGTGTTTTGATCCTTGGCTCAACAAATTTCGATGATTACCCTGAAATACAAACAAGGATAGCCGGTATAGAAACAACATGGCCTGCAGCATTAATTAACGTGATCGATGCAAAAAATGCAGCTGTCACCGGTGATGGTATTGTAAACGCAAGAGGGAAGTTTTGCTGGGATAAATATTGGAACATGCGGAAAGATTATGATACAAAAGGCTTGCGCTGGATCGTGGATTATGATGCTAAACGCATAAGAACCTTCCTTGTGCAAAACTCTTCTGATATTACATTGAAAGGATTGACATTTAAGAATGCGGGTTTCTGGACAGTGCAATTATTATACTCGCATCACCTAACTGTGGATGGAGTAGTAATTAAAAATAATGAAGATGGGAGTGGTCCAAGCACTGATGGGATAGATGTCGATTCTTCAAGCTGGGTATTGATCCAGAATTGTGATATCGATTGCAACGATGATAATTTTTGTTTGAAGGCAGGAAGAGATTGGGACGGTTTAAGAGTTAACCGGCCAACGGAGTATGTTGTCATCAGGAAATGTATTGCCCGGAGAGGTGCGGGTCTTGTTACCCTGGGCAGCGAAACATCAGGGAGTATAAGAAATGTACTCGCAACTGACCTGACAGCGAAACATACTGATAATGGTTTACGTATAAAATCAGCGACGATCCGAGGTGGTATAATTGAGAATATTTATTTTAAGAACTCCGTGCTTGATTCCACAAAAAATATTTTTCAATTTAACCTGAACTGGTATCCTGCCTACAGTTATTCTGAATTACCCAAAGGCTATAATTACGATTCTATTCCACAACATTGGAAGGCTATGTTGCATAAAGTGGAACCGCCGGAAAGAGGAATACCTACAGCAAAAAATATTTACGTAAATAATATCAAAGCTACCAATTCAAATAAAGTTTTTGAAGTAGCAGGTTTGGAGCAATCGCCATTGGTAAATTTTAATTTTGTTGACTGTTATGTAACTGCTTCCACCATCGGCACACTTGATTTTACACAAGGATGGAATTTCAACAATTTCAAAATGTCGGTTACAAACAAACCCGTTTTAAAGAAAGAAGCAGGGAAAGAAAATGCAGAGCGACTGCAATAGATTGTTGTTAATTATAAAATAAAAATAATGAAATGGTAAAGACCTTCATATCCATGATTTTAATTGTGATAATGAGCTTTGGTATTAGCAATGATAAGCCGGTATTATATATTATTGGTGATTCAACAGTAAAGAACGGGGATGGAAAAAATACAAACCTGCTGCAGGGATGGGGAAGTTTTATTGACGAGTTTTTTGATACAACAAAGATCAGCATAGAAAATGATGCGATAGGAGGAAGAAGCAGCAGAACTTTTATTACAGATGGACGATGGAATAAGATCTTAACCGCATTGAAAAAGGGTGACTATGTCATTATGCAATTTGGACATAATGATGGCGGTGCACTGGATGATACAGCAAGAGCAAGAGGTACTATTAAAGGGATAAGTGAAGACAGCACTGAAATTTATAATCCTATTCGCAAACAAAAAGAAGTAGTGCATACCTATGGATGGTATATGAGCAAATATGTAAATGAAGCAAAAGCAAAAGGAGCAATTCCGATAGTTTGTTCTCCGATACCTCGCAATGATTGGAAAGACGGAAAAGTAATACGCAGTAATGACAGCTATACATTATGGGCTAAACAAGTTGCCGAACAAACCGGGGCTTATTTTATTGACTTGAATAATACTATTGCTGATGAACTTGAAAAGATCGGTCCTGACAAAGCCAATAGTTTTTTTCCGCAGGAACATACCCACACTAATAAAGAAGGAGCTGTATTTAATGCTAAGATCGTAGTAAATGAAATAAAGAAATTAAAGCAGTGTGAGCTTAAAAAATATTTACTTAAATAAAATTGAAACATATACTGTGTAATAGCAGGCTTAACTTTAGGATTGGCATGAAAAAAAATCTTTCGGTGATATTTATTTTTTTACTGTTCCCATATCTCAACTATTCACAAACAAAAATTGACAGGAAGGCTTTGATAGAAAGACATACGATCATCAACAATAAGTTTGATTCTTTGTCCTCTCTTTCAGTTGGCAATGGCGGGTTTGCTTTTACAGTTGATGTTACAGGTCTGCAATCATTTCCTGATGCCTATGCAAAAGGAGTTCCATTGGGTACGGAAAGTGAATGGGGCTGGCACAGTTTTATTGATACAGTTAATTATTTATTTAATGAAACATTGAAAGATTATCGTTTGAATGGACGCAATGTTTCTTATTCTGTGCAGCTAAAAGAACCCGAAAGGAAAAAAAATGCAGTGAACTGGTTTCGGCAAAACCCTCATCGGTTGCAGTTAGGGAATATTGGATTTACTATTATCAAAAAGGATGGGAGCATTGCATCACTTGATGATATTAAGAATATCTATCAAACACTCAATATGTGGACAGGGGAAATTCATTCAACCTTCACTATCGAAAATATCCCGGTTGATGTAATTACTTACTGTCATCAGCAACAGGATGCAATAGCAGTAAAAATAAATTCTCCATTGATAAAGGAGGGCAGATTGCAGGTTCGAATCCGTTTTCCATATCCAACAGGCGATTGGGCAGACATGGGTAATAATTTTACCAATGATACGATGCATCGATCCTCCATTATTTCACAAAATAATTCGGGCGCACTTTTACGACATCAATTGGATTCAACAATATATTATGTAGCTGCGCAGTGGAAAGGAACTGCAACTATGAAAGAAAAAGCCGATCATTACTTTTTACTTATACCAACACAGGAGAATAATTTTGAATGCACATTCAGATTTGATAATAAGAAAACAATTGCTCCGGCATTTGCTATAATACAAAGCAATAGTAGGCAACTATGGAAAAAGTTCTGGGAGAGTGGTGGGGCTGTTGATTTTTCGGGAAGCATAGATGCGAGAGCTTTTGAATTGGAAAGGAGAATTGTTTTATCTCAATACCTGACAAAAATTCAATGCGCCGGTAATTATCCGCCGCAGGAAACGGGGCTTACTTATAATAGTTGGTATGGTAAGCCTCATCTTGAGATGCATTGGTGGCATGGAATTCATTTTTCATTGTGGGGAAGAATTGAATTGCTGGAAAAAAGTTTGATATGGTATAAAAATGTAGCAAGCGAAGCAAAACAAATTGCAAAGCGACAAGGTTATGATGGTATTCGCTGGCAAAAGATGACTGACAATGAAGGCAAAGAAGCCCCTTCGTCCGTTGGAGCATTTTTAATATGGCAACAACCGCATTTTATTTATTATGCTGAATTATGTTATCGCGAACATAAAGATGCAAAAACAATAGAGAAGTATAAAGACCTTGTTTTTGCTACGGCAGATTTTATGGCTTCTTATGCGTATTATGATCCTGCAAAACAAAAATATATTTTGGGAAAAGGGGTTATCCCCGCACAGGAAAGATTTAAAGCAGAAGAAACTTTTAATCCAACGTATGAATTGGTTTACTGGCAATGGGCATTGAATATTGCGCAACTATGGCGACAGCGTTTGTATTTACCCAGAAATAAAAAATGGGATGAGGTAATAAATAAACTTTCTTCATTGCCGGTTCAGAATGATAAATACCTGTTTACAGAAAGCGCAATAGATTCTTATACCAATCCTGAATTCAAAACCGATCATCCATCAGTATTAGGAGCACTAGGCATGATGCCAAAAGCAAAATTGCTTGATACTTTTATCATGCAAAATACTTTTGATTGGATCTGGAAGAATTGGTCATGGAACGATACATGGGGATGGGATTTTCCAATGGTAGCAATGACTGCAACAAGGTTGGGAATGCCCGATAAAGCAATTTATGCCTTGCTGATGCCTATTCAAACCAATACTTATTTGAACAACGGACATAATTACCAGGATGGCCGCCTGACGATCTATTTACCCGGCAATGGTGGTTTGCTCGCAGCAATTGCTATGATGTGTGCCGGTTATGATGGATGTAAAATAATTAATCCCGGAATTCCTAAAGATGGGAGGTGGAAAGTGAGATGGGAAGGATTAAAAAAAATGCCTTAGAAAATTTCTAAAGTTCTTTCAGAGAATAGAGGCACAGGATACTACAGGATAATTATTCATGATATTAATACTAACATGCATTGCTTATCAATGATATTGCTATATGAAAAAAAATAAGATTATAACCATTACTGTTTTTATTTGCTTTTTATGTCTCGCTCAACTTTGTTCCAGTGCCCAACAAGTGCCTGCAAAAAAAGATGTATTAAAAACTATTACGCTGGCCAATCAATACTTCATGAACAAGTGGCCGGATGTAGCCAAAGAGATCTATGTACCCTCAAAAAATAGAACCTGGCCGAGTCATATATGGACAAGGGCAGTTTATTACGAAGGGTTAATGGCCTTATATAGTATTGATAAAAAGAAAACATATTATGATTATGCCGTCGATTGGTCAGCAAAACATAACTGGAGTTTAAGGGATGGTATAAAAACAAGAAATGGCGATAACCAGGCTTGCGGCCAAACATATATTGATCTTTATCTTATTGATAAAAGAGAAGAACGCATAAAAGATATTAAGGCATCTATTGATTCGATGATGAAAACAAGTAAAATAGATGACTGGAGCTGGATCGATGCTATACAAATGGCCATGCCGGTGTTCACAAGACTTGGTGTTATTTATAAGGACACAAATTACTTTCATCGCATGTATGAAATGTATGCATTTACAAAATATAAACATGGTGACAATGGTTTGTTCAATGCAGCAGAAGGTTTGTGGTGGAGAGATAAAGATTTTGATCCTCCATATAAGGAGCCTAATGGGGAAGATTGCTATTGGAGCCGTGGCAATGGTTGGGTGGTAGCAGCATTGGTAAGAGTGCTTGGCATGTTGCCAAAGAATGACCCACATCGCAACGAATACCTGGCTGATTATAAAAGTATGATGGAGGCATTAGCTCCATTGCAACGGGCAGATGGCTATTGGAATGTAAGCTTGCATGATTCAACAAATTTTGGTGGAAAAGAATTAACAGGCACATCGCTTTTTACCTATGGCATGTCATGGGGGATCAATAACGGTTACCTGGATAGAAAAAAATATTTGCCTATTGTAATAAAAGCATGGAATGCAATGGCAAAAGAAAGTGTTCATTCAAATGGTTTTTTAGGATATGTACAAGGTACCGGTAAAGAACCAAAAGAATCACAACCTGTAACATTTGACAGGGAACCGGATTTCGAAGATTTTGGTCTTGGCTGCTTTTTACTTGCAGGAAGTGAAGTGTATAAATTGAAGAAATGATTTTTACAGTGAGGCTCTTAAAGTAAGTGAAAACGGGATTTCAATGTGTTCGGTTGATTGTTCCCTGATAAGTTCTGCAGCTTTTTCACCCATCATTTGAAAATCGGTTGAAATAGTTGTGATCCCGTTCAGGATTATTTTTTTCAAAGGGGTTTCATTATACGATATAACTCCAACCTGTTTACCTACTTTTAGTTTTGTTGTTAATATTTTTTCTATTAAAACTACAAGATCATTTTCCATAAGGCTTATAAACACTTCCCCTTCCTTAATCGTTTCATTTTCTATATCACGTACTACTTTATAGGTAAAAGCATATTCCTGGCAATACCTGTAGAAGCCTTCTAATATTTCTTTAGGATGATAAGTGTACTCGGGAAAAATAATTTTAATAGTGTGGTATTTGCCCAGCCTCGGTGTTGCCTGTACCAGTGCCTTATAAATGTCATTTTCGAAATTTTCATAAACAGCCGCATAATTTCCCGTAACAAAGGGTACCATTTTATCCATTAGTATTAATTTCTCTTTTGGAATAGTATTAATGATATCATGCACGTTCTCACCACCATCAAGAAAATGTGGTATGATGACGTAATGCGAGTAATCATTTTTTTGCTCCGACATTAATTTTTTAAAGAAAAGAAAATCGTTGTTATAAATATAAAAATCGATAGCTGCCAGGTCGCCAAGAGAAGTTACAAAGGAATCGTAGATGATCTTTTTATGCGGACTCAATTTATTAAATAATAAAAATATTTTCATTCGTGGATGCAGGTCTGTTTTTTTTACATAATATCCCTTACCCGGTACCGACCCTAAAATGCCATTTTTTTTCAGGTGATTATAGCCTTTTTCGGCTGTGTCCCGGGAGATATCAAATTCAAAGCTTAATTCATTAATGGAAGGCAGGATGTCGTTTTCTTTTAAAACCCCTTCAGAAATTGCCTTTATAATGCCGCTCGACAACTGCAGGTATTTTGGCGTTGCCGAATAGTAGTCGATAAAAAGATGTCTGAAGATCGGGGGCTGTTTCATTTGGCAACTCGTTAGCTGTTTGTCAAACTTACTTGAATTTCAAAAACTGGTGAAACAAATGGAAATTTACTATATTTCATTTAAAGCCATGACAGTACATGATAGGCATTAAACCAGATGCTCTATCTTTATTTATAACTATTGCTTTCATTTGAAAATTAATAATTCATGGGCGTTATTTTCGGCGTTATCTATCATTTTATTGGTGGTTTTGCATCGGGCAGTTTTTATATCCCTTATAAAAAAGTAAAAGGCTGGCATTGGGAAAGTTATTGGATAGTTGGGGGGGTATTCTCATGGTTGATCATGCCACCTCTTGCAGCCTGGTTGACGATCCCGCATTTTACAGAAATTATCAAAGGAACATCACTTTCAACTCTTGCTATCACCTATATGTTTGGTGTGCTTTGGGGTATTGGTGGATTGACTTATGGTCTTGGCGTTCGTTACCTCGGTGTTTCATTGGGCAGCAGCATAATTCTTGGTTTATGTATGGTATTCGGATCACTTATTCCTTCAATTTATTATAATTTTTCACCTGTTGAAGGTAAAGACACTTTCAATGCAATGATAACTTCGAATTGGGGACTGACAGTATTGGCAGGTCTTCTTATTTGTATCATTGGTATCATCATTTGTGGGAAAGCAGGTATGATGAAAGAAAAACAGATCAATGCTGCAGGTACTGATCCGCATGGAATGGAAGTAAGACCTGAATACAAATTTGGTCTCGGCATGTTTGTTTCTATCGTTTCCGGTGTGCTTAGCGCTTGCTTCAACTTCGGGCTGGAAGCGGGTCAGCCTCTTGGTCATGTAGCTAATGAAGCATGGAAAGCGGTTAACCCCGGCGAAGGAGAATTTTTATTTCGCAACAATGTTATCTATGTTGTTTTATTATGGGGAGGATTAACGACCAACTTTATCTGGTGCATGATCCTGAATGCACGAAATAAAACATTTGGAGATTATACAAATAAGAAAACACCATTGCTGTCAAATTATATTTTCGCAGCATTAGCGGGCACTACATGGTTCCTTCAATTCTTTTTTTATGGTATGGGAGAAAGTAAACTGGGGAATGGCCCGAGTTCATGGATACTGCATATGTCATTTATCATTCTCGTCGCAAATATGTGGGGGCTGATATTGAAAGAATGGAAAGGGGTCAATAAAAAAACAATAACAACAATTATACTTGGAATCATAACCATCATTGTATCAGTATTGATTGTTGGGTATGGAAATTCAATCAAATAAAATATTTAGTGATCAAAAACGTGAAGTATGTCAACAGTCGAAACAAAAACCTTTAAACACGTAAGTTACTTGTGGGATGAGGCAAAAGCCGCATCAATGGCCGGAGATGAAGTAGCTTTATTAGTTTATCGTTCCAATTTATTAGGTGCGGATCTGCGTCTTACCAATTATGGTGGTGGAAATACTTCCTGCAAAGCAATGGCAAAGGATCCTTTGACAGGAAAAGAAGTAGAAGTAATGTGGGTAAAAGGAAGCGGCGGTGATCTGGGAACAATGAAAAGAAGTGGACTCGCTGCGTTATATGTTGACAGGTTGCGTAGTTTAAAAAATGTTTATCGAGGTATTGAATATGAAGATGGAATGGTTGAGCTTTTCAATCATTGTATTTATGACCTGGCATCCAAAGCTCCATCGATTGATACTCCACTGCATGGGTTTCTTCCATTCAGGCATATTGATCACTTACATCCGGATGCAGCTATTGCAATTGCTGCTGCGAAAGATGGAAAAGAGATCACACAGGAATTATTTAATGGCACAATTGGCTGGGTAGAATGGCAACGTCCCGGGTTTGATCTTGGGTTAAAACTAAAACAATGTTTGGATGAAAATCCGGGCATTCATGGCATTATGCTCGGATCACATGGATTATTTACATGGGGAGATACTGCCTATGATAGTTATATCAATACATTGGAAGTGATTGAGCGCTGTGCTCAATATCTTGAAGATAATTATGGAAAGAAACGTCCGGTTTTCGGCGGTGAAAAAATAAAATCATTACCGAAAGAAGAAAGATTGAATAAAGCGGCTTCTTTAGCGCCTGTATTAAGAGGTTTTTGTTCATCCTATACAAAAATGATCGGACACTTTACAGATGATGACAGAGTGCTTCAGTATATTGACTCAAATGACCTGGAAAGATTGGCGCCGATGGGAACCAGTTGCCCGGATCATTTCTTAAGAACAAAAATTTCCCCGCTTGTATTAAACTTATCACCTCAAGAAGATATAAATAATATAACTGCTGTAAATAAAAAGCTGATCCCGCAATTTGAAGAGTATAGAAAAATGTATGCGGATTATTACAATACATGCAAGCATGCTAATAGTCCTGCAATGCGTGACCCCAATCCTGTTGTGATCTTATATCCCGGTATTGGCATGTTCACGTTTGCAAAAGATAAACAGACAGCAAGAGTAGCAGCTGAATTTTATATCAATGCAATTAATGTAATGCGTGGGGCGGAAGCTGTGAGTGAATATACTTCTCTGCCAAGACAAGAAGCATTTGATATTGAGTATTGGTTATTGGAGGAAGCCAAACTTCAACGAATGCCAAAACCAAAACCACTCAGTGGAAGAATTGCATTAGTGACAGGCAGTGCCGGTGGAATTGGTAAAGCAATCGCGAAAAAATTTGCAGAAGAAGGGGCATGTGTTGTTTTGAATGATATTAACCAGGAAAGATTGGATGGCGCTTTGCAGGAATTTGAACAAACATTTGGCAAAGACATCGTGGCCTCGGTATTGTTAAATGTTGCTGATGAGATATCAATTGAAAAGGCTTTTGATCAAACGGTGTTGGCTTTTGGCGGTGCTGATGTGATCATCAATAATGCGGGTATCAGTATTTCAAAGCCGATCACCGAACACAGCATTGAAGATTGGGACAAGCTTTATGACATTTTAGTAAAAGGACAATTCCTTGTTTCAAAAAAAGGAATAGAAATAATGCGTAAACAAAATTTTGGTGGCGACATTGTGAATGTTGTTTCAAAGAACTCGATTGTTGCAGGGCCAAACAACGCTGGCTATGGAAGTGCGAAAGCAGCCCAGGCACATCTTACACGTTTATTGGCTGCCGAATTAGGCCCAGATAAAATAAGAGTGAATACGGTAAATCCGGATGCTGTAATTTCAGATAGTAATATTTGGAGTGGTGGCTGGGCCGAGGGAAGAGCAAAAGCATATGGAATTACTGTAGAAGAGTTGCCAGCTTATTACGCAAAGAGAACTTTATTAAATGAAACAATATTGCCGGAAGACATTGCCAACGCCTGCTTTGCATTTGTTGGAGGCTTGCTTAATAAATCAACCGGTAATACATTAAATGTAGATGGGGGAGTGGCAGCGGCATTTACAAGATAAACCCTTTGTCCCGCTAAAGGGGGACTTAGGACGGAGATGTTAGTTGGATTTTTTAATTAAGATACATGCAGCGGGTAGCATTTAAAATGAAATTGTTTGATGGCTGTGAAGACGAATATAAAAAACGTCACGATGCTATCTGGCCTGAGTTGAAACTATTGCTAAAAGAAACGGGTGTTCAGGATTATTCCATTTTTCTTGATGCAGAAACAAATACTTTGTTTGGCGTATTAAAAATAGAAAATGCATTGAAGTTGGAAGAATTACCAAATCATCCGGTGATGAAAAAGTGGTGGGCTTATATGAAAGATATTATGGAATCCAATCCGGATAATTCACCGGTTTCCGTTCCTTTGAAAGAAGTATTTTACTTGCCATAAATTATTTATATGCGAATTGAAAAGTATAAGATTGATGAATATAATCAATCATTGCTTGCAGAACATAAAAGAAAATTTGATTTTGCGGCTGCTGGTTTGAATAATATTGAAGCAGTCATTCAG
>Ga0105249_10003230_pt1 | contig 14113 bp, 7 predicted proteins | sample KBSS44metaG_FD_81522 | JGI IMG/M metagenome (GOLD analysis project Ga0105249, IMG submission 81522) | Switchgrass rhizosphere microbial communities from Kellogg Biological Station, Michigan, USA - KBS S4-4 metaG | ecosystem: Host-associated > Plants > Roots > Rhizosphere > Soil | place... | reverse complement strand
CACTGAGGGGCAGCCTTGCTTTGTATAATAAGGAGAAGAATGATTTTGATTTCTTTTTGTACGACCCCTTAAATTCAGCCACTGTTACTTCACATACAGTGTTCGTTTTATTCCAGGACCGCGATGGAGGCATTTGGTTAAGTGCCCATGGTTCAGGCGCAGATTATTTTTTACCCGATAATAATTCATTTACAACACTCAGCGCTTCTTCTTTTCATTCTCCAACACTGGTTGATAACTGGTGCCAGTCAATAGCAGAAGATAAACGGGGTAATTTATGGATAGGCACCTATCGTGGACTGTCCTTCTATGATCGAAAGGCAAATTCGTTTACAAATTATTTCCTGGCGCAACGGGAAAGCCGGGAAGCTAATAATTCTATTCGTTCGCTGCTGGCAGATGATGATGGGTCGGTGTGGATCGGCACGGGTGCCGGCCTGAACCGATGGAATCCTGCTACCCGAAAAATTCTACCGGTAAATGAAGCTGATTCTATTCCCGCAGCGTTTATAAATTATCTTACGATAGACAGGCAAAAAAATATTTGGGCCTGCTCACCCGCTGGTTTATTTCGCTATAACAGGCAAACCGGAAAATTCGAAAACCTTTTTAAACAACCAGCATTCAAAAACTATAAGAATAGCGGAGTATTCACTTTTTACCAGGATCGAAAGGGCCGTTACTGGATCAGCTTGTCACTCACAGGCATATTAGTTTACGATGAGAAGAAAAATTCTGTTGAATTTTTCAATTTCAAAAAGCTAAATGAAAAATCTCTTGCTTATGATTATATCACATCTTTTGCGGAAGATACTCATGGGGTAATGTGGCTTTCCAGCTATTATGGATTGATCTCATTTGATTATGAAAAAAAGAAGATCAACCAGTACAATACTACCGACGGGTTGCCTTCTAATAAAACATCCGAACTACTGATCGATTCGTTTGATCGTATCTGGATCGGTACAACTAATGGTTTGTGCATGCTGGATGCAGATCGCAAAAAATTTCATCGCTTTGATGAGAAGGATGGTTTGGCAACGCATTACTTTTATGAAGGTGCTGCATATAAATTGAATACGGGAGAATTTGCATGTCCTACTTATAGCGGAGTTGTATTATTCAATCCATCTGCCATTCATATTTCTCCTTCTTCACAAACTGATGTGATAATTGAATCCTTTAAAGTGCTGGGGAGAGAAATTTCTACGGGAAAACCCATACAGGAAGTAAAGGAAATAAGTTTAAAACCCAATCAGAATTTTCTTACGATCGAGCTGGCCGGATTGAATTATGCTGATCCAAAAAAAATCAAATACGCATACAAGCTGGATGGTTTTAATGATGACTGGATCTATACCAATGAAAGAATAGTCAACTATACAAATATACCGGGAGGCAGGTATACGTTTCATTACAAAGCCACTGCCGATTCAAAAAACTGGAATGTACCCGAACAGCAACTCGGGATCTTAATTGGTACCTTTTTCTATAAAACATGGTGGTTTATTTCATTGATCAGTTTAGTAACAGCTGGAATAGTTTATTTATTGATAAGGTATAGGTTTGCCCAGCAGCAAAAATTACATGTTTTGGAAAACAAAGCCCAGTTGCTTGAAAAAGAAAAAGCATTGGTAATGTATGAAAACCTGAAGCAACATCTAAATCCTCATTTTTTATTCAATTCATTAACGTCCCTCCGTAGCCTAATACGGGTGGACCAGAAGAATGCGGGTGACTTCCTTGAAAAGATGTCAAAGATTTACCGGTATATTTTAAAAAGCAGGGAGTCGGAATTAGTGCAATTAAAAGATGAGATCAATTTTGTACAAACATATATCCAACTGCAACAAACAAGGTTTCGAAACGGGCTACAGGTAAATTTTAATATAAGCGATGATCATCTTTTTGAAAAAATTGTACCGGTTACATTGCAAAACCTGATCGATAATGCGATTAAGCATAACCTTGTGGACGATGAAACACCGCTGATTATCGATATTTATGACCAGAATGATTACCTGGTTGTAAGAAATAACCTGCAAAGAAAGGAATTTGTGGAAACAAGTAACAAGCAAGGTTTACATTATATGAAATCGCTCTATCGTTATCTTGATTCGAGACCGTTACAGATCAATGAAGACAACATGTATTTTACTATTAAAATTCCTTTGATATGAAAGCAGTAATAATAGAGGACGAATTACTCATTGCACGGGAGCTTGAAACAAAGATCGCCGAAGTGTGCAATGATGTGGAAATAATTGAAATTATTCCAAGCCTGAAAGTAGCAGGCAAGTGGTTTTTAAATAATGCGTTGCCTGACATGTTGTTTATGGACATCCAGCTTTCGGATGGTGTAAGTTTTTCGTTGTTTGATAAATTTCAAATTACATGTCCTGTAGTTTTTACAACAGCATACGATGAATATGCCATAAAGGCATTTAAAGTAAACGGGGTAGATTATATTTTGAAGCCTGTAGAAAACGATGAACTGAAAAAGGCTATTGATAAATGCAGGGCAATCATTGAAAGCGAAAATAAATATCCATCCGGTATAAAAGAATTTTTACACACCATTGCAACCGGCCAGGCTGTTGCTGCAAACCGCTTCAAAGAAAAATTTATTATCAACGTCCGTCATCAGTGGATGCCGGTCAATACAAATGATATTGCCGTCTTTTCAAAGGAAAGCCTTTTTTATATTTATACTTTTTCGGGTGATAAGCATATCCTTGATTTTGAAAGTATGGATGAAATAGAAGAGCTGGTGGATCCGCGACAGTTCTTCCGGGCCAACAGGCAATGCATTATTAATATCGATTCAATTGTAAGTGTAAAACCGTTAGAGAACTCTAAACTTGTACTTACACTTAAACCGCCAATTAAAATGGATGTTGATATCAGCCGGGAAAAAGCACCGCTATTTAAGAAGTGGATGGACAGATGAGGATAGTTTGTAGCCAATAGTCCAGAGTCTGGAGTCAATACCTGATAGTAATCATTTCCTGGCTCTGAACTACCAACCAATAACTTCTGACTTGTTTCATGCAGCATTCTTCAATACTTTCATCACTTCGCTTTTCATTCTTCTTGATATTTCAGCTACGGAAGAATCTTTCATGATAATATTTCCACCTGGAGTAATACATAAAATATGCTGGCGATTCACCAGGTGGGTGCGGTGCGTTCTCACAAAACCAAAGGGTTCCAGGAGCTGTACAAACTCTTTCAATACCTTGGCCGTAAGCATCTTTTTTTTATTTAAAAAATAGATGTTAGTGTAGTTGCTGCTGGCTTCAAGTCTTACTATTTCTCCGGGACTAAAGAAATAACGGCCTTCTGAAGTGGCAATGGATAGAGTTGTGTCAATGGTTTGCATGATAATGTTTTTAAATATGGTTTAATTATTTGTTTGCCTTTACGCTATTTTTTAATTCGCCTATTTCTTTTTTCAACTCCTCCATCTGCTGTTGTTGTTCTTTCAGTGCTTCTACTAAAACAGGCACCAGGTGTGAATAGGCAACACCCTTAACTCCCTTACTATTTGCTTTCACTAATTGAGGGAAGACTTGTTCTATTTCCTGGGCAATAAATCCAATTTGTTCAGCACTGTCTCTTCCTTCATCAATCCAATTATAATTGACTCCACGTATCTGTTTTATTTTATCTAAAGCGCCTGTCAATGAAGTAATATTTTTCTTCAGGCGTTTATCTGATGCTTCTGTCCAGCTTCCTGCAAGCCAGGCGCCACCGCTGCCGTAAACTTGCATCACTGTCCCATCGCCGGCATGTGCGTTTGTCCATAGTTCATAAAGTGCATTGACGGCTAAACCCGTGGTACTATAATAGGTCTTCCAGTAGTTAGCCAGGCCTGTACTATTATATACAACAGTTACTGTGTTACTACCTGGCTCAGTTAGCTGAAGCGTTGGGTTACTGTTGCTTAATCCCTTTTGAACATGTAAATCACCATTGACCAGGAGTCTTTGGTTGTCAAACTGACCATATATAAGTGGCGTAGTGCCGCTGGTATTACTAATATAAAGTCGGTTGCTTCCTGTCTCATTATATCCGGCCAGGTGGCCGATCATTACATTTCCGCTTCCACTGGTATTTGAATGCCCGGTTTGGTAGCCGATATAAGTATTGCTGCCACCAGATGTGTTGTTGGCTCCTGCTGCATAACCACTAAAATAATTTTGCGAACCTGTAGTATTTGCACCTCCCGCCGAGTTTCCTTCAAAATGATTCGTTGTTCCTGTTGTGTTATTAATACCAGCCCGGTAACCTACAAAATGATTATAGCTTGCGATATTATTACGACCAGCCTGGTAGCCGGAGAAATGATTGAAATTACCAATGACACTTAGCATGCCCGCTTCGGGCCCCGAATAATAATTTGCATATCCTATTGTATTACTAAGCCCGGCTTTAAATCCAATAAATTGATTCCCATCCCCGGTGTTATTACTAAAACCTGCCTGATAACCGATAAACATATTATTAGAAGCAGTCGTATTATAACTTCCCGCCTCAAAACCGTCAAAATGGTTGTAAGCACCTATCGTGTTATTAAACCCGGCCTGGTAACCGACGAAATGATTTTGGTTAGCAGTATTACTATATCCTGCCTGTTGTCCCGAGAAGTGATTTTGTGAACCCGTTATATTTAAATAACCGCTTCGATATCCTGCAAAAAAGTTACCTGTTCCCGTTGAAGTATTATATCCTGCATCATTTCCTTCAAAGTAATTATAAGTGCCCGTAGTATTATTAAGTCCGGCCTGGTGACCTACAAAAAAATTATTGAAGCCGGTGGTATTCGCATAGCCGGATTTAAAACCTGAAAAATGATTGAAGCTTCCCGTTTTATTATTAAAGCCTGAATAGTAACCCTCAAAAAAATTCTCCAACCCGGTCGTATTAAAATATCCGGCAGAATTACCAATAAATTGGTTATTACTTCCCGTACTGTAATAACCAGCGCTGTTTCCTAAAAATAAATTATCGCCAGTGGCGGTGCTATATCCGGCATAATTTCCTATGAAAATATTATTGTCTGCAGTTGAATCAGAAAAACCTGCCAGACGGCCAATGAAGATATTATTGAGACCCGAAATATGGGAATAACCAGCACGATTACCAATGAATGTATTATAATTTCCTGTTTGATTAGCATACCCCGCCTTCCATCCCTGGAAAATATTGCCGTTGCCCGAAGTATTTGAATAACCAGCCTGGTAGCCTACGAAGGTGTTATAAAGAGCTTTGCTATCTTTTCCGGCCTGGTAGCCAATTAATGTTGATGATATTGTTGGAGAAAAATAAAATGCTGGTTCTCCATTTACTTTTCCAATTAGTGGTTTTAAATCTAAGGTTCCAATAAAGTTAGTTGCCGAATCTATTCCTGAGTTACCCGTAGTTGACCAGCCGCTTAATGGTATCGGTACTCCTCCTCCTCCGGTAAATGCAGTCCATGCACTACCATTATAATAATAAAAACCAGCGGTGCCATCTGTTTGCCAAATAAGCAATCCTGTTGCAGGGTTTGCAATAGCATTGCGTTGTGTAGTTGTCATTCTGGGAATAAGTAATCCTTTTGTAGTGCTTGTCAGATCCATTAGAGCACTTGCATTGGGTGATGTAGTGCCTACACCTATATTTTGCGCTAGGAAAATTTTAGATATAAAAAATGCAATGGAAAAAAGATAAATCTTTTTCATTCTAATTAGTTTTTGTTAATGACTTTGTTAATAGGTTTTTGATTTGTGAAATTTCGGCTTTCAGGTCTGCATTCTCTTTCTTTAGTTCATCAATTTGTTGCTGCTGTTCCTGTACCGCTTTTACCAGCGGCACTACAAAATCACTGTAGCGTAAAGCATATGTTTGTTTGGTGGGATCTGCTGGTTTATCAATACCGCTAAAATTGAAGCCAAGTTCTTTCGCTGCCTGCTCTACTTCCTGCGCAAGAAACCCGGTGTACACTTCATTTTTTTTATCAGGATTTAGTGTTGGAATTCTTTTTTCTTTTGGCAGATCTTTTGAATTGAACTCATTAATAGCATCTATATCGAGAGTATAAGTCACAGGCCGTAACTTTTTTATAAACGCTATTCCGGATACATCTTCCTTTATATTTCGCTTGAAACGCCCATCACTGAAATTGCTCCAGTTAGCGAAACCACCAATTGATGTAACGGAGGAATTACCGATCATCACTTTATTATTGGTATTCACTTTTACACCAAATCCTAATGCCATTGAGTTGCTTAGATTGGGAAATATTACATCCGTGCCAAAACCTATCATTGTATTGTTTGACCCTCCAGAATTGCTGAAGCCGGCCTGGTATCCGACAAACACATTATTCGAACCGGTCGTGTTTTGCTGACCAGCTTCTGCTCCTTCCATTAAATTTTTCTCACCGGTAGAATTGCCATAACCTGCCCAAACGCCCACAAAATGATTGAAGCCTCCTGTACTGTTACTGGCTCCTGCACTGAGACCACTGAAATAATTATATGAACCGGTAGTGTTAGCATAACCAGCGTTGAAACCGACAAACTGATTATCACTCCCTGTGGTATTATTATATCCTGCACTGTGCCCGATAAATAAATTTTCATAGCCCCAGGTATTTTTATATCCCGACTGATAACCTGCGAACTGATTATCATGCCCGGTGTTATTGCTGTATCCCGCCTGGTACCCATCGAAATAATTATTGCTTCCTGTGGTATTATAGCCTCCCGCTTGAAAACCTTCAAAATGGTTATAAGCCCCTGTGGTATTATTAAACCCTGCCTGGTAGCCAACAAAATGATTTTGATTAGCTGTGTTACTATAGCCTGCTTGTTGACCGGAAAAATGATTTTGTGATCCCGCTGTATTGAAATAGCCACTCCGATATCCTTCAAAGAAATTACCTATACCGGTTATAGTGTTATAACCAGCCTGGTTTCCCTCAATGTGATTATAATTACCTGTTGTATTATTAAATCCTGATTGGAAACCTATAAAGTGGTTATTGAAGCCCGTTGTATTGTTATAACCAGATTTATAGCCAATAAACGTATTATTACTTGCTGTTTTATTCCAATAACCAGATTTATAGCCTGAAAAATGATTAAAGCTTCCTGTTTGATTTTGATGACCAGCGGAGTAGCCTTCAAAATGATTTTCTATTCCTGTGGAATTAAATATACCGGCAGAATTACCGACAAATTGATTGCCATTCCCATTGGCATTATTTTCTCCCGCACTTTGCCCAATGAACAGGTTATCACTTCCTGTGTTCTCTCGTCCTGAAAAATTACCTATGAATAGATTACCACTGCCTAACGTATCCGAGAAACCTGCATGACGACCGATAAATATATTATGGATCCCGGAAACATGATCATGGCCTGCTTCATCACCAATAAATATATTGTACTGGCCTGTTGTATTAGAATAGCCAGCCCGCCATCCCTGGAAGATATTATTTGATCCTATCGTGTTAGAATAACCTGCCTGGTAACCTGTAAAATTATTTGCACCACCGGTAGTATTGGTATATCCTGCCTGGTAACCGTTAAAGTGATTCCATACTCCATTATTATTTTTGCCTGCCTGGTAACCTGTCAGGGTAACGCCATTTGTTGAGGAGAAATAAAAAACCTTTTCTCCATTTACTTTTCCGATCAAAGGTTTGCTGTCTGTTGTACCGATAAAATTTATTGATGAATCGGTTCCTGCATTACCAGTAGTTGACCAGCCAGTTAATGGTAGGGGTGCTCCGGCACTAAATGCAGACCATGCGCCTCCATTATAATAATAGAAACCCGCAGTACCATCAGTTTGCCATACTAATAAACCAGTAGCTGGATTAACGATTGCATTGCGTTGTACAGTTGTCATTCTTGGAATAAGCAAACCCTTGGATGTTGACTTGATATCAAGGGCCGCACTGCTATGCGGTGAACTGCCATCGGTTGTAATAGCAACTCCCTGTTGTGCTATTGCATTCGACGCATAAATTATAAAAATGATCAGGATAATTTTTTTCATAATGCATTTGTTAAGGCTATGGTTAAATAGGTTTAAAAAACTTTTACCAAAAATGCACTGCAGATAAGCAGAAGAAAAATTTAGCAAACCGTAACGGATAAAATTTAAAGTGGGATGTAAAGATGAATAGGGTGAAATGAAATCGATGAATTATTGAATAAAAAACTCCGGTTGATGATCAAATGCAATGCATTTTCGCTTCAGCGCTTATTTTATACTGTTTAAGGATTGTTTTCGGAGTGCTCGATAAATTTTATTTAAAAATGGCTTTTGGTTGCATCAAATTTGGTTTATTAAGAACCAAAAAATATTTTATGACACAAAAACAAATTGAGCTGGTAAAGTCATCATGGTCGATAATCTCGACTATAGATCCTCTTGTGGTTGGCGGATTATTTTATAATCGGTTATTCGAAATAGAGCCAGAAACAAAAAAGCTGTTTCGGGAATCAATAGCGGAACGTTCAAAAACACTAATGGCAACGCTATCGTATATCGTTTCGAAGTTGGATAAGCTAGAAGATATTATTGGTGAAGTGCACAAGCTGGCGCAAAGACATACAACTTATGGTGTAAAACCAGAACATTACATCATTGCAGGTGATATTCTGATCTGGACATTGGAGCAAGGATTAGGAAAGAACTGGAACCAGGAATTACAGGAGGCTTGGATTGAATGTTACACAATTCTTTCCAATGCAATGATCTCAGCAGCTGATAATTCTGCAAAAGAAGCTGCATAAACTTTGATTAAAACTGATTACGCTTTGGATATTGTTTTATCCGTTTGGCACGGCGGTATATCAATTTCAGGAACCCGGATTTTTGATTGCCGGGTTTCTTTGTAATTTTCTATTATGTTAGGCAGCTTCAGATCATCTCTATTTTGCCTGAGATCAGGAATACTGATCTTATTCATTCAGTTATTTTATTCTGCGCATTCATTTTCACAGATCACTTCTTATAATTTCAGACATCTTACAAATAATGAGGGCTTAAGTGATGGAATGATCCAGTCGTTTGTACAGGATAAATTCGGATTTATATGGATCGGTACACGCTATGGACTTAATCGTTTTGATGGGATCAATATCAAAAGCTGGTTTTATGACCCTCATGATGATCATTCATTGATGAATAGTTATGTCTATTCATTGTATCGTGATTCAAAAGGAAATTTATGGGTAGGTACAAAGAGCGGATTGTGCCGTTATGATTATTCAAATAATCAGTTTATACGCTATACCTCATCTCCTGTAACGATTACTGATATTTTGGAAGATAAAAAAGGGAGAATATGGCTGGGTTCCCAAAACGGCTTATGGCTTGTAAATGAGTCCAAACAAACAATTGAAAAATTTATTTTAAAGAATGATACAGTTTTTCAAAAAAAATTTCAATGCGTTATTCATCAAATGATCTCTTCACCTGGTGGTGAATGGTACTTTGCTTCTGACAAGGGGGTAAAAATATTTAACCCTTTGACCTATGCATATGATGAGATCCGGTACAACCCTAATGATAGATTTTCACTTTCACATGACATCGTGTATTCAGTAGCATTCGATGTTCATGGCAATTTATGGGCAGGCTGTTCCTATTTGACTTCTATCCTAAACAAAATTGATTTGAAAAACCATGTTGTCAAATACTATGAACATTTTACAAAGTCCGGTACAAAAAATTTTACAAACACGATCAACAGGATATTTATTGACAAGAAAGGAAGGGTTTGGGTTACTTCTTCAGCCTCCGGGCTATCATTGTATAATGAAGGGAAAGATGATTTTACTGATTATACGAGTAACGCTTTGGTGAGTAATAGCTTACTATCCAATCAGAATGGTATAATGTACCAGGACAGCCAGGGAATAATTTGGATAGGAACAACTGGTTATGGTGCATGCTTTTTCAATCCCGATCGAAGCTTTTTTTCTGTTTTATTTCCTACCCATGATCAAACGAATGCCTTGCCTGATAACTGGTGTCGTTCGGTTTGTGAGGACAAACAGAATAATCTTTGGCTGGGTACCGGCAGAGGTTTGATAAAATATGACCGGCAGACCCAGAAATTTGCTATCATTAAAAATGATAATGAAGAAAATAAAGTTATTCATTACAATTCTATTCGTTCACTGTTACAAGATGATTATGGTGATATCTGGATCGGTACGGCAAGAGGTCTGAATCGTTATCGTTCATCAACCAAGCAAATCGATTTCTTTGATAACAAACAGGGAATACCGCTTGCTTTTTTCTGGATGATGACACAAGATAAAAATGGTGCAGTCTGGTTTGGATCGGCGAGCGGATTATACCGGTATCAACGAAAAGAAAACAGGTTTGATGACCTGTTGCAGGATTCAATGCTTTCAAAACATGCGCATCAAAATGTACAAGCATTGTTCCTGGATAGCCAAAATTGTTTATGGATCGGGATTTTAAATAAAGGCCTTGTTATTTACGACATCAATAATAAAACCGAAAAACTTTTGACAATAAAAGATTCATTGATCTCCGATACACGGTTCTCTTCATTTGCCGAAGACAAGAATGGGATCATTTGGATTGGATCGGAGTATGGATTAGCAGCCTATGACCGGAAAAAGAATTGCTCAATGATTTTTACACATGAAGACGGATTGCCTTCAGACCGTACCAATAGCCTGATGGTAGATTCGTTTAACCGGCTTTGGATCGGAACATCAAACGGACTGTGTATGCTAAGCGCAGACAGGAAAAGAATAAAACGGTTTGATATCTATGATGGATTATTGACAACTCAATTTAATGAACAGGCTGCTTATAAGACACATGATGGTTTATTTGTTTATCCTGCTTACAAAGGGTTTCTGGTATTTCGTCCTGAAGAGTACCGCGAAAACGTTTCAAAAGTTCCGGTCTATATCACATCTTTCAATGTACCTGGCAAAAAGACCATTAATAACACTGAAAACCTTGAACAAATCAGCTTAAGATATAATCAAAATTTTTTTAGTATTGAATTGGCTGGTCTCAATTATATAAACCCTTACCAGTGTGTGTATGCCTATAAGCTGGAACCATTTGAAAAGGACTGGAAGCTTACCAATAAACGTGAGATCAGTTATACCAACGTTCCTGCGGGAAAATATTCTTTCCGGTATAAAGTAATTACCGACGATCCAAATTGGGCGGTGCCGGAAAAAACGCTGGCGGTGTCAATAGGCCAAGTCTTTTATAAAACCTGGTGGTTTAGAACATTCCTCCTTTTAATTTTTGCCGGGATTGTTATTTCTTTTTACAGGTACCGGCTGAGCCAAAGAGAAAAGATCCTGGTCCTTCAAAACAAAGCTCAACTATTAGAAAAAGAAAAAACAATGGTGCAGTATGAAAGTTTGAAACAACAATTGAACCCTCATTTTCTTTTTAATTCATTGACATCATTGCGAAGCCTGATCAAGACGGATACGAAAACAGCAGCCGGTTTCCTGGATGGTTTGAGTAAGGTTTACCGGTATGTATTGAAAAGCGGAGACAATGATATGGTTCCCTTAAAAGATGAATTGGACTTTGTTCGAACTTTTGTTGAACTGCAAAAAACGCGTTTTAAAGAGGGATTACAGGTAAAAATATGTGTGGCAGAAGATAAATATAATAAGTATGTTGCTCCTGTTACGCTCCAGGGACTAATTGAAAATGCTATTAAACATAATACTGCAGACACAGAAAGTCCATTGCTGATCGAAATATTTACGGAAGATAACCGGGTTGTTGTCCGAAACAATCTCCAGCGGTACCGGATTGTGGAGACGAGTAATAAAAAAGGTTTAGCTGGTTTGCAGTCATTGTATCATTACTATTCCGATACCCCGGTTGAAATAACAGATGATGCCAATTACTTTACTGTAAAAATTCCTTTGTTATGAAAGCATTAATTATTGAGGACGAAAGTCTCATCGCCGAAGAAATGAAGAACGCCATCGGCACCATTTCGCCGGATGTGCAGGTGATGGATATATTGCCAAGTTTAAAAGCAGCAAAGAAATGGTTCATGACCAACGCCGAACCGGATCTTCTTTTTATGGATATTAAACTGAGCGATGGGTTGAGCTTCGAATTGTTCGAACAGTTCATGCTGCAATGCCCTGTTATATTTTGTACGGCTTATGAAGAATATGCTATACGGGCCTTCAAAGTAAACGGGGTTGATTATTTATTAAAACCCGTGCAGGAGGAAGAACTGAAAAAAGCGATCAACAAGGTAAGGAGTATGCGGGAAAATAAATCTTTTATTCCCGGCGATCTACAGCAATTAGTGAAATATTTCACTGAACCAGCTTCAGCCCAGGCAAAATATAAGGAACGATTTATTATTAACGCGAATAATAAATGGACGCCTGTAGAAACAAAAGATATCGCTGTTTTTTATAAGGATAATCTGAACTATCTCTATACATTTAATGGCGATAAAATGATCTATGATTTCTCTGCGCTGGAGGATATTGAAGAGGTATTAGATCCTCATTTATTCTTTCGGGCCAACCGGCAGGCCATCATCAATATCAACTCAATTCATTCCGTAAAACCATTCGGCAATCAAAAATTAATGGTGCAATTAAAAGCACCATTAAAGATTGAGATCGATATCAGCCGTGAAAAAGCGCCGTTATTTAAAAAATGGGTGGATAGATAATGCAGTTGGCAGTCGCCAGCCGGCAATTCACGTTATTAAGCAGCGTTCCTTAATATTCTCATGACCCCGCTTTTCATTCTCCTTGAGATCTCTGCAACAGATGCATCTTTCATAATAATACTGCCTTCCGATGTTATGCAAAGTATATGTTGACGGTTTACCAAATGTGTACGATGAGTTCTAACAAATCCGAATGGTTGCAGTATGGCTTCAAATTCTTTCAGCACTTTTGCGGTGATCATTTTCTTCTTATTGCTGAAATAAATATTGGTGTAATTGCTGCTGGCTTCGAGCCTTACAATTTCATCGGGATTAAAAAAATAAGTACCGGTCGAAGTAGCTAAAGCTAATTTATGCGTTGCGGATTGAATATTTGTTTGCATATAATATGTTTTCACGCCTTGTGTATTCACAACTATCTTTTGTGTTTTAAATCCAGGTATCTTCAACAAATACAATCCGCTTCTTAATCCATATACACTTTGTTGCTGCAGGTTATTGATTCGGAATTGCTGCATCAGTTTTCCATCAATGGTATAAAGAGTAGCGATTGTTTCTTTTTCAAGTCCATTTACGCGAAACCAGAAATTTCCATTGTTTGGATTCGGCCCAACGGTGATCTTTGATGATGTACCGGTAATTGTATTCACTGATTTTGTTGTCAACAATTCTTCATCAACTGATATAAGCAAGTTATTATTACCACCACCTTTTACCCCTTTTGCTTTAGCTGCTATAGAAATTATGTTGGAGTAAGAAACATTGTTTGCCTGGTCGATAATTTTAAGACGATAATAAGAAACACCAGTATATGCATTCGCATCTACGTTCTGGTAGTTGAATGGTGAGGTACTATTACCACCCGCAGCAAGCGTATTTACAAAAGATCTGTTGGAAAAATCAATTTCATTATCCAATCGACGCTGTATCTGGTAGCCATTTATATTAGTTTCAGTTTGCGATGTCCAGTTCAATTGTACTTCAGTCTGCTTTTTCCTTTGGCCTGTAAACGTTAAACCTGTTACTGTGCCTGCAACAGTATTATCATTAGCTAATGTTTGTAAAGAGAGACTGGCAACAGCAGTTTTCTCTACATAATTAGAATTGGTACTATTGCTTATTCTTGAAAGATTATTCCAGTTGGTGGCCGCATCATTGCTTTGATAGATCACAAGACTATTTTCATTTTGCCCGTTAAGTTCTGCATCAAAATATTTCAAACGAAGTGTTGCATTCAGATTGTTGTTATTAGTTGGAATAATACTATAGTAGCGATTGATACTTGAAGTTAATCCTGTTCCGCTTTGCGGCAAATGACCGCGACGGACAGTTACTGCGCCAAGGTCTGAAGAACAAGTAATAAAAGCGCCAAGATTACCGGGATTG
>Ga0105249_10003228_pt1 | contig 14114 bp, 11 predicted proteins | sample KBSS44metaG_FD_81522 | JGI IMG/M metagenome (GOLD analysis project Ga0105249, IMG submission 81522) | Switchgrass rhizosphere microbial communities from Kellogg Biological Station, Michigan, USA - KBS S4-4 metaG | ecosystem: Host-associated > Plants > Roots > Rhizosphere > Soil | place... | reverse complement strand
GTCGCCGCGGGCATCGGTTGGGTGCCGCAGGAGCGAAACATCTTCAAGTCGCTGACGACCGAGGAGAACCTCAGCGCCGTCGCCCGGCCGGGGCCTTGGTCGATGGAGCGCGTCTACGCGCTCTTCCCGCGCCTTCGCGAGCGCGCGTCCAACATGGGCCACCAGCTTTCCGGGGGCGAGCAGCAGATGCTCGCGGTGGCGCGGGCGCTGGTGCTGAATCCGAAGCTGCTGCTGCTCGACGAGCCGCTGGAAGGGCTGGCGCCGATCATCGTCGAGGAGCTGCTTGGCGCCATCGCCCGCGTCGTTCGCGAGGAGGGCCTGAGCGCGATCATCGTCGAGCAGAGCCCGCGGCTCGTCCTGCCGATCACGCAGCGGGCGATCGTGCTCGACCGCGGCAGCATCGTCCATGAAGGCAGCAGCGAAGATCTGCTGGCAGATCGCGCCAGGCTGGATCAGTGGCTGGCGGTGACGAAGCGATAGGGACCGGCGGTAAACATTGCGCCTATGATGTCTTTGCAAGGTGTGTATCGAACTTGCGATCTCGATAAAGGAGTGAGACATGGCCAAGAAGAAGGCTCAATCGGGGGTCTATCGCGTCACGGAAATCATCGGCACCAGCCCGATTTCCTGGGAAGACGCAGCAAGAATTGCCGTCGAAACAGCCGCGGCGTCGCTGCGTGATCTGCGTGTCGCCGAAGTCAGCAAGCTCGACATGAAGATCGACGGCGGCAAGGTCGTCGCCTTCCGGGCGAAGGTCTCGCTTTCGTTCAAGTACGAGGCCTGACCGCCGCTCGGGGCTTCGAACCCGGACCGAAGTTCGCGCGAAGCGCCGCGTGCCGGTTCAGTCCCCCACGATCTTCCGCTCCCGGATGATCGTCCCGAAGCGCTGGTAGTCGTCCCGTGCCTTGGCCTCGAACTGGCCCGGCGTCATGGGGGCGGTCGAGCCGCCGAGTGCGCCGATGCGCTCGGCGACCGGCTTCGTCGCCAGGATCCTGTTGATCTCCGCGTTCAGGCGCTCGATCACGGGTTTGGGCGTCGCCGCCGGCGCGTAGAAGCCGAACAGCGTGTCGGCGTCGAAGCCCTTGAGCCCCGACTCGTCGAGCGTCGGAACGTCGGGATAGAGCGGCGTGCGTTGCAGGCCGCCGACGGCGAGCAGCTTGAGCTTGCCGGCCTGCACCTGGGGCAGCCCGATGCCCGGGTCCATGAGGAAATCGATCTGCCCGCCGAGCAGATCCTGCAGCGCCGGCGCCGCGCCACGGTAGGGAATGTGCCGCGTCGTGGCGCCTGCCTGGCTGTTCATCATTTCGCCGGCGAGATGCGGCGAGCTGCCATTGCCGGGCGAGCCGTAGCTGAGCTTGCCGGGATTCGACTTCGCATAGGCGAGGAATTCCTGGACGTTCTTCGCCGGGAACTCCGGCCTGACCACGAGGTAGACCGACACGCGCGCTGCCGCGGCCACGGGCGTCAGGTCCTTGGCGGGGTCGAAGGTCATCTTCGGGTAGATGTGCGGATTCACCGAGACCATGCCGCCCGAGCTCATCAGCAGCGTGTAGCCGTCGGGCGCCGACTTGGCGACGGCGTCGCCGGCGACGTTGCCGCCGGCGCCGGTCCGGTTCTCGATCACCACCGGCTGACCCAGCGCCTCCTGCAGCGGCTGGCCGACGAGGCGGGCGATTTGGTCGGCCGCGCCGCCCGGGGGGAAGCCGACGACGATGCGGATCGGCTTCTCGGGCCAGGCCTGGGCGAAGGCGAGCGGCGAGGCGACGGCCGCTGCGCAAGCGAGGATCGAGAGGACGAGGGCAGCGCGACGACGGGCGGGGAGGGCGGTCTTCATGGTGTCTCTTCGGGCGGGTGCGTTCAGGCGACGACGATCTCGACCAGCGCCGGCGCCGACGAGCGAAGCGCCGCTTCCAGGGTCGCGCGCAGCGCTTCCGGGCGATCGACGCGCACCGCGTCGACGACGCCCATGCCGCGCGCCAGGGCCACGAAGTCGAGGCCGCTGAGGTCGGTGCCTTCGAGCCGGGCGCCGGCGGCGAAGCCGAAGGTCGGCGCGAACTCCTGCAGCGCCGCGTAGCGCCGGTTGTTGAGGATGACGAAGGTCATTGCCAGCTTGAGCTGCACCGCGCTCCACAGCGCCTGGATCGAATACATCGCCGAGCCGTCGCCGACCAGCGCGATCACGCGCGCCGAGGGCCGTGCCAGGGCGACGCCGACGGCGGCCGGCAGGCCGAAGCCGAGACCGCCGCTGGCCATCGTGTAGAAGGTTCCGCTCTTCAGCATCGGCAGGTGGCCGTGCATCACCGGACGCGAGCTCGGCGCCTCTTCGACGACGATGTGATCGGGATCGCGAACGTCCGCCAGGGTTTGCAAGGCATAGGCCACCGACATCGGCACCGACGGCTCGGCCCGCGGCCGTGCCGGCCGACCCGCGGGCACGGACCGCAGGCGCGGCGCGGCCCCCTGCAGCAGCGTCTGCACCGCGTCGCGCAGGTCGCCGACGGCGGAGGTGCCGACCGGCGCACGCGCGGCGGTCTCGGCATCGTCGATGATCTGGCAGAGCGTGGCGCCGGCCGGCACATGCGGCCCGTGCCCTTCGACGTGGTAGGTGAAGGCGGGCGCCCCGAGCACCAGCACCAGGTCGCTGCCGGCCAGGGCGGCGACGATCCGCTCGCGCATCGCCGGCAGAAAGCCGGCGAACTGCGGGTGGTCCTCGGCGAAGCCGCAGCGCGCCGACATCGGCGCGGTGAAGACGCGCGCCCGATGGCGCTCGGCCAGGGCCCGGACCTCCTCCCAGGCGCCGCCGCGGTCGACGCCGGCACCGACGACGAACGCCGGCCGCTCGCTCGCATCGAGCTGAGCGCCGATCGCGTCGAGCACAGCGGCGTCGCAGCGCGGCGCCCGGCTGACGCGCCGCGGCTCGACCGATTCACAGGCGCGGGCCCAGTCGTCGGACGGGATCGAGACCAGGACCGGGCCGCGCGGCGGCTGCATCGCCAGGTAGTAGCCGTGGGCGATCGCCTGGGGCACGTCTTCGGCGCGGGCCGGCTCGCAGCTCCACTTGACGTAGGGCTTGGGCAGCTCGGTCGCCTGCGCCGAGAACAGGAACGGGTCGAACGGGAACAGCGACCGTGCCTGCTGGCCGGCGGTGATGACCAGCGGCGTGCGGTTCTTCCAGGCGGTGAAGATCGCGCCCATGGCGTGGCCGACGCCGACCGCCGAGTGCAGGTTGACGAAGGCGGCGTTCCCGGTCGCCGTCGCGTAGCCGTCGGCCATGCCGACCACCACCGATTCCTGCAGGCCGAGGACGTATTCGAAATCGGCCGGGAAATCGAGGAACAGCGGCAGCTCGGTCGAGCCGGGGTTGCCGAAGATGCGCTGCATGCCGAACGAGCGCAGCAACTGCAGCACCGCGTCGCGCACGGTTGGGGGAGGGGCGGTCATGGAAGGCGGCGGGGCTGCGCCATTGGAGACCGGCGGCGCGCGCGCCGGTCCTAGGTGTCTCCCCAATTCCGCAGGTTTCTCTGGGACACCAATGACGGTAGCGCTATCAGTCTCCTAGAATGCGCGTCATGGCGTCCGATTCCGCTCCCTTTCGCCGCCCCCGGCGCGGCAGCGGCGCGGTCACGCTGCACGACGTCGCCAAGCTCGCCGGCGTCGCGCCGATCACCGCATCGCGGGCACTCAACACGCCCGGGCAGGTGTCGGAGCCGGTGCGCAAGAAGGTCGCCGAGGCGATCGCCCGCACTGGCTACGTCCCCAACATCCTGGCCGGCGGCCTGGCGTCGGCGCGCAGCCGCCTGGTGGCGGCGGTGGTGCCGACGATTGCCGGCCCGGTGTTCCTCGAGACCGTCCAGTCCCTGACCGGCGCGCTCGCCGAGCGCGGCTACCAGCTGATGCTCGGCCAGTCGGGCTACTCGAGCAACCGCGAGGACGCCTTGCTCGGCGCGATCATCGGCCGGCGGCCCGACGGCATCGTGCTGACCGGGATCATGCATTCCGCCGAGGGGCGCAAGCGCCTGCTCGCTGCCGGCATCCCGGTGGTCGAGACCTGGGATCTCACGTTCACGCCGATCGACATGCTGGTCGGCTTCTCCCATGGGGATGTGGGCCGTGCCGTTGCCCAATTCCTCCATGCCAAGGGCCGGCGCCGGCTGGCGATCGTGTCCGGCAGTGACGAGCGCGCGAAGCGGCGCCAGGACGCGTTCCAGAACGCGGCATCGGCCCTCGACCTCGATCCCGTCCGCGTCGTCGTCGTGCCGGCACCGACGACCTTGCGCAGCGGTCGCGCCGCGCTCGCCGAGCTGTTGCAGAGCGGCAGCGGGGTCGATGCCGTGTTCTGCAGCTCCGACCTGCTGGCCCTCGGCGTCATGACCGAGGCGCAGGCGCGGGGTGTCGCCGTGCCCGAGAAACTCGCGATCGTCGGCTTCGGCGATCTCGAGTTCGCCGCCGACCTGCATCCGGCGTTGACCACGGTGCGGATCGACGGCATGGCGATCGGCCGCCAGGCGGCGCAGTTCATCGTCGATCGGGCCGAGGGTCGCGCGGTCGAGCAGCGAATCGTCGACATCGGCTTTTCGATCGTCGAGCGGCAGACCACCTGAGAAGCCCGAAGCAGCGCGGGGGCATTCATTGCGCACTCGTCAAGGTAGCGCTACCATTGCGGCGAAATCTGCCCTTCCCCCTGGAGACTCCGTGAAGAACCTGATCGCTGCCCTCGCTCTCGGCCTCGCCGCCGCGTCCGGCGCGCTGGCGCAAGCCTGGCCGTCCAAGCCCGTCACCCTGGTCGTGCCGTTCCCGCCGGGCGGCTCCACCGATTTCATCGCCCGGGCGATCGGCCCCTCGCTCAACAAGACCTTCGGCCAGTCTTTCATCGTCGACAACAAGGCGGGAGCGACCGGGACCATCGGCGCCGCCGCGGTGAAGCGAGCCGCGCCGGACGGCTACACCTTTCTCGTCACCTCGCTCGGTCCGCTGGTGATCGCGCCGCACCTGATCAAGGGCATGCAGTACGACGCGCTCAGGGACTTCGATCCGATCACGGTGGCGGTCCAGGCGCCGAACGTGCTGGTCGTGCCGGCGAGTTCGCCGCACAAATCGCTCGCCGACGTGATCGCCTACGAGAAGGCGCATCCCGAGAAGATGAGCTTCGCCTCCTCGGGCAACGGCTCCAGCGACCACCTCACGGCCGAGCTCTTCTGGCTGGAAAGCGGCACGACCGGACTGCACATTCCGTACAAAGGCGGTGGCCCGGCCATTTCCGACCTGCTCGGCGCCCAGGTCGATGCCTCGTTCCAGAACGTCAACGCGGTGCTGCAGCACATCAAGAGCGGAAAGCTGAGGGCGCTCGCGGTCACCGGAGAAAAGCGTTCGCCGGTGCTGCCCGAGGTGCCGACCATGGCCGAAGCGGGCGTGCGCAACGTCGACGTCTATTCCTGGCAAGGCATCGTCGGTCCCAAGGGCCTGCCCGCCGACGTGCGCACGAAGTTCCACGAGGCGGTCGTCGCCGCCCTCAACGATCCGCAGACCAAGGCGCAGTTGAGCGCCCTCGGCCTCGAGGTCGTCGCCAACACGCCGGCCCAGTTCGCCGCCTTCCAGCAGCAGGAGTTTGCCCGCTGGAAAAAGGTCATCGAAGTCAGGAAGATCACGGCGGACTGATGCGACGCCGCGTCGATCCGCATCCAGGACCCGCCGAGAACCGACATGACCAGCCACTCCACGCCGAAGATCACCGAGCTGCGGGTGATCCCCGTCGCCGGCCGCGACAGCATGCTGCTCAACCTGAGCGGCGCGCACGGGCCGTTCTTCACCCGCAACCTGCTGATCCTGAGCGACAGCGCCGGCCGCACCGGCGTCGGCGAAGTGCCGGGAGGCGAGAAGATCCGGCAGACGCTGGAAGACGCCCGCGCGCTGATCGTCGGCCAGCCGCTCGGCTCGCAGCAGCGCCTGCTGCAGGAAGTGCAGAAGAAGTTCGCCGATCGCGACAGCGGCGGCCGCGGCCTGCAGACCTTCGACCTGCGCACCACCATCCATGCGGTCACGGCGATCGAATCGGCGCTGCTCGACCTGCTCGGCCAGCACCTCGGCGTGCCGGTGGCGGCGCTGCTCGGCGAAGGCCAGCAGCGCGACAAGGTCGAGATGCTCGGCTACCTGTTCTACGTCGGTGACCGCACGCGCACCGACCTGCCCTATGCCAGCGAGCCCGACGCCGGCGACGACTGGAAGCGGCTGCGCCACGAGCCGGCGATGACGCCCGAGGCGGTGGTGAGGCTGGCCGAAGCGGCGTACGCGCGCTACGGCTTCAACGACTTCAAGCTCAAGGGCGGCGTGCTGCGCGGCGAGGAGGAGGTCGAGGCGATGGTGGCGCTGCACGAGCGCTTCCCGGAAGCGCGCGTCACCCTCGACCCGAACGGCGGCTGGCTGCTGAAGGATGCGATCCGCCTGATGCGCGACATGGGCGGCGTCGTCGCCTACGCCGAAGATCCGTGCGGCGCCGAGGAGGGCTTTTCCGGCCGCGAGGTGATGGCCGAGTTCCGCCGCGCCACCGGCCTGCCGACCGCGACCAACATGATCGCCACCGACTGGCGCCAGCTGAGCCACGCGCTGGCGCTGCAGTCGGTCGACATCCCGCTCGCCGACCCGCATTTCTGGACGATGGCCGGCTCGGTGCGCGTCGCCCAGACCTGCCGCGACTGGGGCCTGACCTGGGGCTCGCACTCGAACAACCACTTCGACGTCTCGCTGGCGATGTTCACCCACGTCGGCGCCGCGGCGCCCGGGCGCGTCACCGCGATCGACACCCACTGGATCTGGCAGGATGGGCAAAGGCTGACGCGCGAGCCGCTCGAGATCGAAGGCGGCCTGGTGACGGTGCCGACCCGGCCCGGCCTCGGCGTCGAGCTCGACATGACGGAGGTCGAGAAGGCGCATCAGCTCTACCTGCGTCACGGCCTGGGCGCGCGCGACGACGCCAGCGCGATGCAGTTCCTGATTCCCGGCTGGACCTTCAATCCGAAGCGTCCGGCCCTCGACCGCTGAACCGGAGCGAGCCATGCGAGAGAACAAGCTGCGCCAGATCTGGAAGACCGGCGGTGCCGCGGTCAACGGCTGGCTCGCGATTCCGAACGGCTTCAGCGCCGAAACCATGGCTCACCAGGGCTGGGACACGCTGACGGTCGACATGCAGCATGGCGTGGTCGACTACCAGGCGATGGTGGGCATGCTGCAGGCGATCTCCACCACCGACACCGTGCCCATCGTCCGCGTGCCCTGGCTGGAGCCGGGCATCCTGATGAAGACCCTGGACGCCGGCGCCTACGGCGTGATCTGCCCGATGGTCAACTCGCGCGAAGATGCGGAGCGCCTCGTCGCCTGGACCCACTACGCGCCACGCGGCACGCGCAGCTTCGGGCCGGTGCGGGCATCGCTCTACGGCGGCGCCGACTATCCGAAGCTCGCCAACGAGACCATCGTCGCCTTCGCCATGATCGAGACCGCGGCGGCGCTCGACAAGCTCGACGAGATCCTGTCGGTGCAGGGGCTGGACGCGATCTACATCGGCCCCTCGGACCTGTCGCTGTCGCTCGGCTGCAGGCCGGTGCTCGACGACCTCGACCCGAAGGCGCAGGCGGCGGTCGAGCACATCCTGGCGCGCGCCAAGGCGCACGGCGTGGTCGCCGGCATCCACAACGGCACGCCCGAGACGGCGCTGCGGCGCGTCGCCGCCGGCTTCCAGTTCGTCACCGTCAGCTCCGACGCCCGCCTGATCGCCGCGGGCTCGCAGCAGGTGCTGGCGAAGATGCGCGCGACGCCGACGGCTCCCGCCCCGATCGGCAGCCCGTACTAGGCCGCGGCCAGACCTCTCGAAACATCACGACGAAGGGAAGAACATCATGAAGATCGGATTCATCGGCCTCGGCATCATGGGCACGCCCATGGCCCTGCACCTGGTCGACGCCGGCCACCAGCTCTACGTCCACACCCGGAGCAAGCCCCCGGAGGCGATCGCCGCCTCGACGGCGCAGGCCTGCGCCCATGCGGCGGAAGTCACCGGCCATGCCGACGTGATCTTCACCATGGTCCCGGACACGCCCGACGTCGAGGCGGTGCTGTTCGGAGAGAACGGCGTCGCCGCCGGCCTGAAGGCGGGCGCCGGGACGCGCAAGACGATCGTCGACATGAGCTCGATCTCGCCGATGGCCACCAAGGCGTTCGCGCGCCGGATCGCCGAGCTCGGCGCCGACTACGTCGATGCGCCGGTCTCGGGCGGCGAGGTCGGCGCCAAGGCCGCGTCGCTCACGATCATGTGCGGCGGCGATCCGGCGGTCTTCGAGAAGGTTCGCCCGCTGCTGGAGAAGATGGGCAAGAACATCACCCTCGTTGGCGGCGTCGGCGACGGCCAGACGACCAAGGTCGCCAACCAGATCATCGTCGCCCTCAACATCGCCGCGGTCGGCGAGGCCCTGCTGTTCGCCAGCCGGGCCGGTGCCGATCCGGCCAAGGTGCGCCAGGCGCTGATGGGCGGCTTCGCCGCCAGCCGCATCCTCGAAGTGCACGGCGAGCGGATGATCAAGCGCACCTTCAATCCGGGCTTTCGCATCCGCCTGCACCAGAAGGACCTGGGCCTGGCGCTGCAGGGCGCGCGCGAGCTCGGCGTCTCGCTGCCGCAGACCGCGAGCGCCGCCCAGCTGATGAGCGCCTGCGCCGCCAACGGCATGGCCGACCTGGATCACTCGGCGCTGGTCAAGGCGCTCGAGCTGCTCGCCGGCCACGCCGTGGCCGAGGGCTGACCGGCCCCGCTGGCGCGAGGCCGGCCGACGGGTCGGCTCCGCGCCGCTACTCCTTGCAGTAGAGCACCTGCCGGCTCTGCGTGCCGGTCACGTAGTGGCGCGTGATCCAGCTCATGTTGAGGCTGTAGGCGCACACCGGGTCGGCGGAGATGTTCACGGCGTTGCCCGGGCCGGCCGGGCCGCTGGCCGCGCCGCGGAAGAAATAGTCCACCGGCGGGAACGCGCCGTTCGGCATCGGCGGCGCCGGATGAACGTTGCCGTTGTTGTTGTTGATCGTCAGGCTGTACGACCGCAGGTGCGGATGGTCGAGCGTGAACAGGGCGTGGATCTCGGTCAGGCCCATGATCGGATTGCACGCGTTGGCCATCAGCTCGGAGATGTTGAGCAGGGCCACCGACGGCGTGTTGTCGAGCACGATCGAGTCGAGCGTGTCGGTGAACAGGCCCGTGTTGGTGGTCGCGTCGCGCACCTCGAAGATGATGCGGTAGCGGCGGATCGGCTCCTTCTCGGCGGCGGTGAGGGCGCGGCCGGCCTGCAGCTTGTCGTTGCCCCAGGCCGGAAAGCGCGACGCATGCGTCGAGGTGACCGCCGCCGAGTCCATGTAGCCGAGCAGTCCGGAGCGCAAGAAGTTCGCGGTCGAGACGCTGAGCAGGACCGTGCCGCCCCCCGAAAGCGGTGCGTTGACGCTGAAGCCGGCGAGGGTGATGAAGCCGTCGACGTCCGGCGTCGGCCGCACCGGCACGTTGGCCAGCGGATTGAGGCCGTCGTTGTAGTAGATGTCGCCGAGCGGCATCGCCCCGTTGGTCATCGGCAGGATCCGCCAGGTGGCGTTGGGCGCGAGCGGCGAGGGCGGCGCGACCGGCGGCACGGTCGGCATCACGCCGGCGGTGCCGTCGCCGCCGCCCGGCCACGTCCATTCGGCGATCAGGAAGCGGAACTTCAGCGGATGGGTTGGGGCCGCGGCGTTGAACAGCGGGCAGTTGCCGAACAGCGCGACGCCGCCGCCGAACACGAACGACTGGCTGGCGAGGCCGGCATAGCCTTCGGGCAGGAAGTTGAGCGCCGGGTCGAAGATCGAGGGGTGGACGTTGAAGGCCTCGACCCGCGTCCAATGCGGATCGGCCTCGGGCGTGGTGTTGGGCACGTCGTCGGTGCAGAGGGAGACGCACAGGCAGTGGCCGACGTTCTCCCGCCCGGGCGTGCGCCCCTTCGACGGCGGCTCCACCAGGATCGGCGCGCCCGCGGCCTCGACCCGGAAGTAGACGTCGGGCCCGCCGGTCCACTCGAGGTTGATCAGCGGCGAGAAGATGGTGCGGTCGAACTGCGCCCGCGTGTAGTAGATCGTGAACTGGCCGTTGGCGTCGGTCACCGCCGAGCCGAGCGCATCGGTCTGCAGCCAGTCGACGTCGAACGCCTTGACCGTCGCCGAGGCGATCGGCAGGTTCGGCTTGGAGCAGGTGGTGAGCCGGCCGCAGATCACCCACAGGCCGAGGCGGGCGAGCACCCCGCACCAGTAGCGCGACGACAGGCAGTGCTCGAACACCGCGACGGCGATGTTCTCGCGCTGGCGCCACATCGGCTGCAGCGTCGTCACCGAGAACTGGACGTTCGGATGCGGCGGCACGGGGCCCTTGAACGGCATGGTGCCGCAGTACACGTCGACCTCGAAGGCTTCGCCCGCGTAGCCCTGCTTGCCGCCGCCGAGCGGGACGCGAAACGAGCCGTCGTCGCCGATCACGGCCTCGGCCAGCAAGCGCGACTTCTTCTCCGCCAGCTGCTCGTCGGTCAGGATGGCGAAGGTCTCCTTCGGATGCGCCACCGCCATCGCGGTGGTGTTGCTGCCCTCCGCAGGTCGATACAGCCGGATCGTGGCGCCGGCGAGCGGCGTCTGGCACTCGTCGCAGAAGTAGCCGCACAGGCGGCCGAGAAGCTCGAATCGGGGTGAAGCAGCCATGAACATCTCTCCTCGGGTTGGATGCGAGGCGCCGCGCTGGTGGTCGTCGGATCGAGTCGAAGTGCAGCGGCCCGGGACGCGCAGGCTAGGCACCGGCACCGGACCGGCCAATCCGTACGAAGAGGGAAGGGCCGGCAGTCATGCAGTTCACCTGCGGCGGACGTTCTGTTCCCCGCGCTGGCGAGCGCTTGTGAATGTCCCTCTGTAAGACCTGACAGTTCCAAACGCTTGTCGTCGGCCTACCCTCCCGCCGGCCCGTTTCTGTCCGCCGTGAGCGAAGATAGGGCACTCCTTCGCTTCGAGCCGAAACATGGATGCACTCGTGATTCACGCCCCCGGCGATCTCCGCGTCGAGGACGTGGCGACACCGCCGGTCGGACCCCGGCAACTCCGCGTGCGCGTTCGCGCCGGCGGCATCTGCGGCTCTGACCTGCACTATTTCCAGCACGGCGGCTTCGGCACCGTGCGGATCCAGGAGCCCATGGTCCTCGGCCACGAGGTGGCGGGAGTGATCGAGGAAGCCGGAGCCGAAGTGCGCGACTTCGCGCCCGGGCAGCGCATCGCGATCTGCCCGAGCCGTCCCTGCGGCACGTGCCGCTTCTGCCAGCTCGGCCTGCAGAACCATTGCCTCGACATGCGCTACTACGGCAGCGCCATGCGCATGCCGCATGTGCAGGGCGCGTTCCGCAAGGAGATCGTCGTCGACACCACCCAGGCCTTCACCCTGGCCGAAGGCGTGAGCGACGCCGAGGGTGCGATGGCCGAGCCGCTCGCCGTCGCTCTCCATGCCGTCAATCGCGCCGGCCCACTGCTCGGCAAGGCGGTGCTCGTGACCGGCTGCGGGCCGATCGGCGCGATGCTCGTCGTCGCCGCCCGGCGGGCGGGCGCGACGCTGGTCGTTGTGACCGACCAGGTGACGCAGCCCTTGCGCCGCGCCGCCAAGGTCGGCGCCGACCAGACCATCAACGTGGCCGAGCAGCCCGACGCGCTCGCGACGTTCACCGCGGACAAGGGCCGGTTCGACGTCCTGCTCGAGGCCAGCGGCAACGTGCGCGCCCTGACCGGCGCCTTCGACGCCTTGCGTCCGCGCGGGATCGTCGTCCAGGTCGGCCTCGGCGGCGAGATGACCCTGCCGATGAACACCATCGTCGCCAAGGAGTTCGACCTGCGCGGCGCCTTCCGCTTTCACGAGGAGTTCAGGACCGCGGTCGATCTCATCAACGCCGGGCTCGTCGACCTCAAGCCGCTGGTGTCGGCCACGCTCTCCTACCGCGACGCCGGCCGGGCCTTCGCGCTCGCCGCCGACCGCTCGCAGTCGATGAAGGTCCTGCTGGACTTCGACTGAGCGGCGGCCCTCAGCGCCGCGCGAACAGCGGCTGCTCGAAGTGGCCGACGCGCGTCGGCCGGCCGGCGATGCAGAGCTCGCGGAACTGGTACAGCACCGCCGCCGTGGGCGCAGCGATCCAGGTCAGCCCCACGGGCATGCGCAGGACCGGGTGCTCGCTGTCGGCGATCGGGTCGAGCCACGGCGCATCGGTGCGCATGAATTCGTTCACCGGAATGCGATGGATGCTCGCCACTTCCGCCGGGTTGGCGGCCAGCGTTCGCGCTGTCCCGGCCCAGACCACCACCGGCGTGATCGCGAAGCCGGAGCGGGTGATGTAGTCGTCGAGGCGACCGAGCACGGCACCGCCATCGAGCACCAGCCCGACCTCCTCGGCCAGTTCGCGCAAGGCCGTCTCTTCCGCCGACTCGCCGGCATCGACACGACCTCCGGGCAAGGCCCATTGGCCGGGATGGTCGCGCAGGTCCGACGCGCGCCGGGTCAGGATCAGCGCCGCCGCGCGGCTCCAGCCGGCCGGGTTCGCCAGGCCTTCGATCCGGGCGCCGTCGCCTTCCTCGACGACGGCGACCGCGACCGCGGCTCGGCGATGGATTCCCGGATCGGCGCGGCGCAACTCGAGCGTGGAGAGATGGCGAAGGATGCGTTGCTTGAGCCGGTCTTCGAAGAGCAGGGAGAGCGACGCGTCGCCCTCGTTGGCGGCCGGCCAGGCCGCAAGCGGGTCGTCGACGTTCGCCATCGCCTTGAGGTCCCGGGGCCGTTCGCTCAGAGGCCCAGCAGCAGCCTGGCATCGCAGGCGCGCGAGCAGCACGCCATCATCCGCGTGCCTTCGGCGCGCTCGGCAGGGGTGAGGACGAGATCGCGATGGTCGATCCTTCCCGCCAGGACCGCGACCTCGCACGAGCCGCACAAGCCTTCCTCGCAGTCGCTGCGCACGTCGATGTTGGCGGCGCGCAGTGCCGCCAGCAGCGTCTGGTCGGCACGTACCGGTACGACCAGGCCGGAATCGGCGAGCTCGACCTCGAAGCCATGCTCGCGCGTCGGGTCGAGCTTGCCCTTGGAAGTGGAGAAGTGCTCGACCCGCAGCGATCCCTCGGGCCAGTGGGCCGAGGCGTCGGCGAGCGCGTCGAGCATCCGCGCCGGGCCGCAGGCGTAGACCAGGGTGCCGGCGCGCGGCTCGCGCAGCAGGGCGGCGATGTCGTTGCGCCCGCCTTCCTCGCTCACGTGAAGATGCAGCCGCTCGCCGTGCAGGTCGGCGAGCTCGTCGACCAGGGCCATGGCGGCGCGTCGGCGGCCGCTGTAGTGCAGGGCGTAGTCGATGCCGAGCTCGCGGGCGCGCCGCGCCATCGCCGCGATCGGCGTGATGCCGATGCCGCCGGCGATGAAGATCAGCCGTCGCGCCGATTCGTCGAGGCGGAAGTGGTTGCGCGGCGCGCTGACGTGCAGCCGGTCGCCGGGCCGGACCGCGCCGTGCATCCAGGCCGAGCCGCCACGGCTCTCGGCCTCGCGCAGCACCGCGATCTCGAACGCCCGGGCGTCGGCCGGGTCGCCGCAGAGGGAATACTGCCGCGACAGGCCAGTGTCGCCGCACTCGACATCGACGTGCGAGCCCGGCGTCCAGCGCGCCAGGTCGCGGCCGTCGGGCGAGACCAGGCGCAGGCGGACGATGCCGTCGGCGGCCGGTGCGACCTGCTCGACCTGCATCGTCCGGGCGATGTCGCGCTTCGACGGCTCGCCGATCCGCACCGGCGAGGTTTTCTCGAGCACGGCCGGCGTGCTGCGCTCCGGATTCTTCGCCGGGTCCCATTCGACCCACAGGTGCTCGGGGCCGCGAAACGAGGTGTTGGCGACGTAGCTGAAGCGCTGCTCGGCCAGCTTCAGGTGCGGGAGGCCCCGGGTCAGCTCCTGGAGGAAGACCTGGATCTCCATGCGCGCCAGGTTCTTGCCCATGCACTGGTGTGAGCCGTAGCCGAAGGTGAGGTGGTCGTTGGCGTTCTCGCGCCGGATGTCGAACAGGTCGGCGTCGGCGAAG
>Ga0105249_10003224_pt1 | contig 14123 bp, 13 predicted proteins | sample KBSS44metaG_FD_81522 | JGI IMG/M metagenome (GOLD analysis project Ga0105249, IMG submission 81522) | Switchgrass rhizosphere microbial communities from Kellogg Biological Station, Michigan, USA - KBS S4-4 metaG | ecosystem: Host-associated > Plants > Roots > Rhizosphere > Soil | place... | reverse complement strand
ATTGGGAGGAGACTCGTCGGCAAAGAAGATGTAAGAGGTGTGTTGATCACGCGCCACAATAAAATGTACTATAGATTAAGGATAAAACTGTTATATTCTCAACATGTATGACACGAGAATCAAACCTAAAAGAACCCGATACAAATAGATTGCTTTCATTTAACTCCCGGTGTCTCGCAAACATACATCCCATTATAAACTTGTTATGGCGAAGACACCGGTCGGACTGAAAATATTATTTAAAAAAATCTTGTGTCAGATAAAAAACGGTGTCAATAAAAAATAATATGCCATTGTTGGTCAAAACATTTTCATCATGCAGATCTTCTGCTATAATGCCTAACGAAGCGTTATAAAAATCAGCATTCCTCGTATTAATAAAACCGTTCGATGTCATGATCTCTTTTACTGACTCCTCGCTTGTTTTTCCGGTAGAAAAAATGTACGGCTGTTTAACTGCAGCGAATATTTTATCATCTTCAATGTAAAAGCCAATCAGTTCATAATTAGTAGCCGGAAAAAAGTAATTATGCAGCACTAAACTATTGAAATAGTCGATCCATGAAGCATAGAAAATTGTATCGTTCAGTTTAGTAACATGCAATCCATCTTCATCCAGGTAAACTTTTTGCTCTGCACCTTCGGCTAAATATCTTTCTTTATTTAAATTAGTGAAGAAAAAATTATGTTCTTGAGCGTAGTTTAAGAGTGCTTTGACTTCCTGCTCTTTGATGTGCTCTTTTTCTTCAGGGTTTGCACTTGCAGCCTTGCTTTTTCTAAGGTAGTCTGCGGCTGCCTGAATAGCATTGCCTTTTGTAACGTGGCCAATTCCTGAAATGATAGTTTGTAATTCATTCTTTAAAGGCATTTCGATAAAGTGCAGTAAAGTTAAATCATTTAACCGGTATTTACTAACTCACGCTGTCTCGCCGCCACAGACACGCGGCGGACTGAATTTTAGAAACTAGGAAGTTGAATTAGGAAGTCAAATTTATCTTTGTTCTAATGAATGCATCTAAGCGAACAATACTGTCTTGGTTATGTGGTCTCTTTAGATTATTTATTACAGTCTTGCCAATAATTATTTTTTTTATATATACATCATCAATAAAAAAAGAAGAATCAAATTTTTTTACTGATCTGTTTATATGGTTAGTGAAATATACAAAAGCCCCCGTTCCAATTTTTGGATTCATATTTATGATCATTTGGTATCATATTGCAAACTTTGTGAGTGATAAAATCGAATCATTGTTGGAGGCTAAAGAGAAATAACCACGATAGCATCTAATTCTTAAGTCTACTTACTACTAATGCATTCTTACCAGACTCAGAAATCTTATATTCTTCCTTGTTATCATCAGCAAATGACTGTTCTATCAATCCCATTTCCCTAAATTTTATAATTATTGGGAGGGTTTCTGTTTGTTTTGTGTAGTTGTTATTTATATATACTGTTTCAGGTTCTCGGTCTTTAAAAATTTCAGCTTTCGAAAGGCTAATTTCTCTTAAAAGAAGGGTTTCCAGATATGTCAAGTTCATGATTTTTCGTCTTAATATAAAAGCCTCCACGAATGTGGAGGCTTTACAATTTCATCAAAATCGATTTAAATCTAATAAATCCAAGTTCTACTTCACCTCCTCAAAAGGCACATCCTGTACATCTTCTTTCTTACCATCTCCCGGCTGTTGCTGTCCTGTTTCACCACCTTGTGGTTGCTGAGGTTGCTCTTGTTGTGAAGCCTTATACATATCCTCACTCGCTGCCATCCACGCATCATTCAGTTCTTTCATGCTGGTATCAATAGCGGCGAGATCCTGTGCCTTATGTGCTTCCTTAAGTTTATTGGCTGCAGCTTCAATTACAGTTTTCTTTTCAGCCGGTATCTTATCACCGTATTCTTTTAATTGTTTTTCTGTCTGGAATACTAAGCCATCAGCAGCATTGAGCTTTTCGATCTTTTCTTTTTCAGCCTTATCCGTTGCTTCATTTGCTCTTGCTTCGGCTTTCATTTTTTCCACTTCATCTTTGCTCAAACCACTGCCGGCTTCAATATGTATCTTTTGTTCTTTACCAGTGCCTTTATCTTTTGCGGTTACATGCAAAATACCATTGGCATCGATATCAAATATTACTTCGATCTGTGGTATGCCTCTAGGCGCCGGTGGTATTCCATCCAAATTGAATATACCGAGGCTCTTATTATCTTTTGCCATGCTGCGTTCGCCCTGTATCACATGTATCTGAACACCGGGTTGATTATCCGCAGCCGTACTAAATGTTTCTGATTTTTTGGTTGGTATCGTTGTATTGGATGGGATCAATGGAGTCAATACACCACCTAATGTTTCAATACCGAGTGTAAGCGGTGTTACGTCGAGTAACAATACATCTTTTACTTCACCGGTTAATACCGCACCCTGGATACATGCACCTACTGCAACTGCTTCATCGGGGTTCACACTCTTATTTGGTTTTTTACCAAAGAATTTTTCAACGATCTCCTGCACTTTCGGGATACGTGTGCTACCGCCTACCAATATCACTTCATTGATATCTGAAGCTTTAAGTCCTGCATCTTTTAATGCCTGCTCACAGGGCTTCAGACAACGATCGAATAATTTATCAGCCAGTTGTTCAAATTTTGCACGGCTTAATTTTTTTACCAGGTGTTTAGGTACACCATCTACTGCTGTGATATAAGGAAGATTGATCTCTGTTTCTGATGATGAGCTTAACTCAACCTTTGCTTTTTCTGAAGCTTCCTTCAAGCGCTGCAACGCCATTGGATCCTTACGCAGATCGATCGCTTCATCGTTTTTAAATTCACCAGCCAGCCAGTCCATAATCACTTTATCAAAATCGTCACCACCGAGGTGTGTATCACCATTGGTTGACTTTACTTCAAAGACTCCATCACCCAATTCCAGCACAGAAATATCAAACGTACCACCACCTAAGTCAAAGACAGCGATCTTTTGATCTTTATGTTTTTTATCCTCGCCAAAAGCGAGTGCCGCAGCAGTAGGCTCATTGATGATACGGCGAACAGTTAAACCCGCGATCTCACCGGCTTCTTTTGTCGCCTGGCGTTGTGCATCATTAAAATAGGCAGGCACCGTGATCACAGCCTCATTTACTTCATGACCGAGGTAATCTTCAGCGGTTTTCTTCATTTTCTGAAGGATCATTGCGCTGATTTCCTGGGGTGTATAAAGCCTGCCATCAATATCGATTCTAACGGTATTATTGTCACCTTTTGCAACCTTATAGCTCCAGTGACTCATTTCCTCATTCACTTCATCAAAACGGCGGCCCATAAAACGCTTCACACTCATGATGGTGTTTTGCGGGTTGGTGATGGCCTGGCGTTTAGCCGGGTCACCTACTTTACGTTCGCCATTTTTCAGAAAAGCCACTACTGACGGGGTCGTACGACGGCCTTCATCATTCGCAATCACTACTGGTTCGTTGCCTTCCATTACGGCAACGCAGCTATTGGTTGTTCCAAGGTCGATTCCAATTATCTTTCCCATTGTATTATGAATTTTTAGGGTTCATCCTTGATATTCAATGATAGTGCCATTGGCGAGGGTTGTGCTAAATTGGCAGAAAGCCAAGAAGTCAAAATTCAAAAGTAAAAAGGCAAAAAGACAGCAGCTTTGCCACTTTGCGTCTTGGCGTCTTTGCGTGAAATATTTCCAGATGAATCATTAACTTGAAACGATAAACCAAAAACGATAAAATGGATTGGCTCTGGATAACAATTGGAATCATCTTATGTATCGTCGCTATCGCAGGCAGCATTCTTCCATTGTTGCCCGGTCCGCCGGTTGCTTATGTTGGATTATTACTTCAGCAGCTCAGAGACCCCAATCCATTCAGTACAAAATTCCTTTTAATATGGGCAGCTATTGTTGTGGTAAGTTTAGTGCTCGATTATCTCATCCCGATCTGGGGTACCAAAAAATTTGGCGGAACTAAGTATGGAGTTTGGGGATGTACATTAGGATTTCTATTAGCATTCTGGATGGGACCGTGGGGAGTTATCATTGGCCCGTTCCTGGGTGCATTTGCAGGTGAAATGCTGGCCGGGCAAGATTCGAGAAAATCATTTAAAGCTGCGCTGGGTTCTTTTGTTGGATTTCTATTAGGCTCATTTTTAAAACTGGTGATCTGTTTCTTTATGTTGTTTTATATAATCAGGAGTGCTTAAGTCTAATCGAGCAAGATCCAATAAATCGTTTTTAAAGCCAGTTTTTATCTTAGCTTAAAATAATCTCACTATGGCTAATACCATTGCTCAAAAATTAAAAATACAACCGGGCTATACATTGCTTACCATTAATGAACCATCCGAATTTCAAAAAGGGCTGAATGGCTTACCGAAAGCTGTAAAGATTGTTGAATCAGGAAAAGAGTATAACCAGGTGCATTGGTTTGTAAAAAACCGTGCACAAATGGAAAACCAAATGAGCAAAGTAATGAGGTTGCTAAAACCCGGCACCACCGTTTGGGTGTATTACCCAAAAGGGGCTTCCGGAATTCAAACCGATCTCAACAGGGACAAAGGTTGGGATTGTTTATTGGCAGAAGGCGATAAACTCACCTGGATCAGCCTGATCTCATTTGATGATACATGGAGTGTGTTTGGCTTTCGTGCAAAAACCGAAGCTGACAGAAAAAAAGAAGCAAAGCCAAAAGAAGAACGGGAAATTTTCAAATGGGTGAATCCCCAAACGAAAGAAGTGAAACTGCCGGATGATCTTGCAGCTCTACTAAAGAAAAATAAAAAAGCATCTGATTATTTCAATACTCTTTCGTTTACCAATAAGAAAGAATACATTGAATGGATCGTAACAGCAAAAAGAGAAGAAACAAGAAATGAGAGATTGGCTGGTACGATTGAAAGGTTGAATAAAAGTTGGAAGAATCCAAGAAATATTTAGCTAAGAGGAAAAAGGAGAAAAAAGAGACAAGGAGTAAAATCTCTTTTTCCTCCTTTTCTCTTTTAAACTCTTAGCTTAACTTTATACCAATGAATCTCACCAACGATACCTACACACGGATAGTTAACGCCAAGATGTATATTGACGAGAACTACCAGGAACCGATCGATCTTGATCAGGTATCGAAGCAAGCATTTATCTCTAAGTTTCATTTCCACCGGTTATTCCGGCACATTTATAAAAAAACTCCGCACGAATACATTACCCGTAAACGAATTGAGAAAGCAAAAGAACTGCTTGCCGAAAATAAACCCGTTAATGAAGTATGCAATGAAGTGGGTTTTGAAAGTATTGGTTCATTCAGCGTGTTATTCAAAAAAGAAATTGGCTTCGCTCCTACTTATTATCGGAATATGGCCTGGTTAAAAAAACAAGAGGCTAAGCAACAACCGAAGAAATTTATCCCGCATTGTTTTATTGATTCCTATAAACTGGATAAATAATCAATAATTATTAATTAATAATTATTTGATTATTGAGCAAGATTCGAGAAGGCCCTTCTTTCATCTCCGCCCTATCTTTATTGAAAATTATCAATTATGAAACTTATAGCTTATTTACATTTTGCAGGGCAATGCGAAGAAGCATTGAATTTTTATAAGGACGCATTGGGTGGAGAGATAGTCCAGGTTTCCCGATTCGGAGAAGGTCCCATGGAAATCGATCCGGCTGTTAAGAATTCAATCATGCATGCCCGGCTCAAAATTGGAGAGAGTGTTCTTTATATGTCTGATGGTTTTAAACCGGAAGAAATGAAACAGGGTAATAATGTAAGTCTATCTCTTGATATCGATGATCTTTCAAAGATCGACAACCTGTTCAATAAACTTTCTGAAGGTGGTACTATAAAACTGCCACTGGGTGATATGTTCTGGGGTGCAAGATTCGGAATGTTCATTGACAAATTCGGGATTCACTGGATGATGAACTGTGAGTTGAAAAAAGAGCCGGCATTGAATTAATCATTTAAAAACAATTGTATGATCACAAAACTTTCACATACATCATTCTTTGTGTCGGACCAGGATAAAGCTTATGATTTTTATGTAAACAAACTGGGCTTTAAAGTAAATACGGATGTTAAGATGGATAATGGTTTTCGCTGGCTCACCGTGAACCCACCTGACCAGGAAGATTTGGAAATAATTTTATTTCCAGTAGATGGTACGAATGGATTTGAGGAAGATGTAAACCAGGCATTAAAGCTTTTATTAAATAAAGGTGTGATGGGCGCCGGTGCGATGTACACTTCAGACTGTCGGGCTACTTACGAGGAATTAAAAGCAAAAGGGGTAGAATTCAAATCAGAGCCCAAAGAACAATTTTACGGTATTGAAGCGATCATTACCGATGGATGTGGTAATTGGTTCAGCATGACCCAGCCAAAGGAAATGCCCCCAGGCTTGGGGAAGTAATTTTCCTGCACAAGTATGCCATTCTTTGGAAATATGGCATACTTTATTAAAGCTTCTTTAAATTTTCATCAAGCCATACTATCGGGTATGGCTTGACTGTTTTATATTGCTGAAAAGAAATCCAACCGATGAAAGGAATCCTTCCACAATGCTTTGACAATACTTCTGCCATGCTTCGGCAAGCTCAGCATAAGGAATCCTTTGAACAGGATAAAAGTGGTAGTGTAGCCGACCTCCTAAAAATTATTTTCGTCTTGCTGGTCAGTGGTGGGTTGTTCTCATGCTCTCCAAAAATCAATCCTGATAAACCAAATCTTAGCCGCAGCAATTTCAAACTGGATTCATTGCCTGATTCGCAGATCAATATTCCAATACAGATCAACCTGAAGCCGTTATATGCTTATGCAGAAAAAAATGTCGATACCATTTTTACATCGCCCAATTATCCGAATGACTGGATCTACGACGGTTGCGGCAGCCGGTATAAATATTCTTTCCGTCGTAGTCCTTTGCAATTGAAAGCTGCGGTAAATAGTTTGAAATTGGGATTTATGGGTTATTACAAGATCACTGGTAGCACCCGTGCCTGCCTGAATGGAACGGCCGTGTCGCCATGGTCATCACCCTGTCGCTGCGGATTCAATGAAGATGAACGAAGGGTAAATGTACAGTTCACGAACTCGGTGAACATCACGCCTGATTATAAAATATTACTGAGTATCAAACGGGAAGAACCGGTGCCGCTAGATAAATGTGAAGTATGTTTTTGGGGTCAGGATATTACAGGTTTGGTGATGAAAGGATTGAGATCGGAGCTTGATCTCGCTAAAACCGATATGGAAAAAAACTATGGGGTCACTAATATCAAACCAAAAGTTCAACTGTTATGGGACGAATTGAATAAGATCTACAGCCTGCCCAGTCTCGGCTTTTTAAAATTAAATCCGCAACGCTTACATGTAAATAATTTGTATGCGGAAGGTGATTCGCTGCATATTCATTTGGGATTATCTGCCCGACCCGTAGTAAGTTTTGAAAAACCGATTGAAGTAACCACTGCCGTTCCACCGATGCAACCTGTTAATACTACGAATGGTTTTAATATTTTTTTAGATGCCGTTTTAAATTATGATTCACTCAATTCTATTTTAAATGCAAATATCAGCGGGAAGACTTTTGATATTGATAAAGGTCCTGTAAAGAGAAAATTTGTTGTAAAGGAATGTAAGCTGATGGGATCCGGCAATGAAAAACTGATCGTAAAAGTAGATTTCGGTGGCGATGAGCAAGGTATTGCCTACCTGGTGGGCAAACCCGTTTACGATGCGCAAACAAAAATGTTTGAAATAAAAAGCCTCGATTTTGATATCAAAACAAAAGATGCATTGCTGAAAGCAGCAGACTGGCTTTTCAACCGGAGGATCGTAAATGAGATAAGCAGGTACACAAAATTTGATCTCTCACAATATATCGAAACCGCAAAGGCAATGATGAATGCCCAACTCAATAAAGAATGGATGCCGGGTATCCGCAGCAATGGTATTGTAAATGATCTGAAACTTACAGGCATTTATCCTACCTATCAATACCTGGTCATCCGGAGTAATTGCAGCGGCTTTCTTTCGATAGAGGCTGAAACGATTCCGTTCAGTTTTTAATCTAACTGTGATATTTCTTCAACAGGAGTTGCTTTGAATGTAAAATGTCGTTGAAAAAGATAACTGAAAACAATGAGGATAGCCGTTGTAATGATCTGCGCAAATGTTGGATAGATAAAAAGTATTTCAACAAAAAATTTCAATAACAGGTAATTAAAAAACAGGTTAATGAGATACAACATAAAATATCTTACGATCTGGACCTTGCCCCTCAGTTTAGAATCAGAAAACACAACATATTTCATCAGGAAAAAACCAAATGGAAAGGCGACAAAAAAAGACATGAACAAGGCGCCGCTGTAAGGTTTAAAAACATAAAAACCGAGGTCGAGATTATGTTCTTTTAGAATGAATTTAAAAGAGACATACCAGCTCAGAAACCCCACAAACGTATTTAAGCTCCCACAGGCTGCATAGCGAAATGTTTGCAGGTTGAGAAACCTGCGAAAAGGCGGATAAAAAAAATCCACGATCGGGATCACGATATCTCTTGCGCTATGAATGTGTCGACGCATAAAACTGCAAATATAAAACCCAAACCTGGCTTGAGGAAACCCGTGATCCTTTAAGGTTAGGTTTATCGTTGTTGCTGCTGTAAATTTGCCCGCTAATAACCAAGAATGGATATTGTCAATAAAATAAAAGAATCGGTAAAATCATCACTGGAACAATTGTATAGCGTTGATGTTGATAAACCAGGGATCACTGTGAATGAAACAAAACCCGAATTTGAAGGCGACTATACGGTTGTGCTGTTTTCATTTGTAAAATCCTTGAAAAAATCACCGGAGCAATTAGGCAAAGAACTCGGCGAGAGTTTAGTAAAGAATAATTCTTCATTATTTACTTCTTTTAATGTCATAAAAGGATTTTTAAACCTGGCTATTGCCGATAGTTATTGGGCAAATTTTTTACAACAGAATTATATCAATCCAAATTTTGGAAATAAGCCGGCCAACGGTAAAAAGGTGATGGTCGAATATTCATCTCCCAATACCAATAAACCTTTGCACCTGGGACATCTCCGGAATAATTTTTTAGGATGGAGTGTGGCAGAAATTTTAAAAGCTGAGGGCTACGAAATCATTAAAAGTTGTATCGTCAATGACAGGGGCATCCATATTTGCAAAAGCATGATCGCATGGCAACTGTTTGGCAACGGAGCGACACCCCAAAGCACAGGAATAAAAGGTGATCATTTTGTAGGTGATTATTATGTGCAATTCAATGATGAATATAAAAAACAGGTTGATGAATTGATCGCGGCAGGAATGAATAAAGATGAAGCAGAAAAGCAGGCGCCAATCATGAAGCAAGCCCAGCAAATGTTAGTTGACTGGGAAGCCGGAAAACCGGATGTGATCGAACTCTGGAAAAAGATGAATAGCTGGGTCTATGAAGGGTTTGATATTACCTATAAAAGGATCGGAAGTGATTTTGATGTTACCTATTATGAAAGTGATACCTATTTGTTAGGTAAATCGGCTGTAGAGGATGGATTGAAGAAAGCTGTTTTTATTAAAAAGGATGATGGCAGTGTCTGGATTGATCTTACGGATGATGGGCTGGATGAGAAATTATTATTAAGAAGAGATGGCACTTCGGTTTATATCACGCAGGATATTGGATTGGCTCAACAGAAATATGACCAGTATAAAATTGATCAGAGCATTTATGTGGTGGGTGATGAACAGAACTATCATTTTAAAGTTCTAAAAGCCATTTGTAAAAAGCTGGGGTTGCCGTATGCAAACGATATTCATCATTTGAGTTATGGCATGGTGGAATTGCCGACGGGGAAAATGAAGAGCCGGGAAGGAACAGTTGTAGATGCAGATGATATAGTTGACGAAATGATTGCGGAGGCTGAGAAAAAAACAAAAGAACAGGGAAAGACGGAAGGCTTCACCACGGAAGAATTAAATTACCTGTATGATGTTATCGGCCTTGGAGGATTAAAATTTTTTCTTCTCCGGGTAGACCCAAAGAAAAGAATGGTTTTTAATCCCGAAGAATCGATAGATCTCCACGGGTTTACTGCTACTTTTATACAGTATGCTTATGCAAGGATCAAATCAATCCTGAGAAAAGAACAGCCAGGCAGTCCACAATCAGCGGCCGGCAGCCTGTTTAAATTAGAGAAAGCGCTTATAATTAAACTGGAGCAACTTGCTGCTATACTCAGCCAGGCTGCAACCGAACATAATCCTTCCGTTATCGGCATTTATGTTTTTGAACTGGCTAAACTATTCAATTCATTTTATGCAGAGCATTCTGTGATGAATGCGGAGACCGAAGAAAAGAAACAACTGCGTTTGCAATTGAGCCAGATGACTTCAAATGCTATCGCATCATGCATGCATTTACTGGGGATAAGAGTGCCGGAAAGAATGTAGGTCAGTTCGCAGTTCCCAGGTTTCAGTTCCCAGTCGGCAGTTCGGAGTCACAGTTATCAGGGAACAACATGCAACCAATAATCGATAACCTCCTGTGAGATGCAAAAAAAAACCGCACAACCAATAATGATTATGCGGTTTAAATGTTTTTGACTGCGAACTGCCGATTAGTGATTGCCGACTGACTTACATTCCACCAAGATTCATTTTCTTTTGCTTCAGGTTACTCAGTGAAGGGTCCATTTGAATGGCTTTATCACATAAAGCAATTCCCTTATCCTTCTCCCCTTTTTTCTGGTAAGCCATGCCGATCATATATACAGCCGATGCATTTTCCTTATCGTATTCGAGTATTCTGTCCCAGGTATCAATCGCCATTTGCCATTTACCTTTATAATAGTATGCTTCGGCGATCATATTCAGGATATTCATGTCACTGGGACGCTTGATCAGTATCTCATTTAAGATGCCTACTCCTTCCTCCAATTTACCAACATTTAGATAAGCAATACCCAGGTTTTCCAGGTAATCATTATCCCTTTTATAGCCTTTCTCTCCTGCCTGTAAAATATACGTCAATGCATTCTGATCATCATGCATTGCATAACAGATCAACCCTAATTCATAGACCCAATAATTTTTTGACGGGTCGAGTTCAATTGCTTTTTTGAAATAAGGAATGCACAGTTTATAATTCATCATATCAGCATAGCTATGCGCAATGAGATACGGTATTTCTGCATTGTTGGGATCTTCTTTTGCTGCTGAATTGAGATATTTGATTGCTTCACCATAATTATCATCATCATAATGCGTACGACCGATATAATAATCCACTTTTTCAGCAGGATCCAATTGTTTTAATTTCGTGGCATATGGTATCACATCATCTTTCAGCTTAAGGTTAAAAGACAACTGGAGTAATTGCCTGTAATTTGCGGCTGTAACATCACCCAGGTCAACCAATTTTTTAAAATACTCTCTTGCTTCGTTATACTTTTTTAAATCAAGACATACCGTAGCCAGCTCAGACACGATGGGTTTCCGGTTCGCATCATATCTCACGGCTTTAATGAAATTTTTATACGATTCCATTTTGCGACCATTTTGCTTCTCCAATAAACCTTTCTGATAAAAATAATCAGCGCTGTCTGTAATAGGATTTATCTGGACAGCAGATGTTTGGGCAAAACCGGAAATGGAAATGACAAGGATCAGTGCAGTAATAAATTTGCGTTTCATAGGGATGAATATTAGATGGATTACAGAATTACATTGGTTTCTCTTCACAAGATAAAATTTCAGAGTTACTAATCAAAGCTTACAGACCTGATAAAAATAATACCAAAAAATTAATTATGCGCAGGATTCCTGTCAGAATTTTATTTGGAATGTGACATCCACTCTATTGGCCTGATTTACACTAGCTGAGATGGTACTATTAACTTTAAAAACGGGTATTGATCTGGATTATTTCATATTTACCAGATCAATTTAACCTTAAAGTAAATTTTCTAACAATCGTATCCGGGGAAATACTTAGTTATTTTAATAAGATACCTGTAATCATAAAAAGGGCCGCCCAAAACAGGCAGCCCTTATTCGAATATAAGAGAGAACGCTACTTCGCAATAACCAGTTTCCTGGTTTCTATAAATTCCCCGTTTGTGAATTGAATAAAATAAACTCCGGCAGAAAGACTCTTTACAAAAACTTTTCTCTGATATAATTTGCCTGCCTCAATTGTCCCGATGTAAATATTAGCAACGATCCTTCCGCTCAGGTCATACATTTTAACGCTTGAATTAGCGGTATGTGAAGCAGTGAAAATAACATTCACATATTCAGAAGCCGGATTAGGGAACAGGTTAACCTGCCCTTTCAATTCAGATTCAGTTATAGACTGTTCGCCTGTGGTGGTTATAACAGCTCCACTGCAATTTGGCACCAGGTTGATGCTGCCTTGTGAATTATTGACAACAGCACCATTGATCCTGCTTTCAAAATTATACTGGCAAACAGGTGCACTGCCTGTAAATGATGAGCCCTGCACAGATTTAGAATCATATTTTACTGCGATTACATATTGTGCTCCCGGGGTTGCATTGCTGATACAAACTCTTCCCTGCCCTGCTGATGTTTGCGTTCCATCTGCAACTTTTGTACAACCACTACCATACAATGATATCTGGTTGCCCTGCTGGATCGTAAACAAGCTGAAAGTTGAACAGGATGTTGTTTGCACCACATCAACACAGAAATTCGCTGAAGGCGCTGTAATAGTTGCGAAATAGAAGAATACGCCGGGCGTAATATTAGAAACCTTATTGGCTTTAACTGAATAGCAAAGCTGTGCTAACGGTTGTGCCCCATTCAAATAGGTGTTACATGTTGTAGAGGTTGGATACAAGTGTGCACTGCATTTCACCTGTGTTACACTCTGACTGCATGCAGCAGAAGAATTTCCTGAGCCATCAACTGCCTGCCATGTGCGGGTATATACAATTGCAGTTCCATTATCAGTACTTGTATTTGAAACTATACTTATTGTAGCCTGTCCACAATTATCAGTTGCTGTTGGTTGATCGAATGTTACGGTTACATTACATCCGACGGTTTTATCAGGCTGGCAGGTTAACACTGGTGCTGTCTGATCAATCTGCGTCACTGTAAATGAGCAGCTGGATGTATTACCGCTTGCATCTGTTGCTGTTAGTGTAACTGTTGTCGTACCGATCCCGTTTACAACTGTACCCGGAGCAGGTGATTGTGTAATGGTAATATTAGCCGCTGCTGTACAATTATCACTTACAGTCGCCTGGCTGCGATAATCCGGTAAGCTTGCGCTGCAATTGGCACCTAAAACAAGTGTCTTATTCGACGGACACGTAATTGTCGGTGCTGTCTGATCCAGTTTTGTTACAGTAAATGAGCAGGATGCTGTGTTGCCACTTGCATCTGTCGCTGTTAATGTTACTGTTATTGTACCCGTGCCATTTACTGTAGTTCCAGGTGCCGGCGATTGTGTGATAGCGATATTAGCTGTTGCTGTACAATTATCACTTACCGTTGCCTGGCCGCGATAATCCGGCAAACTTGCGCTGCAACTTGCATTCAGGACAAGTGTTCTATTTGACGGACACGTAATAGAAGGCGGCACTCCATCGGAAGCACAAGCAGAAACAACGGTAATAGTTACGGTTGCTGTTGAGCAATCTCCATCAGCATCACAAAGTTTGTAAGTAAATACATCACTGCCATTGTAATTAGCAGCAGGTGTATAGGTGTAGGTTCCATTTGTGTTCATGGTTACAGTACCATGGGCTGCACCGCCATTGGCTCCTACTAATGACCAACTATTACCTCCATCGCCGCTTGGAGTGTCATTACTTGCCGCATTGCCATTAACAGGTGTATTTTCATTTGTTGTATTTACATCATTCACGGCCACAGGTGCATCATCAACAGGGTTAATAGTGATCGTAACGATTGCTGTTGAACAATCTCCATCAGCATCACAGAGCTTATACGTAAATACATCGCTGCCATTATAGTTAGCCGCAGGTGTATAGGTGTAGGTTCCGTTTGCATTCATCGTTACTGTACCATGTGCTGCACCTCCATTTGTTCCTACTAATGACCAT
>Ga0105249_10003219_pt1 | contig 14138 bp, 13 predicted proteins | sample KBSS44metaG_FD_81522 | JGI IMG/M metagenome (GOLD analysis project Ga0105249, IMG submission 81522) | Switchgrass rhizosphere microbial communities from Kellogg Biological Station, Michigan, USA - KBS S4-4 metaG | ecosystem: Host-associated > Plants > Roots > Rhizosphere > Soil | place... | reverse complement strand
CTATCTGGCGGGGAAGTAATTGGGTACATTCCCGGGTAAGGCCCTTATTCCATCCTTCCTTCGCTACTTTCAAAAAGATCTCGGCGGTGATCATTTCAACTTCTTTGTATGGTGCGGCTGTCGGCGGTTTGTCCGTATTAATATGGTATAAATTTTCTAATGAAATTTTTAGCTGGACCAGCTTTTACAAGTTCATTGCTTTTTGTGTGTTCACTGTAATTGTCTTTACACTGATCTATGAAATTCTTTTCTTAAGCAAGGAAAGAGAAATGGATTCCCGGTTGGTGAATGAAATGGACCGGGAGCTTACACAAGCTGAATTACATGCACTGCACAATGAGATGGATCCGCATTTTATTTTTAATTCTCTTAATGCATTGGGACCGTTGATACTGAATAATCCAATGCAGGCACACCTGTTCAATAGCAACCTGGCATTGGTCTTTAAATATTTTTTATTGAATAAAAATAAAGAGCTGGTCTCGTTAAATGAAGAGTTAGAATTTCTTAATAATTATTTTTTCCTGTTGCAAATTCGCTATGATAATAAGCTTCATTTGAATGTAGATTCAACTGTTAAATCCGATGCATTGCTTATTCCACCGTGTGCCCTTCAGATCTTGTTAGAAAATGCAATTAAGCATAATTCGTTTTCTGATAAAGAACCTTTGCAAATTAATATAAATGCTAACGGGCAATTCCTGAAAGTGTCCAATAGTATGCGACCCAAGCCTTATGCAGCCAACTCTACGAATACAGGACTGAAAAATCTTAGTTCACGGTTCCGGCTTATCTGCAAGAAAACGATTGCGGTTGAGAGTGGGCCCGAATTTTTTACGGTTAAACTACCTATTATAAAACAACCCTTAAACCCATAGCCATGACAAAAGCAATTATTATTGAAGACGAAAAATTGGCCGTGAATGCCATTACACATGCTTTATCCGAAATATCATTTGATATACAGATAGAAACCGTTCTAAGCTCAGTAGAAGAAGCTAAGGTTTTTTTATCCTCATCACCGGAAATTGACATCATTTTTAGCGATGTGCAATTATCTGATGGTTTATCATTTGAGATTTTTAATTCGATAGAGATAAAAAGTCCCGTGATCTTTATTACAGCCTTTGATGAATTCATGATGACGGCCTTCGAACATAACGGCATCAATTATTTATTAAAGCCGGTGACGGAAAAAGACCTGGAAAAAGCCTTGTTCAAATATCAAATGCTAAAAAAACATTTTTCACATCAAAATGAAGCGATCAGGAAATTAACATCGTATCATTCGGCTGAACGTAAAAAAAACAGGATGCTGGTCAAAAGAGGACTGGAGTATATTTCTCTCCGGCTGGATGATATCATTCTTTTCTATACCGAAAATAAACTGATCTATGTTATCGATACAGCTGGTAAAAAATATCTATCTGAAAAAAACTTAAGTGAGCTGGAAGAGATCCTGGACAATAGCCGGTTCTTCCGGGCAAACAGGCAATACATCATCAACATCGATTTTATCAAGGGCTTTAAAACATTTGACCGGGTAAAGCTGCTTGTCGATCTTAAAGTACCCGAGATCAATCATAATATTATTATAAGCCAGGAGAATTCTTCACAATTCCGGGAATGGATGTATAACGCCTGATCCTGTTCAAAAAAATTATAAAGAAAAATTTTGTGTAACCAAAAGGTTTCATATATTCGTAACCGAAAGGTTACATAAAGGCCTTATGAATATATGAGACGGGATGTTTTCCAGGCAATAGCAGATCCTACACGCAGGCAGATCATCAGTATGATTGCCCATGATTCACTTCATCTCAATCTGGTCGCGGAAAAATTTCACATCAGCAGACCCGCTATTTCCAAGCATATAAAAATTCTTACCGAATGCGGATTGATAGTCATCAAGCAGGAAGGGCGGCATCGTTATTGTGAAGCCAGGCTGGAAAAGCTGAATGAAATATCAAACTGGGTAGAACAATACCGCAAGTTTTGGGAACAAAAATTAGACGCCCTGGAGGTCTATCTTGACGAATTGCAAACTAAAAAAAATAAAAAACATGCAAGAGCTAAAAGAAAATAGATCCGCTACGGCTGACAGAGAACTTGTATTATCCCGTCTTTTTAATGCGCCAATTGAACTGGTATGGGAAGTATGGACAAAACCCGAACATATTAAAAATTGGTGGGGCCCAAATGGTTTTCATAATACCATTTTTAAAATGGATGTAAAACCCGGTGGAGTTTGGGATTTTATTATGCACGGACCCGATGGAACCAACTATAAAAATAAAAGTGTTTTCAAAGAAGTATTAAAGCATAAGAAACTTGTGTATGAACATATTTCGGGTCCAAAATTTCTTGCAACAATTGAATTCGAAAAACAAGGCAACAAAACTTTTATTAAATGGCATATGTTATTTGATACAAAAGAAGAATTCATCCAGGTTGTCAAAACCTTTAAAGCCGATGAAGGTTTGAAACAAAATATGGATAAGATGGCAAGCTATCTTGAGAATGGCTTTGCGAGTGATGAATTAACTATTACACGACTTATCAATGCACCAAAAGAACTTGTATTTAAGGCGTGGATCGATGTAAAAATGCTTGCGAAATGGTGGGGCCCGGATGGTTTTACAAGTCCCGTATGTGAGATAGATGCAAAGCCCGGAGGAAAGATTTATATAGATATGAAAGCTCCGGATGGAACTGTTCACCCAATGGATGGAGAGGTTCATGAAATTATTCCGAATGAAAGATTTGTTTTTACCAGTGCTGCATTAGATGAAAAAGATAATCGACTCTTTGAAGTGATGAATACTGTAACATTCACAGAGGAAAATGGCAAAACGAGATTGACCCTGCATGCAAAAGTTTCCAATATCAGGACTGAAGGACGGCAACATGTATCAGGTATGACTGAAGGATGGAGCCAGACTATCGACCGGCTCATCAATCTTGTAGAATAACAATTAATCATCTTAAATATTAAAGCTATGACAACGATCACCAAAGAAGCCGCCACTAAAGAATTATCCATTAGCCGCCTATTGAATGCCCCAAGAGAATTGGTATGGGAAGTATGGACAAAGCCGGAACATATCACGCATTGGTGGGGACCGGTTGGTTTTTCTACAACAACAAAAGAAATGAACGTAAAGGCCGGCGGTGTTTGGCGCTTCATGATGCATGGACCCGATGGCAGGGATTATCCCAACAAGATCGTTTTTATTGAAGTGGTAAAACCAGAGTTGCTTGTTTATAAACATTCAGGAGAGGAAGATACAGAGGATATAAAGTTTCATGTAACGGTCAATTTTGAAAAACAGGGAAATAAAACTTTTCTTTCAATGCGATCAGTATTTGACTCTGCCGAAGAACTTGAAAGAGTGATACGTGAATTTGGTGCAAAAGAAGGCATGCAGCAAACGATCAGTCGCCTGGAAGAATATGTAGAAGTAAGATCAATAAGCGAAATGCCGAACCCTATTGTAGTTGAAAGAACCTATGATGCTTCAATTGAAAAAGTGTGGCGTGCAATTACGGACAGGGAACAGATGAAGCAATGGTATTTTGATATTGCTTCTTTTAAACCGGAACCTGGTTTTGAATTTCAATTTTATGGTGGTGACCCAAATGGTGTTCAATATTTACATCTCTGTAAGATCGTTGACGTAGTGCCGAATAAAAAGCTGGCACACACCTGGCGCTATGATGGCTTTGAAGGAAACTCACTGGTAACCTTTGAACTGTTTGCAGAAGGAAATAAAACAAGATTAAGGTTAACACATGCGGGATTAGAAACATTTCCTGTTGCAACAACTCCTGCATTTGCTAAACAAAATTTTGAAATGGGCTGGACAGAAATTATGGACAAGTCTTTAAAAAACTATGTCGAAAAATAATCGAACCAGGTAGATCATTTTTTATTCATAAACTCATAGATATAGGCCGGTTTTCCATGCCGGCCTTCTGTACTAATATATAAGTTCCCTTGCGGATCAAAGCAAATTCCTTCCGGCTGTGGCAGTAATTCCTTATCAAAATAACTGAACGCTTTTAATTTCCCGTCCCGGCTATATTCTGCTATGCATTTATTTTCTTTTGTTGACATAATAAATATGTCATGAGATTGCGGATGTATTGCAATGCCCGATGGATAGAAGTCTAATTTCTCACCAGCCTCCACTTTAAAATCTTTGGGATGGATTAACAAAAAAGGATCTTTATTTAATACATACTTCAGTGGCTCATATGCAAAAATAGATCGTGTTGAACTCTTCTCACCCTCCACAGCTGATTCACTTTTACAAGCGATCAGTAAATTGCCGCTTACTGAATCATACGCAAGTCCTTCTGTATCGTTCTCCTTATCCAGGTCAGTTTTTATTTCCTGCACCATCCACTTCTTTTTCATTTTCCAGATCTTAAATATTTTTCCATGACTATACAATGCATAAATAGTATCCTTAACCAGGGCAAGATCTTCTATATCATACTTGTCCTTATCTGTTTCTTTAAAAAGAATTTTTTCTGTGATCGACGCTGCTGTATCTCCCAGCTTCAGCCGGTAGAGCAGTGGCCTGAGGTCCTCTACTACCATCATTTTATTTTCTCCCAGCCATGCAATACCCGATATTTCCATCAGGCTATCTGACAAGACCCATTTTTTGTCAGGATGCTTAAAATCGTAGGTGAGCGAATCTGTCTGTATAATATTTTCCGAGACCGGTTCTGCTTTTTCTTTTGTTTTTGTTTGACAGGCGCTATGTAATACAATTGAGGCGCCGGCTACAAACAATATCTTTATAGTAATTGAATGGATCATGGTATTCATCAAAATTTATATTTACAATTTTAAACCAGTTATGAACCAGTTGCGCATTTTATTTGTTAATGAGATGTAATTCTCTGTATATAAGTACAATTGTCTTTCGTGTTTTTATAGTGCATAGTTGCCGGAAAAATATCTGTACTGGTAAATGCAATTTTAGTACCTATTTCTAAAGAAATCATAGGAAAAAAATTGTCTTTTTTCATATCTTACCCTTTAATGAATGTTAAGCTAAGACCTGAAAAGTACCTGAAGTACCTCTACTTGCCCAATTTGTTTGCTACCCGGCGGACCAAGGAAATACTGAATGTAAATCCAACCCTGATGCCGATCCGGGAAGAAGCGAGAGAGATAAAGGTTTTTGTTTATGATTATGATGCAGAAGAATTCAGCGAAAAAGAAAGCGATAATGTATTAGACACTTTTGCATTTAAACATAGCGGCCGTATAAGCTGGATAAATATCGATGGTCTTCGAAAAACGGATATTGAGCAAATATGTGAGCACTATAACGTCCATCCCTTATTAGTTGAAGACATCCTGAGCATGAACCAGCGGCCAAAAATGGATGAGGTGGAAGGAGTAATGTTTTGCCTGCTGAACATGCTTTATTATAATGAGGAATCACAATCAGTTGAAACGGAGCAGATAAGTATCGTATTAGGAAAGGATTTTGTTATCAGCTTCCAGGAAGATGCAAGCCGCGACGTTTTTAATCCACTGCGTAACAAGCTTCGGCTTGCAAAAAGCCAGATAAGGCAACGGCCAGCTGATTACCTGATGTATTCTATGCTGGACCTGATTGTCGATAATTATTTCATAGTTATGGAAAAGCTGGGCGATGCAATTGAGTTTTTGGAAGAAGAGATCGTAAGACGAAGCAATACCCGGAGCCTGGCAAGAGTAAACCAGTTACGCAAAGAGCTGATCGTGTTAAAAAGAAATATCGCCCCGGTTCGTGACCTGATCAGCAATATCATGCGGAGTGAAAGCGATTTGCTTGAAGACAGAACCACTAAATATTTCAAAGATGTTTATGATCATATCGTACAAGCTTATGATCTGAGTGAAAACTATCGTGATATAATGGTCAGTATGCAGGATCTGTATATCAGCAATGTGAACCTGAAAATGAATGAAGTGATGAAAGTGATGGCTATTGTGACTTGTTTACTTGCTCCTGCGACAGTTATTGGTGGAATTTTTGGAATGAATTTCGACAAGAATGTAGCTTTCTTTCATGAGCCATGGGGTTTTATCTCTGCCATTGCAGCCATGCTGATCATCCCGATCGTAATGCTTTGGGTATTTAGAAAACGAGGATGGTTCTAACCGGTTCGCAGTCGGCAGTTTGCAGTTAATCGGTTGCATAATTGAAGTTTTATTTTTGCGATCTTTTATATACGGGTACGGTGCTGCAGGGCTCGCCGTACATGATGCTTTTGGCTACCGGGCGAAGAAGTTTTGTTATTTCAGCATAAGCAAAATCTCCAATTGGCGTTTCGCCGCAGCCTTTGATCACAATTCTTTTATCAGCAAATTCTTTGGTATCGATTGAAGAAAGGTTTTTTAAAAACAATGTGCGGTGCAATTCTTTTTCATCCCCCAGCACAAGATCTTTAGCAATGCCTGAAAGATTAGAAGCAACGAGCATATACGCCCAAACAGGGATCACGGCATCGGCTGTGCAGGTAACAGCAACATATTTATCTCTGAATTTCTCCCAATCAAGATTTTTTAATGCCTCGCGAAAATCTTTTTCCTTTAATATCATTCCCATGAAAAGATGATCTTTCATATCAAAGACGATCATTTCACCCTTTGGGTAAAAGTTTTCGAGATCAAGTGTGACTAATCCACTCTCCGCAACCTTGTTTACAATTGCATCGCTCATTCCGCAAATTTAATTTTTTCTGCCCGCTTCATCTTCCGAAATGGGTAAAAGCCAAACGGTCCCGCCAGATGCGGGACCGTTTGGTAAAAATTTTATCTTTTTATTTAATAATGATCGTTTCGTTTATCCTTGATGGTAGCACTTTCTCTTAATGCCCGTAATGAGTTAGCCGAATTATTTCTCGAATCTATTTGTGCCTTTCTATTTTCGGTAATATTTGCGTTTGAAACGGGAGCAGTCCCTGTACTTAATACCTGTAAAATATAAATGCCCTGGGATCCTTCGATTACTTCAGGAACAACCTTGCCTTTATTGGCCGGGTTAAAACAGGCGCCTACCACCTTACTTTCCGGCCCTAATGTTTTTCTGTTAAAAGAACTCAGGCTATCCACGGTTTCAATTTTTTGATTGAGCGCCGAAGCTGCTGCTTCAAGTGTTGTGATCGTTCCTACTTTCTTTCTTACGATATCCACTTTCTTTTTATTGCGTAATGCTGCCTCTACCGAAGCTCTTGCCTCTGCTGCGCTTTTAGTTCCTTCTTTTTGTATGTCCGTTACAGCAACTACAACATAACTCTCACCAACTTTTTCAGGCTGTAACACTTCACCCTCTTTTGCTTCATAGATCTTTTTCACCAGGCTTCTTGATTGACCAATGGTACCGATGTTATAGTCATTCGGTCCAATGGTAGCTATTATCCCCTTGTTGAGTCCCTGTGCTTTAAGTTCCTTTTCAAATATATCATCGAATGCTTTTAGATCACGGGCTTTACCGGCAAACGTGTTTGCTCTTGCAGCAGCATCATTCTCTGTTTCCTGGCTTGTTTCAATTGCCTTTGCAAGAAAAGCGATCTTAACAACACGTGTATTGGGATTACCAAAATGATTCAGCACTTCAATATAGTGAAAACCAAATTGGGTGTATACTACTCCTTTTGATCCAGGGGGTTTTGTAAAAATAAAATCATTGAATTCGGGAACCATTCCTCCCCATTTTACATTTTTGTATACGCCGCCGGTGTTTTTGGTGCCGTCATCAGAAAATCTCTTGCAAACAGAATCAAAGCTAATACCACGATTGAGCAATGCAAGCACACTATCGTTCATGATCCTTCTTCCTTCTGCTGTATCCATCTTCTGTGTCATCTGCCCCGTTTGCCGGTCCATGTCTGCGGTTGCAATTAATATGTGACGAACCGTAACGGAGTCGGGAACAAATTTGCTATCGATCATTTTAGCTGTAACATAATGTGTGTTGTCGAGATAGGGTCCATAAATGCTGCCGACCGGGATTTTTAAGAGTGTGTCCTTATTAGGCTGCTGCATATCTGCTGCCTTTACATAGCTATCGTTATACGGAAATTCTGATCCCTCCCTGTCTAAAAATGCTTTGGCGTCGGTCGCATTCAAAAAAGCTGTTGATAAAGAAGCAACCTTATCTCTTGCTGCAAGTGAGTCCGTTCTATTTGGCGCTGCCGAAAAAGCAACATAGCTAACGCTGCGATTTTCGTTTTGCTTAAATCGTTTCTTATGTTTATTTACATAAGCCAGTATTTCATCATCTGTAACTTTTATTAAACTATCGGGGCCAAATAAAGAATCAGTATAATTGACTTTTACATAAGATACATTTGCTATCCGGCTGTTATCTGCGGTCTCGGCTTCCACGATCCAGCGTGGTACATTATTAGAGCTGGTAAAGATTGAATTATATTTTTCTTCGAGACGAACCTGTTCCATATAATTAAGCAACTCATTAACCTGTGCTTTTTGCTCCGCATTATTTCCTCTTTTTATCTGGTTTATTGTTTGCAAGGCCTGCAGTCCATTATAGGGTTGGCCTTGCTGGCTAAGGTATTGTTGTGCTATTTGCGACGGATGTTCACCGGCGATCATATCTGCTCTTTCATTTTCTGCAACAGTGATCCCCAACTTACTTAATTCACCATCCAGGATAATTTTGTTCACTTCCTGGTTCCAGACAGCATCAACAGCCTGGCCTCTTTTTGTATCTGAGCTGGCGCCGGGATTTGATTGCTCAACATTCAATTCAGCATTTTGAACTTTTTTATTGAAATCATCAAAGCTTATCTTCTTTCCGTTTACTGAGCCAACGCTTCCTCTTCCAAACCCGGAAAGCAGCCGGCTACGACCAACTGAAGCATCCATTAAAAGAAATCCAATAATAGCAAGGGCGATTCCTATTACTGCCCACTTTGCATACTTGTCACGAATGGTCTGAATGATAGACATATAATATTATATCTGTTTTTAAAAATGTAAACCCCTTACCTGATTTTAAGGGTGGCAAAAATAGGGGAAAAACTGTGGAAAACGGAGCTTGCTCCCCCTGTTTTATTCAGCCGGAATGGGGTATTAGATCAATACCGTGACTTTCGCAATGAAATTAGCGATCGATCTCAAAATCCGTGTTATCCGGGTTATTTTCCCACAAGCCTTGTTAACGCAGGTAATTTACTGTGGATAAACAGGAGTGAAACGTTAATATGAAATAGCATTGTTTGATAGGATATTAGTCAGCCTAAACCAATTGGTTAGTTAGACCCGCTTCTTTACAAATTCTCCGGACTCTATTCACACCCGTCTTTATAATACAACTTGTTCACAGTAGTAATACGAGCAATTCACAACTATGTTAAATAACCACCGCTTTCCCCAGTGACACTATGTTTCATGATGTGTATTAGTATGTCTTTCATGTGAATTATTGTGAGTTACTAACTTTGCACTATTATCATGATCGGTTATCCACTAATTCACAACGATAATAATAATAAACCTTTTTTTAAAATGTATTTATAATATTACTAATACAGTATTTAAAAATGTTTTTGAAAAGTTTGTTTTGTTGTTGGAATATTGCGACCCCGATTGATCTCGTTGAAAAAATTTGAAAGATGAAAACAGAAGAACTCATTGCCGCAGAAAAAAAAGTTGATCTTAACGGCTTTCTCGATATAGACCTTGATCCCACACTGGATCTGTTTGCTGAGATCGAACGGTTGAAAAAAGAAAAGAATGCGATCCTGCTTGCACACTACTACCAGGAACCGGATATACAAGATGTGGCTGATTATATCGGCGACAGTTTGGGATTAGCTCAACAGGCTGAGAAAACAAATGCGGATATGATCGTTTTTGCCGGTGTGCATTTCATGGCAGAGACAGCCAAGATATTGAACCCCACAAAAAAAGTAGTGATACCTGATCTGAAAGCTGGTTGTTCACTCAGCGATAGTTGTCCACCGCCTTTATTTAAAAAATTTAAAGAACAACATCCGGATCATGTGGTGGTGAGTTATATCAATTGCAGCGCCGGTATCAAGGCATTAAGTGATGTGATCTGCACCAGCAGCAATGCGAAAATTATCGTTGAAAGTTTTCCGAAAGAGCAGAAGATCATTTTTGCACCGGATAAAAATCTCGGCGCCTATATCAACAAAGTAACAGGAAGAAATATGCTCCTGTGGAACGGAGCCTGCATGGTGCATGAAATATTTAGTCTGGAAAAAATAACTAAACTAAAACTCAGACATCCCCATGCCAAATTGATCGCTCATCCTGAATGTGAAGACCCGGTACTAAAGCTTGCTGACTTTATTGGCAGCACGACGGGGTTATTGAAATACACGCAGCAGGACAATTCGCAGGAATATATCGTAGCAACAGAAACAGGTATACTGCACCAAATGATGAAAGCCAGTCCGCAAAAAACATTTATACCTGCCCCACCTAATAATAGCTGTGCCTGTAATGATTGCCCGCACATGAAAAGAAACACACTTGAAAAAATTTATCTCTGCATGGAATATGAAACGCCGGAGATATTAATGGATGAAGAATTAAGATCAGCCGCATTAAAACCAATTAAGAGAATGCTGGAGATAAGTGAGAAGGCTGGGTTGTGAAAAAGATTGAATGCGCTGTGCTATACTTAATAAATTCCAATTGCGTACATTCATTCCATGAAAAAACTGTTGCCTGTCATTTTAATTCTATTTCTTTTCTCCTGCACGAACGATACAGCAGAAACAAAAGCTGATTCGTGGCTCCTCGTTGGTTTTATAAAAGCTGACAGCATCAATCCTATTTTAAAACCCTCTCCCGATCTTGTGTTTCATTGTCCTTTATTGAACCGGGATGTGAAATGGGAAGAACGCAATGTGTTGAACCCGGCTGCTGTAGTGAGAAATGATACAGTGTTTCTGTTCTTCAGGGCACAGGACCTCAATGGCACTTCACGGATCGGCTTGGCGGTAAGCACCGACGGATTACATTTTCAAAAAAGGACTACTCCCATTTTTTATCCAACTAATGATAATATGAAGAGTTTAGAATGGGACCATAAAAGAGATTCAGTGGGCGGGTCAATTTGCAATATCTGTTTTGATGGTGTAGAAGACCCGCGAATTGTAGAAAGTGAGGATGGTACCTATATCATGACCTATACTTCTTATGATGGCAAAACAGCAAGATTGAGTTTGGCTACATCAAAAAACCTGGTGAACTGGACAAAACAAGGACCGGTGTTAGCTGATACAAAGTATAAAGATCATTGGTCAAAATCAGGAGCTATAGTTGTAAAACAACAAGGAGAGAAGCTTCTTGCTGTTAAGATCAACGGCAAATACTGGATGTATTTTGGAGATACCGATATTTTTATGGCCAGCTCTGATGACCTTATTCATTGGCAGATTGCAGAAGATGCAGAACGTCATGAAATGATCTCTGTCTTGAATCCGCGGCCCGGGTATTTCGATAGCCGGCTGGTAGAGCCGGGACCGTATGCATTATTAAAAAAAGAAGGTGTGTTATTAATTTATAATGGCAGCAATGCAGCAAATTTTAATGACAGCAGTCTTCTTAAGTTTACGTATGCGGCGGGGCAGGCATTATTTGATAAGAACGATCCTGTAAAGCTGCTCGACAGGTCGGATAGTTTTTTCATTCATCCCGATAAGGACTATGAGCGAATTGGAGAAGTGAATGAAGTGTGTTTTGTAGAGGGATTGGTTTATTTTAAAAACAGATGGTTCTTGTATTATGGCACGGCAGATTCTAAGATCGCTGTTGCTGTAAAAGAATAATAACTAACCGCTATGAACAAATCTTTATTCTCCCGGATCATTAAGGCCTGGCTGATCGTCGGCACATTAGATATCACCGCAGCGTCCATACAATTTTATATTAAAACAGGCAGAGGCCCGGTACCCATATTTAAATACATTGCCGGTGCCGTATTTCCAGAAGCAAGTAAAGGGGGAACAGAAATGATCATTGCAGGATTGGTGTTTCATTATATCATTGCGCTATTAGTTACTGTATTTTTCTTTTTGGTTTTTTCAAAGATTGCAATACCCCTGGTCAATCGATTTTTTATTGGTGCGATCTATGGCGCTTTTGTTTGGTTTGTAACAACCCGTGTCGTTGTGCCCTTATCTTTAATAGGCGTTCGTCCCTCCAACCCAACAAATGAAATCATTGCAGCAAGCATATTGATGGTTTGTATTGGTATTCCGCTTGCATTAATGGTACCCAGACCAGCTACGAGTAGTTGAAGACAGTACTTTCTTTCGGAGACTTGTCATCCAAAAGAGGGAGATTCATTATAAAATCGAAACACTGGTGAGGTCATTATTCATCACAACCAATGCCGTTTCATACCCTTTTTTGATCATACCTAATTTGTTTTGTAAGCCCATTACTCTTGCAGGATATAAACTACACATCCGCAAAGCCTCACCCAAATCAATATAGCAATGCTCAACAAGATTCTTTACTGCTTTTCCCATTGTTAATGCCGAACCGCTGAGTATGCCATTGCTTTCATACTTATCTCCCGCCAAATGGTGCGGATAATAGCCGGTATTTGTTTCCGTTACGGCATCTGTTATTACAAATAATCTTTCTTTCATCACCTGTTTAGCAATACGAATGGCGGCATAGTCAACATGATAACCATCCGGTATGATGCTTGCCATTACGTGCGAATGATCCATGATCGCTCCAACCATACCGGGAGCTCTGTGTTGCAGCGGACTCATGGCATTATATAAATGTGTAGCGGCTACAATACCAGTATTAAAAGCATTGGTTGTTTCGTCATAAGTTGCATTACTGTGCCCGGCAGAAATAATAACATCATAGGAAAGAATACAATCGATAATTTCTTTGTTGCAGACTTCGGGAGCCAATGTTATTATTTTGATCACTCCTTTTCCATAATCAAGTAAATGTTTGACCTGTTCAATTGCAGGAACATGAATGCATTCCACTACATGTGCGCCCTTTTTATCATGACTTATCCAGGGACCTTCAATATGCAGACCTAAAACACCCCTGTCGTCACTGTTCCAGTATTCTTTTACAGCATCAATGCATTTATAAAATGTTTCGTAAGGATGCGTGGCCACAGTTGGCATGCAATAAGCAGCGCCACCATTACGGCAATACTCAACAAGTTTAACTAACGAATCTTTTTCAGGATAAACAGCCAGCAGCTTTCCACCGGCGCCATAGATCTGGAGATCAATAAAGGCAGGAGCAATAAAACTGTTATCAAAATATTGCACACTGCTTTTTACAGCAGATAAAGGGATAATGTCTTCAATTATATTGTTATTTATAACAAGAGCATGGTTTTGTAACCATTCTTCACCCGTAAATATTTTTTCTGCAGAAAGAAATTGCATATCTGCAAGATACAAGAACCGAATGAAGTTTTATCCCGCCACAAAGCGATAGCCAATCCCTTTGATCGTGATGATCTCCAGCGCAGGATCATCTTTTAAATAATTGCGGAGCTTAGTGATATAGACATCTAAATTGCGGCTATTAAAAAACGAATCATTGCCCCATAATAAATTCAAAATGTCTTTTCTGTCAATGATCCGGTCCTTGTTTTCATAAAGCAATTTCAACAACTGGCTTTCACGGAAAGAGAGCTTTCTTTCTTCATTGGCATCGGTCAGTGTTTGCCTGTTTATATGAAAAAAGAATTTCCCGATTTTTACCATATTGCTTAAAGGCTTAACAGCAGCTTCGGGCTTACTGCGCATAACATTATGAATGCGGGCAATCAATTCTTCCATGCTGAACGGTTTGCGGATATAATCGTTACCGCCCAGTGTAAATCCCTTTACCACATCTTCGGTTTGTGTTTTAGCCGTCAAAAAAATGATCGGCACTTGTTCGTTTACAGTTCTTATTTCGTCAGCGACTTCAAAACCATCTTTATTCGGCATCATGATATCGAGAATACAGATGTCAGGATTTTCTTTTTGGAATGCAGAAAACACTTTTCCTCCATCAGCCTCCATCACTACACTAAAGCCCCGGCTTTCCAGGCTTTCTTTTACGATCTTGCCAAGAAATAATTCATCTTCGG
>Ga0105249_10003217_pt1 | contig 14140 bp, 13 predicted proteins | sample KBSS44metaG_FD_81522 | JGI IMG/M metagenome (GOLD analysis project Ga0105249, IMG submission 81522) | Switchgrass rhizosphere microbial communities from Kellogg Biological Station, Michigan, USA - KBS S4-4 metaG | ecosystem: Host-associated > Plants > Roots > Rhizosphere > Soil | place... | reverse complement strand
CGACCGCGCTTCGAAGTCTATCGCGCCGTGTCGGCCCATGTGCGGGCGATATTTTCCCGCTTCACCGACATAATCCAGCCGCTTTCGCTGGACGAGGCCTATCTCGACGTCACGGTGAACAAGATGGGGCTGGCCTCCGCCACCCGCATTGCCGAAGATATCCGCCGCATGATCCGGGAGGAAACCGGCCTCACCGCATCGGCGGGCGTCTCCTACAACAAGCTGATCGCCAAGCTCGCCTCCGACCAGAACAAGCCCGACGGCATCTGCGTCGTCCGGCCGGAGGAAGGCGCGGCCTTCATCGCGAAGATGCCGGTGCGGCGCATCCATGGCATCGGCCCGGTCACGGCGGGACGGATGCAGGCGCTGGGCATCGAAACCGGCGCCGACCTGCGTTCCCGCGATCTGGCCTTTCTCCAGCATCATTTCGGCAGCGCCGCCCATTATTATTATGGCGCGTCGCGAGGGCTGGACGACCGCCCGGTGCATGAGCGCCAGGAACGCAAATCGGTGAGCGTGGAGGACACTTTCTTCGACGACCTCAGCAGCGAAGAGGCGCTGATTCTCGAAATCGACCGGATCGCGGAAAATCTGTGGGGCCGGATCGAAAAGAGCGGTGCCTATGGCCGCACGGTGGTGCTCAAGGTCAAGTTCGCGGATTTCCGGATCATCACCCGGTCGAAAAGCTTTGGCCGTCCCGTCCGGTCCGCCGAACTGCTGGCCGAAACGGGCCGCGCCCTGTTGCGCGCCCAATTGCCGCTGCGGATGGGCGCCCGGCTGCTGGGCCTGGGCGTCCATAATCTCGATCATGAGGAACAGGATGGAGAGGCGGGCGAACAGCTCCGCCTCTTACTTTGACCGTTCAGAAGGGCCGCCAGTTCCGCTTTTCGGTGAACTTCATGTAACCCGCATTGACCCCCAGCCGATATCCCACGCCCAGCCGGATCGGGATCAGCACCACGCTGCCCCAGCGCAGATAGCTGGCAGTGAAGCCGCCCACCAGATAGGCGGTGCCCTCCGCCGCCGGGAAGCGGTGATACAGGTCCTGCGTGTCATAGAGATTATAGACCAGCACGAAGGTATTGGCCGCATTGCCGCCGACATCGAAACCGATCGACGGGCCGGTCCAATAGACTTCGCGCTTCCCTTCGACCTTGTGGTTGAGCGTCCCCGACCCATAGCGCAGGCCGACGACGAACGCGCCCGAAGCCTCCCGCCCGGCGATGTAGGCGTTGGGGCGGCCCTGATCCTTAAGGATCTTCTCGATGATCCCGGCCAGGCCTTCCGCGCCCTTGCCGAACACGCCCTCGGCCGCGCCGATCAGGTCGTCTTCCTGATAGGATTCGCCCGGAGGAAGCGCGGCGGGCGGCGAATTGGCCGTCACCGGCGCGCCTGTTGCCGTCGACCCGGAACTGACCGGCGGTGGATTGTAAGCTGCGCCGCTGTCGGCGGGCGTGCCGGGAGCCGGCGATATGCTGCTGTCGACGCCCGGCTCGGTCGGCGCACTGTTCTGCTGAGGCGCGGGCGCCAGATCGGAATCGATCGCCATATTGGGATCGACGGTGCGCACCTGTGCCTGCGCCACTACCGGCGCCAGCGTCATTCCGGCCAGCGCAGCCGCCAGCGCACCGGCCCGCGCCACGCGGCTGGATATCCGCCCCACTATCCCGATCATTGCCCGATACTCCCGAAAAGGCCCGCTTGGATGATCCGTCAGATTATCGGCTATCAAGCTGAAACGACAATGAACGAACGGCGACCCGAGTCGATTCCGCGCCAGTCCGAATCCGGTATTCGAAATTCGCACGATTTTTCCTGATCAAGGACCGTTGCCATGGACGAAAGCCGTCGCTATAGGCCGAGACCTAGCCACTGCTCATCTTTCCGATGGGCAAATTCGTGCGGAGACGTGGGTGAGTGGCTGAAACCAGCGGTTTGCTAAACCGTCGTAGCCTTAAGGGGCTACCGAGGGTTCGAATCCCTCCGTCTCCGCCACCTTTTCCTCTTCTCACATCCGGGCCTATCGCTGAAAGTCCCGCATTTCTGCGGCTTTCAGGGTGATTCGGGTCTCCTGCGATCCACCGCTTTCCGTCGGCAACCGATTGGATTTGTGGTAAGATTTGTGGGAGATTTTGAGCATGGGAAAGCTCTCGGCAACCGCCGTCAAAGCCGCCACGCGACCCGGTCGACTGGGTGATGGCGACGGTCTCTTTCTGCTCGTACCGCCGGGCGGAACGAAAAGCTGGGTTTGCCGCGTGCAGAAGAATGGCAACCGCCGTGATTTCGGGCTGGGCAGTGCCTCGAAAATATCCCTCGCGCAGGCGCGGGAGCGGGCGCGGCAGATACGAACGTGGATGGAGATGGGTCTCGATCCATTGTTCGAGCGCCGCAAGGCCAAAGGCGTGCCGACCTTCAAGGAGGCCGCCGCGAAGATACTGGCCGCGCATCGCAAGACATGGCGGAACGAGAAGCATGAGGCCCAATGGCTCCAAACTCTCAAGGCCTATGCCTTTCCCCATATCGGCAATATCCGGTTAGCGAAATTTCCGGGCCGATGATCCGCAACGTGCTAGCGGAAATCTGGCTGGCCAAGCCTGAGACGGCCCGGCGCGTGCGGCAGCGGATCGGCACTGTTCTCGATTGGGCCTATGCGTCGGGCTATCGGGAGAGCGAGGCTCCTATGCGGGCAATCACAAAGGGCTTGCCGAAGCAGCCCAAGAAGGACGGCCATTTCGCGACCATGCCTTACTCCAAGGTGCCTCTGTTCGTCCTGAGGCTCCGGGAACGCACCGGCCCTCATGCGTTGCTGATCGTTACCCGCATGGGACGAGACGCCCGGCACGGGTGGCTCGGTGGGGCGAAGCGGAATAGAGCGGGGTCGCGCCAGCAACGCGAAACGCCCCTGCGCCCTCAGACGATCTTCTCCAAACCCCGTCTTACCAGATTCTCCACGATCCTTTCGGGAGCAAGATGCCGGGCAAGCGTGCGCAACGCCGCATGGGGATCGTGCCGTTTCCCGCAGAGGAAGATATCCACGGCCGCATAGCCATGTTCGGGCCAACTGTGGATCGACATGTGGGATTCCGCCAACAGCGCAACCCCCGTGACACCCTGCCCTTCACCGAAATGATGAAGATGGAGCCCAATGACCGTCGCTCCCGCGCTTTCCGCTGCTTCCCGCAAGGCTCTTTCGATCAGCGCCGCATCATCCAGCACCGGACATCCATAAAGATCGGCCAGGAGATGCCGGCCATCATAGCTTGCAGGGGGCGTCATATCAGACTCTCGAACGAATGGCCGAGCAGGGAGAGGGCAGATTCCGCCGCCGCCATCCCATGATAATGGGCTTCCTCGAACAGGGACAGTCCACTCATATCGGAATGCGCGCGAAAAAAGGGCGGTTTGACAGCCGCACGCTGCGAAGGTGCGACCTGCCAGAGGAAATCCGGGGTAGGACGGATCATCGCATGGCCCCATTTCCAAAGGTCAATGGACCGGATCGCGCCATCGAGATCGGGATTCATCGTCAGCAGATCATCGCGGACCAGCCGCCGCCAGTCCGCATCGGATCGATCGAGCAGTAAACGCCGTGCCGAAGCTGGAGGCATGTCGGACAAGGGCATATACCAGGTGAGAACCGTCGGCCCTTGCCGTGAATCGCTCTGATGGGTGGCGACGACATAGCCGAGCGAAGCGCTGCTGGCGGAAACATTGTCCCAGGCCAGCGGACTGCCCTTGCCGCCGGGCGAGCGGTCGACCGTGACATTGGCGATCAGCCAGGGGGCATAGCTGTATCCCGGTGCCGACGGGTCGCCCAAGAGGCGGCTCGCGACAAAATGCGGCATGGCAAGGATCACCGCGTTGGCGCGATAGCGGACGCTCGCATTGTTGATCGTGTCGAAGACATCGACCGTGGCGCCGCTCTCCTCCTTCTTCGCCCGATAGGCGATCTGTCCGGTCTCGATGCGATGGGGAAGGCATTGGGCCATCAGCCGGACAAGGCGGCCATTGCCTTCGGGCCAGGTCAGCTCATTGTCGCCGGAACCTTCGGCCACGAAACCGCGCCGGCTCGCGAAATAATGGATGCCCGCCCAGGCGGAAACTTCGGCGGGCTCCGTGCCATAATCGTCGCGACAGGCATAACGGACATGGGCGCGCAGGACAGGCGAGGTCCAGCCCTGCTGGTCCAGCCATGCGGCAAAGCTGATCCGGTCGAGGGCGAGCAGGTCGGGATCTCGCGCGCTATAGGCCATGGGGATGGCGAAGGCCGGGCGCCCTGCCGTATCCCGGCGGACGGAAAAGCCCTTCATCGCGCGATCGAAGGCCTCCAGATCGGCCTTGTCCCTGGGCGTCAGACCCGTGCGCGGGATCAGACCTTCCTGCCATCGTCCCTGCCATAGCAGCCGTTCCTGAAGATCGGCGCAGAGCTGCTGCGGATCATAGATCGGACGGCCGTCGCGTTCACCGGTGATGATGCCGAACTGGCGCAGCATGGCGCGCAGGCCGCGCGCTTCGTCATTGGGGATGGGGAGATAATGGGCCCCCAGCGGATAGGCAGAAACCGCGTTCCGGCCATTGCGGGCGTTGCCGCCGACGCTGTCTTCCAGTTCGATCAGGCGGACATCGTCGAACCCCGCTTCCGCCAGGCGCCAGCCTGCTGCAAGACCGGCTATTCCGCCGCCGGCGATGAGTATGCCGATCTTTTCCTCTCGCTCAGGTTCGGGGAATGTCCCGTCCCGCAGCCGATGACCCCGCGCCATGTTCGCGCCGCCACTGGTGCCGGAGGGCTCCTGCTCGCATCCCGCCAGGGCGAGTGCTGTTGCCGCCGCCATGCCGCCCTTCAGCACCCTGCGCCTGGCCGGGCTTTTGGGGTCAACCTTCATAGCGCGCCCATTCCTCGGCGAAGCTGCGCACGAGAGCCTGATTGTCGAGCCTGTTCACCGGCACCGGGCGGCGGGCCATGTCGGGCGGGAAGAGCATCGCCTGCCGCGCCGTATCGGCCGAGAGGAAGCGATTGCCGGGCAGCAGCCTCACCGATGGTCCCGGATCGTTGGCACCCGCAAGGATGAAACCCCACTCGCCGAAGCTTGGCACATAGACATGATAGGGCTTTGTCTGGAACCCGGCCGCTTCCAGGGTCTGCGCGACCGTCCAGAAGGCGGCGGGGGCAACCAGGGGAGAGGTGCTCTGGATCACCGCCATGCCGCCCGGCGCCAGATGCGGGCGCAGCATGCGATAGAAGGTCTCGGTATAGAGTTTGCCCACCGAGAAATCGACCGGATCGGGAAAGTCGACGATGATGACGTCGAAAAGCTGCCGCGATTCGCGCACCCAGCGGAAAGCATCGGCATTGACCACATGCATGCGCGGATTGACGAGCGATCCTTTGTTGAGCGAACGCAGCAGGGCGGTCCGGCTGAACAGGCGCGTCATGGCAGGGTCGAGATCGACCAGCGTGATATGGCGGACCTCGGGATGGCGGAAGACTTCGCGCGCGGCGAGACCGTCGCCGCCGCCCAGGATCAGGACGTTTGCGGGACGGGCAACCCGGCCCATGGCGGGATGCACCAGCGCTTCATGATAGCGATATTCGTCCCGTGAGGAGAATTGCAGATTGCCGTTCAGATATAGGCGGATGTCATCGTCATGCCGGGTCAGCACCAGCCGCTGATAGGGGCTGGAGGCGGCATAGATCACCCGCTCGCCATAGGCGGCAATTTCCGACCAGCGCTGGATCCGGTCGGCCAGAGCGAAGCCCGCGATCAGACTCGCCGCCACCAGCAGTCCGAGGATGCGTTCGCGCATCAATCTGGCCCGTGCCGGGATCAGCAACAGCAGCGCCAGCGCCACGCCGACATTGATCAGGCCGAACATCAGCCCGGTGCGGATCAGTCCCAGATGCGGCACGAGCAGCAGCGGGAAGAGCAGAGAGGCCGCCAGCGCGCCGACATAGTCGAAGGTCAGGACATTCGACACCGTCTCGCTGAAATCGAAACGGTCGCGCAGGATGCGCATCAGCAGCGGAATTTCCAGACCCACGAGGAAGCCGATGACGAAGACCAGCAGATAGAGGATGATCCGAAACTGCTCGACCAGCGGGAAAAGCAGAAAAAGCGCTGCCGCCGACCAGCCACCCAACAGCGCGACCAGTATTTCCACCCTGATGAACAGGCGCAATTCGTCGCGCTTCACATAGCGCGAACACCAGCTCCCGACGCCCATGGCAAAGAGATAGGTGCCGATGATCGTCGAGAATTGGGTGACGCTGTCGCCCAGCAAATAGCTGGCGATGGTGCCCGCGAGCAGTTCATAGATCAGGCCGCAGGTGGCGACCGCAAAGACGCTGGCGAGCAGCAGCCCGACCAACGCGCCCTGCTTGCGGGCGGGACGGGCCGCAGGCTCTTCAGCCATGAACCGCCGCGGCGACGATAATGGCAAGAGCGATGGCGACGGCGCCCGCGAACTGGGCGACGGCAACATTCTGCTTGGTCCGGATTTCCTCCCACAGCTTGCCGGGGGTCAGCAGGTCGAGGATTACGAAACCGAGCACGAAAACCAGGATACCAAGGCCTGCATAGAGCAGGGTGTTGAGGATCAGCGGGACGGTGGTGACCATGCGTGTCTCCTATTTATGGGTGGGGCCATAAGTGCCATGAACGGCGGCGGCCCGCCCGCCATCGGCAAAGGGGGAATAGCCCTGCGAGGCAGCGGTGAGGTAGAGGCCGATCACGCCAAGGCACCAGAGGGCGTAGAGAAAACTGCTCGATTTCATCCATTGCACCTCATGGGTTGGCCATGCCTCTGATCCAGTCGCTGGCATCGGGATCGGGGCCGTCCTTCTGGGCCAGCCGGGCATTTTCGAACAGGATATGCAGGACCAGCATCAGCAGCGGCGGCACAAGGACAAGCAGCAGGGCGAGCCAGAAATTGGATAGGAAACGCGCGCCGCGCGCGACCGTCAGGCTGACATCGACCGGCGGCTGGCTGACGGTTTCATAGCGGCCGGCGATCGGGTTCCAACTGCTGCTATCAGCGCTGCTGCCCCAATGATGTGCCTGGGCATCGACCACCAGATCATAGGTTCCAGCCGGCAGGCTCGCGACCTTCAGCGTCTGGCTGCGCGATCCTTCCGACCAGCCGCCATCGGAATCATAGCCCGAATAATGCTCATTGAGGGCATAGGCTTCATAGCTCTCCTGCGTCTTGCGGTTGACGAAGGCGATATCGATGTCGACCCAGCCCTGTTCGACATTGGAGGTCAGCGTCTCGACCGTCATCGCCTGCCGTCCGACGGGGACGGTGATGGGGCCGAAGCTCTGCGACACCGACGCGCCGTCAGGCGTGACGGGGAAACCGAAAGTCTGCGGTTGCATGGTACGGCCGAACAGTGTCAGCAGCACCAGCAGCGCGACAATGGTGATCGCGCCGATCGGCACCCAGCTTCTGATTCGCTGAACATAGGGGGAGGGCTGGTGCGCCAGCGGCGTCATGCCGGGCCACCAGCGCGGGGGATAGGGCACGTCGAATGCCTGTCTGATTTCGTGCGCTAAGAGCAGTTCGCTGAGCGTCCAGCTCTGTTCGCGATCGTCTTCCTCCAGGCTCAGCATGAAGCCGGGGCGGACATAGTCCCTGCTGCGTACCTCCTCCCCGACCTTCACGCGCCAGTAGAATTCGCCGACCACCCGCGTCACCCGGGCCCTGTTGTCGTGGTAGAAGCTGGAATAGCTCCGCCCATCGACAATCATCTCGCCCCCGTCATAGCGCGGTGTTGCCGTTAGCATGGTGCCCAGGCTCCATTGCCCGTCCTGTGCGATGAGCCAGCGATAGCCATGATAGGGATTGAACAGCAGATATTCTTCCCAGGCGGCCCAGCCATCGGTTCGCTCCAGCCAGCCGATCGCCTCCCACTCGACCCCGCGCAACGAACCCCGTGTGCCGAGCGGAATGGTGAGCGAGGCCTGTGCCTCGGCATAGCGGGTGATGAGCCGTGCGTCGGGATGCGCGACATCGATCAGCGACCCGCAATATTCGCAGGCCAGCGTCACCGTATAGCCTGCCGCGCGTATCGCGACGGTACCGCCGCAGGCCGGGCAGGCGAGGGTGCGGACGGTCGCCTCCTCAGCCATAGGCGGGCATAGTCCAGCCGGGCAGCGTACGCAGATTGCGCGGGGAAAGATCGGCCAGCGTCACATAATGGCCAAGATAGAGCGAGGCTTCCCGGCGGTCCTTCTGGAAGGAGGCGCACCAGCCATCCTTGTTGCGGAAATCGACGCTGAGCGCTTCCCATCCGCTGGGCGCCGTGAACGGCAGTTCGCCTTCACAGGCGAGGCAGGTCACGGTGCGGATATCGGTCACTACATAGTCATGACCGGAAATCGTCGCTTTCTCCCCAGGCACTACCGTGGTGCCGTTGGCCAGGCGGCGGAGAACCTTTGCCATGGGGTTCTTCAATTCGACCTCACGTAACGCCATGAACTGGCCCATCGCTTCACCCAGCCAGGCATGGTCGCCATCGGCCATCAGCATCAGCCATTCATTCCACGCGCCGTCCTCCCAGCTCCAGCGGACGCGGCCGATAATCTCGAAATCAAGGCCGAAGCAGTGGCCCATCGTGCCGATCTGGATCGGACTGATGTCGAAAGGAAGCACGGCGGCCTCCCCCATCGCCTGCGCGCCCTGTGCACGCCGAACCACCAGCGCGTGGCAATAGCCACACACGCGCACCGGCAGCGCCGGGGAACGGAACAGGACATCCGCTCCGCATTGGGGACAGGCAACGGTCTGCATGGAGGGCTTAGCGGATCCGCCCCAGCAGTTCTGTCTTCTTCGTGTCGAATTCCGCTTGGCTCAGCGCGCCCATCTCCAGCAGTTTGTGCAGCTTTTCGATAAGGGCGAAGGGGTCTTCGTCGGGAGCCGCGGGAGCATTGCCTCCAGCACCCGTCAACGCGCCGGTCATCGCCTGCCCGATGGCAAGGCCCGCCGCCGCGCCCGCGCCGATCGCCGCCGTGCCACCGGACTGAACGGCAGCGGTTTCGATGGCTTCGGCCGCCTGAAATTTCGCATAGCGATCCAGATCGCCCAGCACGCGCATGGAACTGGCCTTGTCGAGATGCTTCTGCACTTCTTCGGGCAGGGAAAGGCTCTCGACGAAGAAGCTTTCGACCGACAGGCCCCATTGGGCGAAGGCGGGCGCGACGGCCGCCTTCAAGGCGTCGGACAAGGCGCTCTGGCTGGCGGCAAGGTCGAGGAAAGCGGTCCCGCCGCCAGCCACCCCGGTCGCTAGCGCGGTTTGGATCGCGGCGCGCAATTGCGGCTCGATATCGCTGACCTTGACCTCCGAGAGCGTGCCCATGATGCGCGAACAGAAGGGCGCGACCTCCTTGATACGGAAACTATAGCTGCCAAAGGCCCGCACGCGCAGTGGCCCCAATTCCGGGTCGCGCAGCGTGACCGGCTGCGCCGTGCCCCATTTGAGGCCGATCTGCTCCTTCTCGGAGAAGAAATAGACATCGGACTTGAAGGGCGACTTGAAACCTTTGTCCCAGTTCATGAGCGCGGTGAGTAGCGGCAGGGTAGAGGTATCGAGGGTGTAGAGGCCCGGTCCGAACATGTCGGCGATCCGCCCCTCGTTGAAGAAGGCGGCGATCTGCCCTTCCCGCACCGTCAACTGGGCGCCGTTCTGGATTTCCCGGTCAGCGAGCGGCACGCGCCAGCCAAGCTGGCCGGGTTCCTCAACCCAGTCGATGACATCGACAAACTGCTTCGACAGAAAGTCCAATATTCCCATAGTGCCTTACCCCTCTAAGGCACCATATTAAAAGCTGTGGAAACAGGAACAAGCGAAATCGGCACGGCTCAAGACGCGCTCACCTGCGCCCAGCTCAGACCGAACCGCGCGAGATATTTACGCAAACGATCCGCATCATTGGACGATGCACGGCGGGCAAGTGAGGCGGAAAATAGCGTTCGTCCCGCTTCCGACAGGCTGCGGCTCTCCCGGCAGACCTGCGCGACATAGGCCAGCTGGACCCTGTCGAACGGGTCGATTTTTTCAAGTTCCTGGGCATTCAGGATTTGCTCAAGGCCATCTTCAGCCGTTCCGGAAAGGGACCAGGCCTGCGCAAGCCGCGCAATTTCCGTCTTCACGCAATCGAGATCGATCCGTCCCTTGGGGCTGAGCGTGGCCATGTGGGTGATGCTCGCAGCCAGGTCACGGAAATTCCCCGGCCATGATGCCGTCGCGTTGGTCGCAAAGGCGAGAAATTGATCACGGGCTTCCTTGTTGAAGGTGACCCGGCTTCCCTCCCTTTCGGCGAAGCGCTCCAGTTCATAATCGAGATTCGGCGCGATATCCTCCCGCCGCTGCGCCAGTCCCGGCAAGGCGAAGGTCCAGAGGTTGAGACGGGCGTAGAGATCATCACGGAAAGTGCCCTCCCGCACGCAGCGGGCCAGGTCGCGGTTCGTCCCGGCGATGAGCTGGAAGTCGCTGGCCGCCTCCTTGTCCGCGCCGACCGGTAGGAAGCGCTTGTCCTCGATCGCGCGCAGGATCATTGCCTGTTCGTCAAGGCCAAGTTCGCCGATCTCGTCGAGGAAGAGCGTCCCGCCGTCCGCCGTCCGCAGCAGGCCGGGTCGGTCGGCGATCGCCCCGGTGAAGGCGCCCTTGCGATGGCCGAAAAGGGCCGACATCGCACCATCGCCTTTCAGCGTCGCGCAGTTCACTTCGACAAAGGCACCCTTCACCTGATGACGCAGGCGCTTGAGTTCATAGATGCGCCGCGCGAGCTGGCTCTTGCCCGCTCCCGTCGGTCCCATCAGCAGTACCGGCGCGCGGGAACGGGTGGCGACCTGCTCGATCTCGTCGATCATCCGGTTGAAGGCGATATTCCGGGTTTCGATGCCGGATTTGAGGAACGACGTGCTTTCCGCGCTCGCAACCGCGAAACGGGTGGCGATGCTGTCATAGCGCGAGAGATCAAGGTCGATCGTCGTCCACGTCCCCGGCGCGCAGGATGGCGCGCCGCGGGTCGGTTGGGTCTGGAGAAGGCGGCCGGGCAGATAATGGGCTTCGGTCAGCAGGAACAGGCAGATCTGTGCGACATGGGTGCCGGTCGTGATGTGGATCAGATATTCTTCCGCCTCCGGATCGAACGGTTCGGCCAGGGCGAAGTCGAGCAGCTTGCCATAGACCTCCTCGAAATCCCAGGGATCCTCAAAGTCGAGCAGGCGGCATTCGACGGTCGTTTCCGGCGAGACCGAAGCGATATCCTCCGTCACATATTCGGCAAGCCGCTGATGCGGGCGGCCATGGAGCAGGATGAAGCGGTCGACGCGCAGATCCTCATGCATGGTAAGCCCGACCGATGGGCGCCACTTATTCCAACGGGAAGGCCCGAACTTGCTGGCGTCCAGCGTGGAGCCGAGGAATCCGATAACGACGGTTGGTTTCATTCTGATCCTATAGGATAAAATCATATCTCTGACGATAGAAATATCTCATGATTCCTTCACATGGGAATCGGCGGACATTTGCCTGAATCCATTTTCTTCTATTCAATATCAATAACTTATATGATTTTGTTCTGAAACCATCAGCCGTTTGGCATACCTCCTGCTGTGTAAAGCTCGTCCGGCACGGTGAGATTTCGACCGTCTGGACCAGCGGACCGGGGAAATGGGGCGACTGGAATGGGCCGGTCGCCCCGGAGCCGGGAGAAGAAGGAAGATGCACATGGCCAACAAGGGTCTCTTTGCTTCCGCCGTCGCGAAGCTTCTGCCGCGTGCGGACGCCGTCAACCGCGAAGGCGCTCCGGCCTATGCCTATGGGCCGGAGGCGAAGCTTGCACAGATCGCAGCGACCGGGACGCTGTCGGACAGCTTCTATGGCACGGCCGAGATGCAACTCGCTGACGTGCTGGAAGCGGCGCGGGCCGTCGATCCGCTGTTCGTTGCTAAGGCGGCAGTCTATGCCCGCACGTCCGGCGTGATGAAGGATATGCCCGCGTTGCTCACCGCCTGGTTGACGTTAGCCGAGCCGGATCTGTCTGTGAGTGTCTTCGGACGCGTGATCGACAATGGACGCATGCTGCGCAGCTTCGTGCAGATCATACGTTCTGGTCAGGCCGGGCGGACGTCGCTCGGCTCGCGGCCGAAGCGGCTGGTCCAGCAGTGGCTAGAGCAGGCGTCGATCCGCGACGTGATGCACGCCGCGACCGGCAATGCGCCGAGCCTGGCGGACATCGTCAAGATGGTCCACCCGCGCCCGGCGGATGCGCAGCGCAAGGCATTTTATGGCTGGCTGATCGGTCGTCCCTATGACGTCGCCGCGCTGCCCGCCGAGATCGCCGCGTTCGAGGCCTGGAAACAGGATCAGGCACAGACGTTGCCGGAAGTGCCGTTCGAGTGGCTGACCGCTTATCCGCTGAGTGCGGAGCAGTGGGCGGAGCTTGCCGGCCGTATCGGTTGGCAGGCACTGCGGATGAACCTCAATACACTGGCGCGCAACGGTGCGTTCGGGGTGGAGGGGCTCACCGATCAGGTCGCGGCCCGGCTTGCCGATCGCCATGCGCTCCGCGCCGTGCGGCCCATGCCCTATCAGCTGATGGTGGCATTGGGTCAGGTCGGTGACGGCGTACCGCTCAAGGTGCAGGCGGCGCTGGAGGAAGCGCTGGAGTTCTCTCTGGCGTGCGTACCGAAGGTGTCGGGCCGTGTGGTCGTCTGCCCCGACGTGTCGGGGTCGATGCAATCGCCGGTGACGGGCTACCGCAAGGGCGCGTCGTCTAAGGTTCGCTGCATCGATGTCGCGGCTCTGGTCGCGGCGGCGATGCTACGGTCAAACCGTGAGGCGCGGGTAATCCCGTTCGAGCAGGCGGTCGTGCCGGTGACGTTGAAGGCTACCGACCGGATCGCGGCGAATGCCGCGAAGCTGGCGGCGGTCGGCGGTGGCGGAACGAACGTCTCGGCGCCGCTCGCTCTCCTCAACAAGGAGAAGGCGGCGGTCGATCTGGTCGTCATCGTCTCGGACAATGAGTCCTGGGTCGATGCGACGCGGAACGGCTCGACGGCGACGATGCAGGAGTGGACGAAACTGGCGAAGCGCAACCCGCACGCCAAGCTCGTCTGCATCGACATCGCGCCTTACGGCACCACGCAGGCATCGGCGCGGCCAGAAATTCTGAACCTTGGAGGTTTCTCCGACGCGGTGTTCGACACGGTCGCACGCTTCGTCTCCGGCGAAACGCGCGACTGGGTGAGCATCGTCGAACAAGTGGAGGTCTGAACGAACAGGGTCGTGGCGAATGCTGGCAGGACTACATGTCTCCAAACCACGAGGCCCGACGAGTAAAGCACCCGGAAGGCAGTTGTGCTGAAAGGGAGATGCGGGTTCGAACCCCGCCGCCGACACGTAGCTTAAGGGCCGCGTCTTGCCGAACCTCGTCGCCACGACCCGACCAAAATATCACGGCGAATGCCGAGAAGGACTACATTGGTAATGTGGTTGTCGCGGGTTCGAATCCCGCCCGTATCGGCAACGATGCGGTAGCTCAGCTGGGTAGAGCGCCAGTCCCTCGGGACGGTCTTTCTCACTTCTCGTCGCCGTGACCCGAAATGCAAAACCATGGCGAATGCCTGACGGACTACATGGCCTATCACGCCCCAGATGCGGGTTCGAATCCCGCCGGACCGCCCAATCGGTCCGTAGTGTAACGGTAGCACAGGGACCGTCCGCGAGGACGGAGAGAAGTCTGTCAAACACTTGTCGCCATGGCACCGAATTCAAAGCTGGCGAATGCCGGCGGGACTACACGGGTAAGGCCGAAAGGCCGAGCGGTTCGAATCCGCCCCGGAGAAATTCGGGATGTCTCGCCAAACCTCGTCGCCGGCACAATGATTACGCAAGGGAGGTCGCGATGACCGAGACGAATTATGATTTTCAGCACGTCGAGGGCGGCAAGCCGATCAAGCTGTGGACCCGCGGCGTGCCAGTCGATGAGAAGGCGCATGAGCAGCTCCGCAAGGCGGCGCTTATGCCCTTCGTGTTCAAGCATGTGGCGGCCATGCCGGACGTGCATGTCGGCATCGGCGGGACCGTGGGCTCGGTGATCACGACGAAGGGGGGGGTGATGAAGGCGGCCGTGGGTGT
>Ga0105249_10003216_pt1 | contig 14142 bp, 10 predicted proteins | sample KBSS44metaG_FD_81522 | JGI IMG/M metagenome (GOLD analysis project Ga0105249, IMG submission 81522) | Switchgrass rhizosphere microbial communities from Kellogg Biological Station, Michigan, USA - KBS S4-4 metaG | ecosystem: Host-associated > Plants > Roots > Rhizosphere > Soil | place... | reverse complement strand
GGCCTCCTGCTCGCGCAGCACGCCGATGATCTGCGCCTCGTTGAACCTGCTCTTCTTCACGTCCGTCTCCTCAGGGTGACGGACTCTCACTCAAACCGAGGGATCAGGAAGGGGGCAGGTCAATCGGCGTCGATCCGAAGGCGGACCTTGTCGACGCCGCAAACTACCACTGGAGTTGGACATCTCGCCGTGAGGTCGCTGTTGGGCGTTTTCGCTGCCCACCCGGAACATCGGTGGACGTGTCCCGGAGCATCATTGTCGTGCGAACGCAGGAGTCAAAGGCCTGTCACGGACGCGCTGGCGAAACGGAGCACATGCTCAAGGTCGCTCCTGACGGCTCAGCCGAACGCCTCGGCGGCGCGGGCGGCTAACGTCTGCTCCCCCACCCCTAGCGAGGGTTCGGCATGTCCGGTCCTGCGCCGCGTCGGGTTGAGCCGCTCGCGAGCCGTTCGAAAGGTCGGTGGAATGCCCTACAACGCGGCATGACGAGCCAGCAGCTCCAGATAGAAATCCGTGAATACCGAGAGGGAGATGCTCCGCGACTAGCGCAGCTCTTCTACGAGTCCGTTCGCGGGCTCGGTCCGCGTCGATATAGCCCGGACCAGGTGGCCGCGTGGGCCCCTAAGCCTCCCGATCCGGTCGCGGTCCACACCCGCGCCACTGACGGCAGGACGACCCTGGTTGCCCTCGATACGTCCGGTGAGGTCGTCGGTTATGGAGATCTGGAGAGCAACGTGCACATAGATCACCTTTACTGCAGTCCGGACGCCGCCGGCGTTGGCGTGGCGTCGATGCTGCTTGGTCAGCTCGTGGAGCGCGCCGTCGGCACCGGGATGCCGACCCTCCACGTGGAAGCGAGCGAACTTGCGCGAGGGCTCTTCGAGCGAATGGGCTTCGGCCTGGTGCGCCGGCGCGAGTTCGCCCTCGCAGGCGTGATTATCCACAACTACGCTATGGAGCGCGCTCTCGCCTAAGACCGAGGTCCACGTTCCACCCTCTAGCGACCGCCGCAACGTCCGCTCCTACGCCACAGGCTTGGCGGGCGGCAACGGTGCGGGTCGTCCACGCTTTGTCGCGCGGAAATGCTATCCTAGAGTTGTGATCAGCCTCGTGGTGGAAGAACGGTTAATGTGGTTCAAGACCCGAACCGGATTATGCTCGATTTCTGAGCCTTGCGAAATCCGCGTCGCAAAATACCCCAAAGCCAATCCGCCGTGCTACTGGATCGTAGTTCGCTACTCGAACTATTCGAAGGTTGACTACAAGGGGATATTTGGAAAGTTTTCCGGGTCAGGAAGGGATGTATATCTTGTTCGCTTCCTCATTGCCGAATCTTCTGCCGCAGAAATTGCCGAATGCATGAAGGCGATTGAGAGCGCTATCGCGACCGGCACCAATATTTGCGACCTAAGCGCATTCGGTGACGGGGCCGCGCAGAGCGAAGACTGGCACGTCCCCATCGAATGGTAGGTCCGTCCGCCACCCGGAACAGCCGGTGCCAACGGCAGCTTACCGGAAGCGGGCTGTCGGGCGCTCGCCACCTGTGGAGACATTCACGGCGGCAGCTCACCGCGAGAAGGCCACCTCCGAAACCGTGCCAGTGCACTTGTTTATCGACATCCCCAGGCCGCCACCGCCCATCGTCACAATTACTTTCGTTGGCTTTGGGCGCAGGTGCCGTTGAACGTTGGCGTCGCCATACCGACCAATGGTCACCCTCGTCTTCGACGGCGATAACTGGATGGCTCCTGACCTGATCTGGCGCGATTGTGTCGGCAATTGCCTTGAAAATCGCGATTGCCACCTGTCGGTTGGCGACATACGGACCGCCGACATAGCCAGGTTCCTTTTCACAGGAGACCGGTTCCGCGAGCGCGGGCGTCGAGGTGAGGCAGGCAGCCGACGCTGCTGCTACGAGGGCGAGTTGTCCGAGCCATTGGAGCGCCATGCCAGATGGTCGCGCGACTGCAGTTCCCGAACAACCCACGGGCGGCTAACCACCCCCACGCGACCTTCGCATTGTCCGCTTCTAAGCACGCCCGAGCTGTGGCTTACATCGATCCATGAAACTCACGCTGACCGTACTCGCAGTCGGAATAGCGGTGCCAAGTTGTGCAGGCGCCGGCATCTACGTCACCGCAGTTGCACCTCTGGATGAAGTGGCGGCGGCCTATCCTCCGAAGGCTCGCGAGTTGGGCGTCGAGGGAATAGTTCGACTCGCATGTTCTGGACCTGCGGACGGCCCGTTAACGAAATGTAGGGTGGCTAGCGAAAGCCCCTCCGAACTAGGTTTTGGGGCAGCGGCAATGGAGCTCTTACCCCACCTCGCGTTGCAAGCCGGTGGAATTTGGGACGGCAGGCCAGACGATCACGTCTCAGTCTCCATCCGCTTCAAGTTGCCGAGTGCGACGGGAAACGCGCCCTAACCGCCCAGCAGCGTCCGTCTTCCACCCCGATGCGACCTTCCCGGCGTCCGCTCATACGACGCGTTCTCGGAGGCGCTCTCGACCCCCAGCGGACGTTCGTCGCCTCATCAGACGGCCTAAGCTGTACATCGCAATCTGGCTGGATCGCCGCATTTGACGCAGCTGAAGCGCCTACGACGCCGCGACTTGTACGCCGGAGAGTGGCTGTTGATTGCCTTGGCCATCATCGCCCTCGGGCTCGTCGGTGCCATGGTAAGCCCGAGGCGGGTAGCGTGCGAACCAGCCGCAGCCGCGCGCGTCAATGTTGATGGATCGGCTTGGCGTATCCCAACCGCCCTCCAACCCGAACTTGTGCGGGATGAACATGGACCCAAGTACCCGCAGAGGTGGGATGCTCGACGCGGCTACATTTATTGCCAGGATGCGACTGCATCGCCCTTTAGGCAAAGAGCATTTTACATCCATCCCGCCGCATTGCGAAAACTGGCAGAACAAAACCCACCTCGCTATTCTGGCCTGGCGGACCTTCAGCTAGTTGCGGTGGGCGGACCCCTCCGTCGCTCGGTCCTGCCCGACGGCGAGCATAACGAATTCTATGGGCCATATTTGTTCCGTCGCCCCACAGTTGTTTGGCGACAGGATGTATATGTCCCAACCCTGCGTCGACGCCGTCCCCTGTATCGGCTGAGCGGTTGGGCACCTGGCGGCGTCGCTGTTCTGCTGATTTATTCCGATGGTGATGCTGCGAGGAGCGTTGCCGCTGCTGAGGCGCTCTTGAGCGATCTACGGGATGCGAGCGTGCCCTAGTGGGCGCAAAGGCGAAGTCCGTCTTCCACCCTCCTGAGAAATTGCGAACGTCCGCTTGCGGCTCTAGCTTGAGCAACCCTCGCGCAGTCAGCAGCGACACGGCCTCCTGATAGGCCGTGTTCATCTCGCTCCTGTGGCCGTGCTTGCGGTAGCCGCTGTTCCTGATCTGCTCGACCAGCTCGCACAGCGTCTCCAGCGCGTCGTTGTCCTCGATGTATATCGTGACCGGCGGGTGCAGATCGTCGCTCATGTAAGTTCGAGCCTCCGGCGTCGGCGCCCACCGAGGCGGATGGCCTCGCGCTCGTATCGCTCCGCCCAATCGGTCTGTGCGGCTTACGCGAGCCGCAGGGGACCGTCATCGCCGGGCCGTAACCCGGCGCCCGAACGCAGATGCGCGCGCCCTGCTTGATCGTCCATTCGCCACGGATGGTGCGCCCGTCGACCTCTGCCTTGATCGGATAGAACCCGCCAGCCATGTCGCCGAAACAGTTAACAGCGCGGCGGGCAAGCGTGACGATGGTTGGGTGCGGTGAGATTTCCGCCTAAGCTGTCACGGGCGTTCACGTGGCTGGAATTCGATGTTCGCAGATTACACGGTCTATCGCGTTGTCGGACCGCTATGGCGTTGGGACGTCCGCTACCAAGACGGTTCTCACGCGCGCGGTTTTGCACTGGGCGGTCGCGTGGCGCGGTGGGCGGCGCGAACGCGCATTCGCAACGCTCAGGTTGAGGCAGAGCCGATGGGGCCTTCCGAGAAACAGCGCCGCGCTTAGTGCCGCTGCTCGCTTGGTGGTTCTCCCACACGCAGCAGACGAGTACGGGCCAACGCTTCCCATTGCTCAGCCGCGTCGAGCATGGCCTGCCGTTGGTCGGCATGCATCATCCGCGCCGCGAGTTGGCGGCATTCCTGAGCAAGCTTCTGGTATTCCCCGACCGTACGCACGACTAAGAGTTAAGCACAGATTAGCGGTCACGTCAGTCCTAGCGCCGCATTGTCCGCGGTGGAAAGCCTGCTCCGAAAGCTTGGACCGTAATCTTCGTCGCCGCGAGCGCGGTTTCGTGGACTCTCATCGCCTCAGCCCTACATCGGTGACGGTTCGCCAGCAGGCTATCTGCTGCGAGCTGTGGCAGCTCGACCGGTTGGTGGCGATCTTTGAGCCAGAGGCGGCGGCCGATCCGACAGAGCAGCTTCAAGCGTCGCGATGATAGGCGCGAGCAGCTCGTCTGCGAACTCTCGTTGCCGGACCACGGCTTCGGCGGCGAGATGACTATAGGCGTGCCGTAGCTGCGCGAGAGCGCGCTCCTGCTCGTGCCGATCCATTCCGCCTACTCCCATCATTAGCTGGGAAATGCGGCGCAAGCGGCGCAGTTGCGAGCGGAAGGATGACCGGTGGGCCTGCGCTCGTCGCGCGCCGCGCAGCGGACGTTGGGTCTGTGACGTCAGTAGCTGCAGACTCGTCGTGCTCGGAAGCGGAACCGTAGTTCAGCCAAAATTCAGGTTGCTGATACTAAATACACATAGGTCCTCTCGCTGGGAGAATGGCTGATGGTGGACTATCGCGTGTATCCAGCTCGACACGAGGGCAGAGTAGGCTCTCCTAAAGCGTTCATGGCCAGAGATGATGCAGCAGCATACGTCAACGCCGAAGGACTCGGTTTTCCGCACGGCTATGAGCTATGGAGCGGCATTCGCCTTGTCATGGTCGTGCATCGGCCAGATCAGCCGATCACTCATGTCGCGCGAGCACTAAAAGGTGTTTAGACGCTGAGCACCCTCGCGCACGCAACTCCTCTGCTGAATAAGTAAGTAAATGTCTTTCAATGGTCTGTCGGCAGCCGACCCGACCCTGTGTCGCGGCGGCGTTGATGGCTTCCGGCGTCGGGCAACATCACATCGCAAGGCCAAGCTGATCCTGTCCGAGGCTCCGCCGCCGCGACCGAGGCCCGCCTCGCGCGTTCCGTCTCTCTCGCACCCCCTTGCGGGACGAAGGAGCAGCTAATGGCCTCCATGCACGCCGCAGAAGCCCGCCTGTCGGACGGGGACTTGGCTTCGCTTCGTGAGGCGGTGCAACTGCTCGAGCAGGACACCTTCACCGAGACAGCGATGAACACGGTTGGAAAGTTCATCGGAGGAAGCCTCGACCGCGCCGCACGCTTTCTGCCCAAAGGCTTGCGGATCAATGGGGCGACGGTGCTGGAAAGCATCTTGGCGAAGGCGTTCGATCAGGTCCTACTCACGGTCGATCGTGACGGCAAAGGGGTGACAGGTCACCGCCTGCTCGACGCCTCACTCTCCTCAACTTGGATCGACGGCGCCTCGGCCATTCTCGCGGGCGCGTTGGGCGGCGCGGGCGGCGTGGCGACCACAATGGTCGAGCTTCCGATCACCACAGCCTTGCTGATGCGGAGCATCGCCCAGATCGCGATTCGTGAAGGCGAGGATTTGCAAAGCGATGAAGCCAAACTCGAATGCCTGAAGGTCTTCGCGTTTGGCGGTCGCGCGGCCACTGATGACGAGGTGGATACTGGGTATTATTCCGTCCGTCTGGCTGTGGCGGAGGCCGTTCCCAAACTGGCGCACAAGACTCTTCAGGAGCTGCTGCCAAAACTTCTGGCGCGGGTGGCTCAGCGATTCAGCGGACCGGTCACGGCGAAGATCGGCTCCCAAGCAGCGCCCAGTATCGGCGGAGCCGCGGGCGCACTTATCAACCTGGCCTTTGTCGATCATTTTCAGCGAAAAGCCCTCGGTCACTTCCGCATCCGCCGCCTGGAGCGCACCTATGGCGCCGAGACGATCCAGGCCTGCTACGAGACTCTGCGCCACGAATGGTATCGTGGCCGCGAGGCCTCCGCGAGATCCTCGGCGGCTTAGCGGAACGAAAGCGAGCCAGGACCGGCTTTCGACGAACAGCGCGTGCCATCCGTGGCGACGTTAGTCGCTCGCTACCGCGCAGCGCCATCAGCGGACTCAGGAACGGCTCCAGGATTCGGACATTCGGCAGCTCCGCCAGGTAGGTCAGAATCCCGCCTCCAGGCTTTCCATCCGCTCACGACCCGGCGCCGACGCTCCGAAACGTCCGCCGCCTTCCCCCCAGGTGGTGGAACTGCGCGGCCTGGTACGGAAGGACGAGTGACGGCGGTCACGCCAGGGCGATGACGCTGCCCACGATCAGGCGCACGAGGTCGGCTTTTCCATGGACTCCCGCCTTGGCGTACAGCCGCTTGGAATAGGTGCGCGCGCTACCCTCGCAGATCCCGAGATCCTCCGCGGACTGCGCGATGGTGCGCCCCCGACTGAGCGCGAGCGCAAGGCGGGCCTCGTTGCTCGACAGCTTGAACAGGGACTTGAGCTGCTCGCACCGCTCGGTTTCCGAACGGTGGTCCCCCGCCACATAGAGCGCGAGCACCGGGCGTTCACCGCTGAACGACGCTTCCGGCGTCACCGGCGCCACCAGCATGTCGCGCCACGGCTCTTCGCTGAGGTGAATGAGGCAGGCGTTCACCGGCTCGCCGCGCCGCGCCGCGCGGAGCAGCTCGGCAAGTCTCCGGTCGGCGGTGGCGCGGCGCGTCAGCAGCCGGCCGTCCGGCGCGAGCTTGAGGGTCGAGGAGGTCAGCAGTTGCTCTCCCTGGCCATCCATGCCGACCACGCGTCCGGCGCCGTCGAGAGTGAACCACGCGAGATTCAGGCGCTGCACGACATCTGCGGAAACACCGGCGCGAATGCGTTCGCGTTGGACCAGCATGAAGGTGCGCAGGGCGACCTGCAGATGCGGCGCGAGCTCGGAAAGCAGCAAATCCGCGTCCGTTCCGAAGTCTTCGCAACCCCGCGCGACGGCGCACCAGGCCTCGCCGCCGCTGGGCTCCTCGACCCGAAGCAGCCGCCCGTATGGCATGCCGGCCGGCGCGACGATGTCCTCGTAGAAGTGCGCGAGGTCGACGCCGGCGACCTGGTAGAGCGCCTGGGTCGAGTAAACCCGACCCGAGATCATCTGGTGATAAGGGCCGCGGTTTCTTCGATAAAAGCTCTTCACCACCGCAGGGCCGAGTTCCGGCGGGAACGGATCGCTTTGCAATACCGTGACGTCGGCCATCGCGCCTTCGCCGCAGCGGATGATCAAGCCGGCGTATTCGGCCCGGGCCTGAGCGCGCAGCGTGGCGAGGAAGCTCGACCACAATGGCTCGTCGAACGCCCCCTGGTGCAGCGTGAGAAGTAGGTCGGCGGTGTCGGCGGCGGCGCGCTGTGCTGTGGCCATGTCGAACGGACTGCTCCCTCGGCCAGTGTACAAACGGCGCCGCATGGAGGCGAGCGCGAGTTGCAGGCGGGCGCTGGTCAGCCAGGCGCCATGCTGTTCGCCGCGCGTCGTCGACGGACTGACAGGGTAGTTGCCAAATGGTAACTGACTAACGCGCCGCGCGGTCTACCTTCCGCTCTAACTATGCGCCGCTGATCAACTGAAAGAGGCGTGGGGAGGCAAACGCTGAGGGATGCGTCGTTTGGCGCCCGGCCGCGGACTGCGCCACGCGCAGGCGAGCGCCGCGCTTCGCCGCCAATCCGTTCTCGGGCTTTATAACAAACGAGGGGGAAACGAGATGCTGAAGTGGGCTTTGTTGGCTGCGACCGCCTTGGGTTGCAGCATCGCCTTGCCGGTCGACGCCTCGGCGCAGACCGCACAGACCACTTCCACGCTGGAGGAGGTGATCGTCACCGCCCGAAGGTCGGAAGAGCGGCTTCAGGATGTGCCGATCGCCATCACGGCGTTCAGCGCCGAGAGCCTCGCCTCGACCGGGACGCGCGATCCCCGAGCCCTGGCGAACCAGGCGCCGAGCCTGACGATCAATCCGAACAATCTCGCCAACAACAGCTACCTGAACGTCGCGATTCGAGGCCAGGGACAGTTGTTCGCGCTCCCTGGACAGGGGGTCGTCACCTACTTCGCCGAAGTGCCAACCTTGGCCCCCGGGGGGTCGCTCTTCTATGACCTGCGCAACGTGCAAGTCTTGAAGGGTCCGCAGGGCACGCTCTTTGGGCGCAACACCACGGGCGGCGCGGTGCTGTTCGAACCCAACCGGCCAGGCATGGAGTTCGATGCGGGCCTCACCCTGCGCGTCGGCAACTACAACATGCGCGAGGGCGAGGGCTTCGTGAACCTTCCCATCGTGAAGGACCAGCTCGCCCTGCGCGTCGCGGCCAATTTCGGCATGCGCGACGGCTATACGAAGAACCTCCTCTACGGGAGGCGGCAGGACGACGAGAACTTCGGGACCGTCCGTGCTGGACTGCTGTATCGGGGCGAGCGCTTTGAGAATTATCTGGTGGCGAGCTACTATAGCGAAAGCACCAACGGGACGAGCTCGAAGCTCGCGGGCGCAGACTGCACATTCGCCCCTTATCTCTGCGCGACCTCAACACAGCTGACCGCGTTCGGATTTCCGCAGCCGCTTTATCCCTTGGGGCCCGGGCAGACGATCCTTTCCCAGGCGCAGGCGCTCAGCCCGCGGGAGACGGTCGCCTCCGTCAATGCTGAAAATCAGATCAAAGTCACCACGGTGACGAACATCTCGACGCTCGATGTCTCCGAGAACATCAAGCTAAAGAACATCTTTGGGTATCGCCGCAACAAAACCCACAACACGTCGGATTCCGATGGCACGGCGCTTCAGCTGATCGACCTTTCCGGCCTGGGCCAGACCGTCGATCAGAAAGATATATCCGATGAACTCCAGGTCACATACACGACGGACCGATTCAACCTCATCTCAGGCGTCTTCTACTACGACTCCAAGGCGCAGTCGCCGCGAGACGGAAAGACGTTCGCCAACGAGGCGGTGCAGTTCTTCAACGACTTTCTGCAAATGTCGGATTTCGACACGAGCAACTTCTCGGCGTTCGCACAAGGGGAGTTCAAGGTCACCGACAAGCTGAAGCTGACCGCAGGCTACCGGTACTCGTGGGACAAGGTCACCAGCTACGCCAGCAACCAACTCGTGACGCCTGTCGGCGTGCTATGTCTCGCAGTCGGTCTGCCGATCACCACGCCCTCCTCCGCCTGTCTCGTCACCCGGAAGGCCAAGTTCAGCGCCCCGACCTGGACGACCGGGGTATCCTACAACTTCACCCCGGACGTGATGGCCTATCTCAACTATCGCCGCGGCTATCGCGCCGGCGGCATCAACGGCTATCCGGCCCCGGGTTACCCCAGCGCCTACGCGCCGGAGAAGGTCGACGACTTCGAGCTCGGCCTGAAGTCGCAGTTCTCGATCGGCGACATGCCGGCGCGGGTGAACGTCGACCTATTCCACGACAAGTTCAAGCAGCTGCAGCGGGGCTTCGCGATTACGGTCGTCGACGCCGGTCAGCCCCACTTCCTGGTGATCACGCTGAACGCCGCCGCGGCCACCGTCAAAGGCGTGGAGTTCGAGGGCGAGATCCGGCCTGTCCAAGGGCTGAGCCTGAGCGGTTTCTTCTCCTACATCGACGCCTCCTATCAGAAGTACGTCAGCCCCATACTCGGCGACATCTCCGACACCCCGTTTTCCTATGTGCCGAAGTGGAAGGGCGGGGTGACCGCCCGGTACACGACCGGCGTGGGCGAACTGGGCGAGTTCGGCGCCGTCGTGAACTGGACCCATTCGGGCAGCGTCTACGTGTCCAACACGCCCCCGGAGCCGCGGCTGGCCTTCGGATATCTCGGTGACGCGATCGCGAGAATCCCGGCGGCGTCCCTGGTCAATGCACGGTTGGAGCTGAACAAGATCCGCGGCGGCGGCGTCGACGTCGCAGTCTTCGCCAACAATCTGTTCGACAAGACTTTTCGAGATTATACCGCCAACGGCGTCTATCCCGCCGGGGGCTTTAGTTTGACCCACTACAATCCTCCGCGGATGTATGGGGTGGAGGTGACGGCCCATTTCTGAGGCGCCGCCGCAGCACGGTACGACGCCAGCTTGTCCATCGTGCTGGCCTCCGGGCGGACACCCTGGCGCTTGAGCCGCAGCTCAGCGCCGTGCGCCGGGGCCGTTCGTCCTGCTGCCCTGATCGCGGAGACGTCCAGGCCGCGCCCTGCGGCGACGGAGTGGACTTATCCGCGAATGTCTGGCGCCCCGCCGAAGGGCCGTCGCCGACGTTGCTGATGTGACTTCCCTACGATAAGGAGGCGCCCTTCTTGGGGGGCCACGGCCCGCTCCCCTCATTTTTCAGCTTCGGTAGGGCCGGCTATGCGATCGTTATCCAGGATGTCCGCGGCGCATTTCGCTCCGAAGGCGTGTTCACGCCAAAGGTGAACGAACCGAAGGACGGTCGCGAAACAATCGAATGGATCGCTCGCCAGCCTTGGTCGGACGGAGCGGTGGCGATCTGCGGCCCCTCATATCTTGGCATGGTCCAGTGGGCGGCGGCGAAGGTCGGGGTGGTGCTGGTCAACATCAACCCGGCTTACTGTACGGCCGAGGTCGAGTACGCACTCAACAAGGTGGGTTGCAAGGCCCTGATCCTAGCGGCGCGGCACAAGAGTCGGCCTCGACCTGACCAAAAACGTCTTCCAGGTGCACGGGATCAGCAGCACGGGCGAGGTCGTCGTTCGTCGCGCGCTCAGGCGGGCGCAGGTGATCCCGTTCTTCAGCAAACCTGCCCCTTGCCTCGTGGGCATGGAGGCCTGCGGAACCACCGCGTCGCGGGAGGGTAAGGGGCGCGCGGATCTCGGTGTTCGCCGCCATGGCTAGCTGTTAGGTGTTCGGCATCATGACGTGCTCTTGCGGGGGGTGGACGTGGCTGAACCGGCGAAATTCCTGGTCGAGTGGGGCGAGGCGGACGTCGAGGCGCAGCTCGCCCGGGTCCGCGCCTACCCGTTTCCGCGCACGCCGATGGTCGAGGACGGCTGGGCCTACGGCTGCGACGCGCAGTTCCTGAAGGACATCTGCGCCTACTGGACCAGCGCCTACGACTGGCGCGCGGCGGTGGCCGAACTGAACCGGTTTCCGCAGTACACGATCGAGATCGACGGCCTGGACATCCACTACGTCCATCTGGTCGGCGAGGCAGCGGGCAAGCGGCCGCTGATCCTGGTGCACGGCTGGCCGGGCAGCCACTTCGAGTTCTGGCGGGCGGCCGAGCGGCTGGCCTTTCCCTCGCGCTTCGGCGGCTCGCCGGCCGACGCCTTCGACCTGGTGATCCCCTCGCTTCCGGGCTTTGGCTTCTCCGGCAAGCCCGACCGCCCGATCGGCCAGCAGCAGACCGCGGCGATGTTCAACGCGCTGATGACGCGGGTGTTGGGCTATGAGCGCTATTTCGCGCAGGGCGGCGACTGGGGCGCGCTGGTGGTCTCCTGGCTCGGCCACGACTATCCGCAGACGGTGGCGGCGCTGCATCTGAACATGATGGCCTTCCGCCCGCCGGTGAACCCGCAGACCGAGGACGAGCGCCGCTTCGTGGCGCAAAGCCGCAAGGCGATCGCGTGGTTTGGCGCCTATCAGCACCTGCAGCGCACCCGGCCACAGTCGGTCGCCTGGCTGGCGGCCGGCAATCCTGTCGGCCAGGCGGCCTGGATCCTCGAGCGGTTCCACGACTGGGTCGACCTGGGCGGGCGGGAGTTGACCGATGTGATCTCGCGCGACCACCTGCTGACCAACGTCATGCTCTATGTGATGACCGACTCCTTCACGACCGGCGCTTGGTACTACCGCGGCCTGGTCGACGAGCGCGCCGGCCAGGGCGAGCCCAGCCATCGGATCGAGACGCCGACCGCCTTCGCCGACTTCCCCGGCGAGCCGCAGGTGAAGTCGCCGCCGGAGAGTTGGATCGCGGGGGCCTACAATCTGGTGCGCCACAGCAAGATGGAGCGCGGCGGCCACTTCGCGGCCATGGAGCAGCCGGAGGCCTTCGCCGACGACGTGGCCGCCTTCTTCCGCGAGCAGTCGCTGACGCCGCGCTGAGGGACCTTGTTAGCCCCTCCGCGGAGGATCGGGCGCGCAATCGCGCCGGCCAGGACGGTGAATTAGTCCGCCCGCTCCAAGGCCGCCGTTAGATGGCGCTGGTGCTCCGCCAGGCAGGCCTCGAACTCTTCGAGCCGGTCTTCGGCCAAGTCGGTGTCGGCGCCCAGGCCGCTGAGACGCTCGACGACCAGACGCTGCGACGCAACGTGGCGTTGGCCCTGCGCGATGTGCTCCCGGATCATTGCGATCTGAGCTGATCAATCCATGCCCTTCGCTGGTCGCCGAACATGGGCCTGCGCACGCCAAGCGGAACCGTGGACCGCCATTCGGAGCGCGTGCGGCTTGAACCCCGCCCTTAGCAATCCACCGCATCCGTGATAGCCGCGCCGTCATGAGTTCGCCGGTCAGCGTTTGGCTCGAGATCGCGCACCACCCGGCGCATCGGGTCGGTGGCTGGGCATTCGTGCGGCTGGCGGCCGGCGAGGTGAGTGGAACCGCGGGCGGCGAGCGGCGGGTCGACCTGGAGCGGACCAGCTTCCTGGCGCTCATCGCGGCGCTGCGGGATCTGGCGCCCGGCGCGCCTGTCGAACTCCACAGCTCCTCGCCGCATATCCTGGCGATCCCGCGCCGCATCGCCGCCGCCGAAGCCGGCGAGCATCCGCCAGCGGAGAATCTCGACCTGTGGGCTCAGGCCACGACGACGCTGCGCGCCCGCACCGTCGTTATGCGCCGCGGGGAGTCTGCGCCGCGGACCCCGAGCGCGTTTTCCGCCGCCTGGGCCGAGCTCGCCCGCGACCGCGCCAAGGACAAAGGTCCGTTCAGCTCGGCGATCCCCAAGCCTAACCTGGCGAAGGCGGGAGTACCCGGCGGTTAGCCACCGGTCTCGTCCACCACGATGTTGACGGTTTTGCCGCGGGAGAGCGGCTCCCAGCCCGCGGCGACGGCCGAGGCGATGGCTCGCGCCACCAGCGCGGGATCGATCTGCGACGCCTGCAGCTGCGGCGCCTTGATCCTGGGCTGCGCGCCCGGCGGGAACTCCATCACGGCCTCGCGCTGCCCCTCCTGATGGCGCGCGGCGATGGCCATTCCGCGCCTCTCCGCCGGGTCGCTGTCCCAGCGCGGCTTGCGCTGCAGCCACCAGACGTAGGGCTCGCCGTCGACGAAGATCGCGAATTCGGAGACGTTTTTGGGTTTCGCCATGTGAGGACCTAGCCCGGTCCGATCTCAGCGCGCCAGCGCGAAGGTGGCGGGGGAATGATCGGGGTCGGCGCTGACCACCCTGACCGTGATGGCGTCGCCCGGCGTGGCGGCGGGCGCGACGCGGGCGACGATCGGCAGGTCGCAGAGCTGGATGCGCGCGCCGCGCTCGTCCACGTCGATGACGACGGCGTCCAGCACCTCTCCCTCGCGCCCGCTCAAGAGAATGGTCTCGGCGAGATCGATCACCGCCCGCTCGATCTGACCCGCCTGGCTGCTCGCGTGCGCCATCACCGCCGGCAGGCGCGGGAAGGCCTGGGCGACCGAGTCCGGGACCGGCTGGCCCGCCGAGATCGCCAGCACCGCCATCAGCACATAGCGGTCAGCCAGCCGCCGCAGCGGCGCGGTGGCGTGGGCGTAGGGCGCGGCGATGGCCGCCTGCCAGGGCGTGGTCTCGGGATCGTAGGGCGCGTAGGCCGCCGGCTCCCCGGCGCGCCTGACCGCCAGCATGAAGGCGGCCTGCTCCGGGACCGCGGGATCCAGCGTGCGCTCGAACTGAGCGAGGCTGGCCATCGGCGGCCAACGCAGTTTGAGCACCGCGGCGGAGCGGCGCAGCCGCGCTACGGCGCGCGGGTCCGGCTCCGGCATCACCCGGAAAAGCCCGGTCTTGTGCGCCAGCATGCAGTCGGCCACGGCGAGGTTGGCGGCCAGCGACAGGGTGGCGTTGCGGTCTTCGGCCGGCGCGCGCGGGCGGAACTGCAGCCGCAACCGGCCGTTGTCGGCG
>Ga0105249_10003214_pt1 | contig 14146 bp, 7 predicted proteins | sample KBSS44metaG_FD_81522 | JGI IMG/M metagenome (GOLD analysis project Ga0105249, IMG submission 81522) | Switchgrass rhizosphere microbial communities from Kellogg Biological Station, Michigan, USA - KBS S4-4 metaG | ecosystem: Host-associated > Plants > Roots > Rhizosphere > Soil | place... | reverse complement strand
TTACGTAACCTGGCTATCGGCGCCGGAACTGTAACTGCTTTGCCTGCACTGGCGGGAGTAAGTAAAGATGAGGAAGGTGTGCTGAATAGTATTGCATCACAGGAGTATGAAAAACAAAATTTTAATATGTGCGGTTATGCTGCACCGAAGATGGATATAGTAAGGATTGGAATTGTGGGTTTAGGGATGCGTGGTTCAGATGCGGTGGAACGATTGAGTTATATTGATGGGGTTGAGATCACTGCATTGTGTGATAAATATCCTGATCGTGTAAGTAAGGCACAAACTGCTTTGGAAAAAATGGGAAGATCTAAAGCAAAAGGATACAGTGGTGAAGAAGGCTATAAAGCTTTGTGTGAAAGCAATAATGTTGACCTGGTTTATACACCCACTCCCTGGCATTTGCATACACCTGTTGCTGTATATGCCATGAATCATGGAAAACATGCAGCTACAGAAGTGAATGTCGGTGAAACAGTAGATCAATGCTGGCAGGTTGTAGAAACTTCTGAAAAAACAAAAAAGCATTGCATGATGCTTGAAAACTGTTGTTATGATTTTTTTGAACTGCTGACGTTAAATATGGTAAGACAGGGCTTATTTGGAGAACTGGTACATGCAGAAGGAGCTTACATACACGACTTAAGTAAGGATTATCTTTTTAATAAAAAAGCTTATGCCGATATGTGGCGCCTGAAAGAGAATATCGGTAAGAATGGCAACCTGTATCCTACACATGGGCTCGGTCCGATAGCACAGTGTATGAATATTAACAGGGGGGATAAGTTCGATCATTTAGTAAGTATGAGTACAGTTGATCTTACTTTAAATAGCCTTGCAAAAGAGATGGCAGAGAAGGATGATTTTTTTAAAGAATACGTGGACCGGCCTTATCGCGGTAATATGAATACAACCTTGATCCGTACTAACAAAGGCAAGTCCATTATGCTGCAGCATGATGTTTCATCACTGCGTCCCTATTCAAGAATTCATTTGGTAAGTGGTACAAAAGGTGTTGCACAAAAATGGCCGGGACCTGAACGCATTGCATTTGGTCATAGCTGGATCAAAAAAGAAGAGTTAGATGATTTGTATAAAAAATATTCACCGCCAATCGTTAATCATATTGGTGAGATCGCAAAAGAAGTTGGCGGACACGGAGGTATGGATTTTATTATGGACTGGCGCCTGATCGACTGCTTGCGTAATGGTTTACCATTAGATCAGAATGTATATGATGCAGCAGCATGGAGCAGTATCTTTCATTTAAGTCAGCAATCGGTAAAAGAAAAATCTAAAACAATCGATGTTCCTGACTTTACAAGAGGTGCCTGGAAGACAAATAAACCGCATGATATGACATTGAATGGTGGTGCAACAACCGGTGTTAGAAAGATAAAACCTGAACTGAAACAATAAAAGTTCTTTTTGTTTTCAAAATGTCGCAACAAGAGTTAAAATTGATATTGAAACAGGCGGAATTGTAACATTTAAAGCAATCTTGCGTTTATAATCAATAAATACAGAAGAAAATAGCTAGAAAATATTAATTTCACCGCCGCTAATCATTCCCGGGAAACTTAGGAAGGCTTATTATTATTGTAAAAATTAATTGTACACTGAAAAATGAAGGCCCTGACCACCATCACAGACCCGGTATATATTCCAAAATCTGAATATTCATGGTATGAAAAATTCTGGTTGCGTTATATAAATGATCCGCGGGATCTGCCTTTTATACACTTGCTTACAGCTATTCATTTAATGGTGTTGCCAGCCGCTATAATATTATACACACCCTTATTACAGGGTTGGTATTGGTGGTTGCTGTATATCCCTTACTTCTACGTGTCGCAATTATATTTTAAAGGCCGGTTTGGATTGATGTTACATTGCATCAGCCACAGAAGACTATTTAAAAAAGGATATACCTGGCTTTATCATTGGATCGTTTGGGGTGTTTGTCCTTTTTTTGGTCATACACCGGAAACTTATTTTGTGCATCACATGGCCATGCACCATGTCGAGAATAATATGCCGGATGACGGAAGCAGCACATTGCGTTATCAGCGTGATAGCCTTTGGGGCTTTATAAATTATGTTTGCAGGTTTTTGTTCATGGGTTTTCGGGATACTTTTTTGTACTTGTTCAATCGTAAATGGAAAAAATTTTACATGCGTCTTACGTATGGCGAATTTTCTTTTTTCCTGTTTTGCATTGCGATGTGCTTTGTAAATTTTAGCGCAACACTTTTGATTTTTATCATCCCTTTTTTGTTTGCACGTATTGTGATGATGATCGGAAACTGGTCACAACATGCATTCATTGATATTTCCGATCCCGAGGAAAATACGATCAACTGCATCAATACAAAATACAATCATACATGCTGGAATGACGGGTATCACGCCGTGCACCATTTACGTCCGGCTTTACATTACACAGATATACCGGCCGAGTTCATGAAGCATAAGGATGAATTTGCAGAAAAGAAAGTATTAGTGTTTGACAATATTCATTATCTCCATATTTTTTTGTGGCTGATGACCAGGCGTTATGATAAACTGGCAGCAAATATTGTTAATATCAACAACATTTTTTCCAGCGAGGAAGAAGTGATTGCACTGATGAAAGAAAGAACCAGGAGGTTCAGTCCACAATGGATAAAAGAGCACAGTCGCACACTTCAGGCTGCGGTTTAATTTCTCAAAAAATAGTTTAGTTATAAAAGGCTTAATGCTTTTAGTTTTCTATTATTTTGAGCTCATTATTGATCTTTGCGGCGAGATCAGGTCCCAATTCAAATGCCGAGTTTTTTGCTTCTCTCATAAAATGTTTTGCTTTTTTAATATTTCCTTCACCAGCATAGATTGCTCCTAAATGATAAAACGCATCAGGCTCATAATTGTGATTTTCAACATAGCCCTTAGCTATTTTATAAGCCTCTTTCTTTTTATTTAAATTATAATAAGCCCAGGCCAGCAGATCATAGGATTGTGATGTGGGCCTGTTGTGCACTTCTCTTTCAGCGATTTGAAGCGCTTTAGAAGGGTTTTTATATTTATCGATCATCAGGTTAAAAACATATTTATTATACATATCTCCATAGCGGTTGTCTGCGACCGCTGTTGTAAATCGGTTTAATAGTTTCTCTTCTGTTGGTTTATCGTTTTCATAGGCTGCGATCTTTGCTAATAAAAGATCATAATCAGGAATGGGGTGAAGCTTCGATAAGTAGTTTAAGATCCGTTTTGCTTCAGTACTATTTTTATCGTGTGAAAATGCCAGCCAGGCAATACCTTTTAAAGCGTATAAATAATCGGGTTTTATTTTCAGTACATCAAGATAGCATTGATAAGATTCCTTATACCGGTTGTCATGACCGTACATATCGGCCAGGTTGCTTTTTGCCCATAAGATCAAAACATCTTTTTTGGATTCAATTGCTCTTTGTGCAGCAGCTTCCATCTTCTTTATTGCAGCAGGAAGATCACCTTTATGATCCAGCAGTTTTGCTTCCCGTATGAGATAATCAAAATTGTGTTTATCCTTAATACGGTTTAAAGATTGTTCGGCTATCGAAAGATTTCCTAATTCCATTGCCACATCACATCTCATTAATAAAGTGACATAAAGATCATCACCCATTGTCAATGCTGTATCAAGATAAAGTTGTGCTTGCCGGAATTTATGCTGCGTTACACAATTTGCTGCAAGTGATCTGTACAATGAAGAACTGTTCGTTTTGAATAAAGGATTGGCAAGTAAATATAAACTATCACTGGTATGAATGTCATTAATATCACCACCCACCTTAAATTTTGAGCTATACAAGCCTGCTAAAGATACTTTCGCAACAACATCTTCGGGATTTTTTTTCAAACGCTGACACCAAAAATTAATATCGGCTCCGATGCGTTGAAGCGACTGCATAGAGTCGGCAGAAGAAATGTGCATATATTTTTCATAATCGCTTGCTTTAGTAACAGGCCGAAAAGAATTCCTGCAATTTGAAAATATAAAAATTAAAAATATTGCTAGTAATAATCTGTAGTACATAGTAATGAATTAAAAAAGCGAAGAAGCAACAATGCTTCTTCGCCTGTTCTGAGTTAATGATTAATGAGGGCTGGCCATATAGGGGAAGGAGGTAAGAAATGGTTTGTCATTTCCATTTACATGATCGCTTGTTAGCCCGGGATTGGATGCGCCGGTAGCGCCGCCAAAGATCAACGTCAATTCAACGTCAATTACATCGTCTGCTAATGCACGCCCCGTCAGAACCTGTGTCCCATTGTAAAAAGATGTGACACCCGTGGTGCTTGCATTCAGCACGTCTGTGACAAGAACACTCGCAAATGTATTTTTATCAAGGCCTAGTATGTTGGTTGTGTAGCCAAATGAGGTCAGCTTATTAATAAAATCCGTTCTGAACGCTGCACTCATGGCAGAAGGTGTAGTCGTATTAAATTCATCTTTTCTTGAAGACCCGACAAACACAGTGTTGATAGCGGGTCTTGCCATCTGGTCGCCCTGCGCATATACTTCCGCCTGCGGGGGCACACCACCTGCCAGTGATGCAGCATCATCGTTTTTTATATTTTTCTGGCAAGCTGCAAGTACCAGTAAAGAAGCCAGGTAACTATATTGAAAAATCTTTTTCATTTTTGTTTAATTTATAATTTAATGATCGGTTTAGTTTACAGCTGTTGAACCCGTCGCAGTTTTAGTTTCTGCCCATACATTGATGGTTCCTGTGCTGTTGAGTAATGATTTTGGAACTTCAACCACTAAGCCCATCACATTTGTACCGGCGAATGTATCGTGACCGGGGTTATTGAAAGATGTGGCCTGGCCGGCGATAATTTGTTTGAAACGGGTAAGATCAAAGAAGAACGGATCATCACGAGGACCGGCAAATACTTTAACACCGTTGTCGCCGATACCGATCTGCGGAGCTTGTCCATAACTTGTAATATCGGTTTGAACAGAAAGCTTATTGATATTTAAATAGCTTGTTGTACCTGTTATCTTTGGAGCAGCGGGTCCATATACTTTCATCTTGCCATTTTTGGCAATGCATTGAATAACGAGATCTTCAACATTATCGCCATTATTATCAATATTGAATTCAATCATCGTATTCTCATCAAATTTTGCATCGGCAGTAGCGTCGGGAGTAAGTAATCCTTGTGTGTTCGCAACAAACACCATGTTATCAGGATTTTCAGCACGGAAAACGTATACATCAGTAATATCGGTCGGCTTGTTTGTGACCGATGGTGCATCAATATGATCGGCTGCATAAATAATTCCCGCAGCCACAACAAAGAAAAGCAATGTTGCTATGAAAATTTTTCTTCTTTTCATTTTAAGTTTTTTTTAAATGATTTAATAATTTAAGAATAACAAGTAGAGTGGGGTCTTTTCACGGATTTCATTCTTGGTCCCGGGCAATCAGAAATAGATACGATAGCTTAAAGACAGTGGATTTGATAAAGCAAAAAAAAGCCGTCCCGCTATAGCGGAACGGCTTTAACTAAAAAAGTTCGAACTTATTCTTTTTTAACTCCGATCACCGGTAATGTTTTTTCATGAATGAGTTGATTTAGTTTTACTATGTCTTCATTCATTATCTTTTTCAATTTATTTAATTGTTCATCGATCTGTACAACCAATTCAGCATAAGCATCCTTTGTTTGTTGTGAAAGTCCTGATTGGCCTGCCGCCGATGCATTATAAATACTGGAAAGCTTATCATCCAGCCTGATCGGGTAATTCAAAACATCCTGGCCGCTTTTCGCTTTGGTTTGATGTAAGGCTTCTTCCACTGCTGTTATTTGTTTTTGCACCGTATCTATCTGCTGCTTTACTTCTTTAGGCATGTCCTTTCCAACTCTTCCACTGAAATCATTCATCTGCTGCCTCATCTCCCGGATATTTTTTATCGCCTTCATGATATCGGTTGATTTATCACGAATTGTTATTAAATGGTTGAACTGCTCTTCATATTCTGACTGTGATGCTTTATAGTTTGGATCCGCAAGTATCGTAAAAGGAACTTCTGTTGAATCATTGACTGATTTGAATTTAGCAAAATAATTTCCCGGTGCCGCTTTCGGTCCGCTGATAAAGCCATTCCATAAGATCAATCCTTCCACTCTTTCCGCTTCGGGGTAATTCATATCCCATTCGAATTGATTCATTCCTTTTTCTACATCTATCTTATTATCTTTTGAAGAAGTTGAATATGTTTTGATCAGTTTCTTATTCTTATCCAGGATAGCAATAGAAAGTTTAGAAGAATCAGTTGCATTTTTTAAAAAATAATTAAACACTACCCCATTTGGCGGATTCATTCCTGCATTTCGTATATCACCGGCAGCAAACCTTGCTCCGCCACCACGACGTCCTCCACCGGGCATACGATAAGCGGGGTTTACACTAAACACATGAAGATTTTTATTTAATACATCAGTATTTTTTTCCTGTAATAAGGTTAGGTCATCCAGTATATAAATACTTCTTCCCTGTGTACCCACGATCAGGTCATTATTTTTAATAGTAAGATCCGTGACCGGAACTTCAGGTAAGTTTAATTGAAACGGTTTCCAGTTCATTCCATCATCATACGAAATATACATTCCATATTCAGTGCCGGCATATAACAAACCTGCTTTTTTCCGATCAGCACGGAGGCATCTTGCAAAATGCATCGGGTTAATTCCATTTACAATTTGTTTCCATGTTTTGCCATAATCCTCTGTTTTATAGATATAAGATTTGAAGTCATCCAATTTATATCTTGTACCCACTATATAAGCTGCTCCTTTTTTAAAGGGGTCCACTTCAATACAATTCCACATGATCCACTGCGGAATATTTTTTGGCGTAACATTCTCCCAATTCTTTCCACCATCTTTACTTACATGTACAAGGCCGTCATCACTTCCTGTCCAAAGCAGATCTTTCTCCAGCCAGCTTTCCGTTGCATAAAATATCGTACAATAATATTCAACGCTTGTATTGTCTTGCGTGATCGGGCCTCCGCTTGACGCCTGTTTCTTTTTATCATTTGTTGTAAGATCAGGTGAGATCATTTGCCAGGTCTTCCCTTCATCTTCTGTTGCGAAAAGATGATTGCCTGCAGCATATAATTTTTTCGGATTATTGGGTGAAAAGAAAATAGGATAGTTCCATTGAAAACGATACTTCGCAGCCTCAGCACCCGCTCCCATATTATCGATCGGCCATACATTGATTGCCCTGCTTTCACCCGTACGATGATCCAATCTTTGTAATAAACCCATATAGTTGCCACCATAAGTGATGTCAGGATTTAAGGGATCGGCAACAATATAACCGCTTTCACTTCCTGCTGCATTTTCCATATCCGTTGCTGTAATTGCCTGTCCATACGTTCTGCTTCTTATACGGAAGGCGCCATTATCCTGTTGCGGCGCCAACACACGATAAGGAAAAGCATTATCTGTGCTAACGCGATAAACCTGTACAGTAGGTTGATTTAAATAGGTGCTCCAGTTATTGCCGGCATCGAATGAAATTTGCGCGCCACCATCATCGGCCACGATCATCCTGTTTGCATCTTCCGGGTCGATCCACAGATCATGATGATCACCGTGTGGTGTATTGATCGATTGAAATGTCCGGCCACCATCAGTACTGCGCATAAAATTTACATTGGGACAATAGACACGATTCTCATTTTTTGGATCGATAAAAACTTTTGTATAGTACCATGCACGTTGACGAATATTATTATCACTGCTCGTCAACGTCCATGTCTCTCCGCCATCCGCACTCATAAACAGGCCGCCATCTTTGTTCTCAATCAAAGAATAAATTTTGTCGGTATTGGATGGAGCCACCGCTACGCCAACGATACCCCATACACCTTTTGGTAATCCCTTACTCTTTGAAATATTGGTCCATGTTTCTCCGCCATCTGTACTTTTCCATAAACCACTTCCGTCACCGCCACTTTCCAATGAATAAGGCGTTCGCATCAATCGCCACGTCCCGGCATAAAAAACATTTGCATTGCCGGGTTCCATCACCAGGTCACTGCAACCGGTTTGATTATTGATAAATAAGGTTTTTTTCCAGGTCTTGCCACCATCTGTTGTTTTATAAACGCCACGTTCATCATTCGGTCCAAACAAATGTCCCATCACTGCTGCCCACACGATATCCGGATTTTTGGGATGAACAATGATGCGGATGATATGACGACCATCTTTTAACCCAATATTTTTCCAACTCTTGCCACCATCGTCGCTGCGCCACATTCCACCCAATCCTTCACTTACATTTCCACGCATTGTATTCTCACCTTCACCCGCATACACTATTGTTTCATCACTTGGAGCTACTGTTACAGCGCCGATAGAACTTCCAAAATATTTATCAGAGATATTCGTCCAGTTATTACCACCATCTGTTGTTTTCCAAACACCACCACCGGTAGCGCCGAAATAAAATGTATTTTTATTTTTATAACTGCCGGTTACAGCTGCACTGCGGCCACCACGAAAAGGACCGATCAAACGATATTTTAATTTTGAAAATAAGACCTCATCATCGCTGGCAGCGGGAGAAGCTGTTGTGGTTGTTTTGATTTTTTGTGAAAAGGAAACTGATACAATACCTGCAAGTGCAAGCAATAAGTAAATTTTTTTCATAAGTATGTTGTGTTGAGTGGATGAATATACGAATTGTTCACTCAGAGAAGCATCCCCGCAAAAAAAAATGATAGCCGGTTATAGAAGGGCTATCATTTTAAAAAAATTATGATATGGATCAAAAAGGTTTCTTTTCTGCCGGACCGATCAAGCCTTCTTTCTTCAAACCGTCCATAACCTGCTTATCATATTTTTTCAGAATAGTATTTTTTTGTTGTTCTTTTGTTTTTACTTGTTGCTGAAGCACTGTTACCCGTTGTGCCTGGAGATTGGATGGAGCTGCCTCTTGCCCGCAAACCGCACCATATACATCTGTTATTTCTTCACGCAATTTCTTTTCATCAGCAAAAATTGATTTTTGTTTCGAAGCCAGGCATTCCGATCTTAATTTTTCCAATTCATCATTATACTGCACCATCATCTTCTTCAATGATGAATCTGTTACTTTATTCAAATTATCTTTTATTAATTTTTGCCGTGCATTGATAGTATCTACTGTTTTTGCAAGGTCTTCATGCATTTTATAAATGTCCATTGCTGTTTTATACTGGAGCTTGCGATCTTCTGGCGTAAACTCTTTATTCGACGCGTCGTGTACAACTTTAATAGTTGTTGTATATGTCGAGTCGCCAACTTTTAATTTCGCTGTATAATCACCCGGCATCACCATCGGTGCCAGGAAACTTGAAAAATCAAGTTTAGTACCACCCGTTGCTACTTTAGGTGGTTGCATGCGAAGATTCCAGTTGATCATGTTTATTCCTTTACGCTTACCACCCGGCATCGTTTGTACAAGCTGACCTTTCGAATCATAAATGTCTAATTTCACTTCGCCAATATTTATCCTGTCTTTTAAATAATATTTTATCGGTGGAATAGATGGCGGGTTAGGCGCTACCCATCCTCCTGTATTGGGAAAACCGCCATTACCAAACTGACCCATTGTAAGTGTGATGGGTGCAACAGGAAATAGTATAACAGATTTTTCTGCTGCTTCTTTGGTTATACCCCTGATCGGCGAAATATCATCTACTATCAAAATACCCCGGCCATGCGTCGCGACCACCAGGTCGTTTGTTACCGGGTGTATTTTTATATCTCTTGCCAGCACATATTCGGGTATCCTGTTTTTCATACGGAACCAGTTAGCGCCGCCATCCAATGTGGCAAACAATCCCATTTCAGTTCCTAAAAAAAGAAGCTCTTTATTTTTTATGTCTTCCTTTATCTTATGCGCAAACCCTGTAAACTCAGAACTGCTCATCAACTTCCATGTTTTACCCATATCGGTTGATTTTGCTACATAAGTTTTATGATCACCATACATATGATTGTCAAATGTGGCATACACAATATTTTTATCAAATTTGGATGGCTCAATACTGCTCACCCATGTTTGCACAGGCACACCTGCCTTTGCATAATTACCAGCCGTATTCGTCCATGTTTTTCCACCATCAGTCGTGTATTGAAGATTACCGTCATCAGTACCAACCCAGATCATTTTTTCATCGAGTGGTGATTCAGCAATGGTAAAAATGGTACAATGATTTTCTGCTGATGTATTATCAGCGCTCAATCCTCCGCTGTTTTCCTGTTCCTGTTTCTTTTTATCATTCGTTGTGAGATCAGGAGAAATGCGTACCCAGTTTTTTCCCTGGTCGATCGTCTTATATAAATATTGACTGCCTATGTAAAGATTTTTTTTATTAGCAACACCTGTAACAATCGGGGAATTCCAATTGAACCGCAACTTTTCTTCACCTGTTCCCTGTTGCGGTTTTATATTAACTGCTTTTGTAGAAAGCAAATTGACCCGGTTGATCTCACCGCCCTGCGATTCAGCATAAGCAATAGCAGGATTGGTCAGATCCGGTTGAACCCAAAAGCCATCGCCGCCATTGATAGCTCTCCAGTTTGCATTAGTTACTCCGCCTGCTGCAGCGCTGGGTCCTACCCATGAACCATTATCCTGCAACCCGCCATAAATGCGATAGGGTTTAAAATCATCTACTGCTACATGATAAAATTGACCAACGGGTAAAGATTGTACAAAATTCCATGTAGCACCACGATCAAGACTGATATAAACACCACCATCCGTTCCCAAATAGAGTTGATTAGTATTAAGCGGATTGATCCATAAAGCATGCATATCGCTATGCAGCCAACCGCCTTCATTACTTGCATCAGCAAAAGAATAACCCCCATCGACCGAATAAGAAAAGGTAAAACCAGGGCGATAAACTCTTTTTGGATCTTTGGGATCGATCTGGATAGTTGAAAAATAAAAAGGTCTTGAAACTACATTCATCGTAGCACTTTGTTGCTTCCAGTTCTCGCCGCCATCGGAAGAAATATATAAACCCGTTTCATTTGCTTCAACAATGGCAATCAGGTTTTGCGGCGCACTCGGAGCTAATGTAAAGGCAATACGTCCGAATGGTTTGGGTGGCAGACCATTTTTTAATTCTCTCCATGTTTTTCCTCCATCCGTGCTCTTCCACATACCGCTTCCATTACCACCAGAGTTGAACGAATAAGGTTTCCTTCTGAATTCCCATGTAGAAGCATAAATCGTATCGGGATGTTGCGGATCAATTGCAACATCAGCACAACCTGCATTCTCACTGATGAATAAAATTTTTTCAAAAGTTTTTCCGCCATCAGATGACCGGTATAATCCTCTATCCTTATTGCTGCTCCATAATGCACCGGGTACCGCTACATAGATGATATTCGTATTGACAGGATGAATAGCGATTTTGGAAATATGTTCTGAATTTTCTAAACCCAGCTCGTTCCAATTATCACCGCCATCAGTTGATTTATAAATACCATTTCCGATTGAAACGGAATTACGCATATTACTTTCACCGGTGCCGGCATAAATTATTTTCGGATTTTTAGGATCGATGGCTAAAGCACCAATGCTTTGACAGTATTTATCGAAAATAGGAGTGAAGGATGCGCCGGCATTGGTAGTTTTCCAGATGCCACCTCCGGCTGTACCTATATAAATTGTTTTACCATCGCTTGCCACACCTTCAATAGCTGTAATACGGCCACTCATTGTACCTGGACCCAGCCATCTTGCTTCCATCATGCCAAATGTGGATGAACTGATCTGCGTTTGTGCAGAAACCGGTCCAACAAAAAATAAGAAGATAGTTAAGATCAGTAAAAGATCTTTTACTCGGTGGATTGATTTCATAAAAAAGATTTGAAGCAGTTATAAAATAAAACCCGCTAATAAAAATTACGGGTTTAGTGAAATGGCTTGTTTAATTAGAGGGCTTAAAAATGCCTTCATCAATTTTTTTATTCACTTCCACTTTAGTTATAACCAATTCCCCGAAAGGCAAAGTAATAGACATCGGGACTAAAATACCTTCAGGAGTTTTCTGATAGTTACTGAAGTTGTTTGTTGTTTCAATTTCCTGGCCATTTGCCTTTTGTTTGGAGATCTGGCGAATAGTAAGCCATGAAGAAGGGTCGATAAAAAGATATTCTGACTTGCCTGATTTGAATGTCAGTTTTAATTTATGACACTCTGTTCCCTCCACATCATCTTTACCTACCAGTTCTACGGTTGAGCCTTTTTCTTTATAATTTATCAATTCATCCTGTGCGTCTAATTCACTCTGTGCTTCTTTCAGATCTTCTTCTGTCATAGGTTCGGGCTTCATTTGTCCATTAAACGGCATAAAATTCCATCCGGCACCTGGTGTGACAATATTAAAACCTGTCATTCCACCAACTATTATTTCCTGTTTGGAACCTTTTTGGTGTATCACACTGCGGGTAACTTTTATATCTGCGCCCTGTACCTGCATATTTCCTTCCATATAAATACTCGATACTTTGCTCCAGGCATCTGCACCACCAATTGCCTTGATATGATTGGCAATTATTTCGTCTGCTGTTTGACCATAAGATGTCGCCAGGCTGAATAAAGCAGCTAATATAAAGATCGAATTTTTGAGATGTTTCATATTGATAAGTTTAAAATTGTGTCCCCGAAAATAGTATTTAGATTTATACCCCGATAGAAATCTTTTTTCGCTATGGATAACAGCTTTACAATCGCAGGTAATCTCGTCGATGTTCACCAAAATGACATTTACCCCGCTGAAATAAAGGTAGAGAAAGGAAAGATCATTTCAATTAAACATATTCACGACTCACCACTCACGACTCACGGCTATATCCTTCCCGGTTTTATAGATTCCCATGTTCATATTGAAAGTTCTATGTTGATCCCATCTGAATTTGCAAGACTGGCAGTAGTGCATGGTACGGTAGCAACAGTAAGTGATCCGCATGAAATAGCAAATGTGTGCGGTATGGAAGGTGTGGAGTTTATGATCGAAAATGGAAAAACCGTCCCATTCAAATTCAATTTTGGTGCACCGAGTTGTGTGCCCGCTACTGTATTTGAAACAGCCGGGGCAACACTGGATGCGAACGATGTGGAAAAACTTTTGAAAAGAGATGATATAAAATACCTGAGTGAGATGATGAATTTTCCCGGTGTGCTGAATGAAGATGCAGAAGTGATGAAAAAGATCGCAACAGCACATCGTTTATTGAAACCGGTGGATGGACATGCGCCGGGATTGCGTGACGAGGCGGCCAAACAATATATTGCTGCCGGCATTACAACCGATCATGAATGTTTTACAAAAGAGGAAGCGCTGGATAAATTGCAAAATGGAATGAAGATCATCATTCGCGAGGGGAGTGCTGCAAAGAATTTTGAAGCATTGATCGGTCTGCTGCATGATTATCCCAATCAAATGATGTTCTGCAGCGACGATAAACATCCGGATAGCCTGGTGATCGGACATATCAATCAATTATGTGCAAGGGCTATTGCAAAAGGAATTGATCTTTTCAAAATTTTAAAAGCAGCTTGTATTAACCCTGTTTTGCATTATCAACTCGATGTTGGGTTATTAAAAGAAGGAAACCCTGCTGATTTTATTATCGTAAAAGACCTGGAAGGATTTGAGGTGATGAAAACATTTATTAATGGAGAGCTGGTTGCTGAGGATGGCCGGTCAAAAATCCAAAGTCAAAAATCAAAACTGATTAATAGCTTTTCCTGTAAAAAAAAGAAAAAGGAAGATTTTGAAATAAAAGGAATGACAGATCAGGAGAAATATCTTTCAAATTGGTTTGTCGATAATGGCGAAGAAAATTTAAGAATACCAGTGATTGAAGCTTTAGATGGTCAGCTAATCACCAATAAAATTTTATGCAAGCCAAAGGTAATTGATCGTAAACTTGAAAGCGATATTGAAGATGATGTATTGAAGATCGTCGTTGTCAATCGGTATAAAAATTCTCCGGTCGCAAAAGCTTTTATCAGAAACTTCCGCCTAACCAAAGGCGCAATTGCTTCATCGGTTGCACATGACTCACATAATATTGTTGCAGT
>Ga0105249_10003212_pt1 | contig 14148 bp, 10 predicted proteins | sample KBSS44metaG_FD_81522 | JGI IMG/M metagenome (GOLD analysis project Ga0105249, IMG submission 81522) | Switchgrass rhizosphere microbial communities from Kellogg Biological Station, Michigan, USA - KBS S4-4 metaG | ecosystem: Host-associated > Plants > Roots > Rhizosphere > Soil | place... | reverse complement strand
TTTTCCCTTATTCATCGCGATCCTTGCAGTCCCCTTCCAGATCGCTGCATCTCTCTGGCGGACGAGGATCGTCGGAGCGTCCGAACGCAATAGATCTTCTAAATGACGAAAACAGGCGTTAGCACAAGCTTGCGCCGTTTGTTCGCCAAAAAGCCAAGGTTTGAGTGAAATGGCGATGGTAGCAAACTCGCGGACATTCGTGATGGAATCAGAGCGGCTAAGCCAAACATCTGATCACTCAACATTCCCGATCACTGTCCGTGGGCGCATGCCCCAGGTGGCTGCGGAAAAAGTCGTCGAGGGCGAGGAAAGCTCACCGCAGGCGCTGAAGCGCGAACCAATCCGAACGACTTAGTGGCCCGACTGAAGGCGGGACCTTCCCGAAACCTGGTTGAATAGCGTTTTCCGCAGCCTCCCCAGGCAGTGGCCGGGTCGCCGTCGCGCAACCGCTATATAACACTTTTTGGTTTCAACCCGGCCAACTTGTTGTATTCTTTCCCGCCATGAACTTCACTTTGCTGGACTGGTCGGCGATCATCCTCTATCTCGGAATCACCCTGGCGCTGGGGCTTTATTTCCGCTCGCGTTCGGGCAAGAGTGTGGACGACTACTTTGTCTCCGGACGCAACGTTTCCTGGTGGCTGGCGGGTACGTCGATGGTGGCGACTACATTCGCCGCCGACACGCCGCTGGTGGTGACCGGCCTGGTCTATTCGCAAGGCATAGCGGGGAACTGGCTGTGGTGGGCTTTCCTGCCTTCCGGCATGATGACGGTGTTTCTGTTTGCCCGCCTGTGGCGCCGGTCGGGGCTTCTGACCGACGTGCAGTTCGCCGAGATGCGCTATAGCGGAAAGCCCGCCGCATTCCTCCGCGGCTTCCGCGCGGTTTACCTAGGCCTGCTGATGAATTGCCTGATCCTGGGTTGGGTAACCAAGGCCATGACCAGCATCGTGGCGGTCACTCTGGGGGTGAGCGACGGAAAGGCGCTGGCCATCTGCGTTCTGTTCCTGATTCCGTTCACCGGTCTGTACGTGGCGCTGGGCGGGCTGTGGGGCGTGCTCTGGACCGATCTGTTTCAGTTCGCGCTCAAGATGGCGATCGTGATCGGAGTGGCGTGGTACGCGGTTGCAGCAGCGGGGGGCATGAGCACGCTGCTGGCGCGTCTGGCCGAAATGAGGACGGCCGCAGGTCCGGATGCGGGAGACCCGACGGCTTTCTTTCCTGACTTGTCGCGGCCCCTGACGCAGGAAGCGATCTGGGTGCTTCCGGTGTTGGCCTTCCTGGTGAACATTGGGGTGCAGTGGTGGGCCTTCTGGTATCCGGGCGCGGAACCGGGCGGCGGCGGATACATCGCGCAGCGCATTTTCAGCGCCAAGGACGAGCGCAACGGCTTGCTCTCGGTGCTCTGGTTCAACGTCGCGCACTACGCTTTGCGCCCCTGGCCCTGGATTCTGACCGCGCTGGCCGCCATCGTTCTGTATCCACACCTGGAGCATCCGGAGACTGGCTACATGCTGGTTGTGAGTCAGCATGTGCCGCCGGCGCTGCGCGGCATTGTGATCGCGGGATTCATGGCCGCGTTCATGTCCACCATCGCCACCCAGTTGAACTGGGGCGCGTCTTACCTGGTGTCGGATTTCTACCGCCGGTTTATCAAGCGCCAGGCCAGTGAACACCACTACGTCGTGGCCTCGCGCCTGGTCACGGTCCTGCTGGTAATTGCGTCGGCCCTGGTGGCGGCGCTGCTGCAATCGGTAGGTGAAGGCTGGAAGATCGTGCTCGAGACCGGCGCCGGGACCGGAGCGGTTTACCTGCTGCGCTGGTACTGGTGGCGGATCAATGCCTGGAGCGAAATCTCGGCCATGACGGCGGCGCTGGTCATGAGCGTGGGGCTGCGCTTCACTACTTTTCATCCCAGCGGCTCGGCCGTAGATACCGCCATGCGCGCGCTGCTCGTTACCGGCGTGACTACCGTGGTCTGGCTGGTTGTCACCTTCGCCACTAAACCCGAGCCGCAGGAGATATTGCTCAAGTTTTATCGCAGTGTTCGTCCGCAAATTACTGGATGGCGGCCAATTGCGGCCATCGCCTCAGAGGTGCCTCAGAGCCGGGACCTGGGGCAAAATCTGCTTTCGTGGGTGCTGGGCTGTTTTATGGTTTACATGGCGCTGTTTGGGCTAGGGCATGTGCTGCTGGGGCCCTTCTGGAAGGGCATTGGATTGTTGGCGGCGTCCGCAATCTGCGCCGGCGCGCTATATTCGAACATTCTGCGCAGCAACTGGAGTGATTAGGTTTTTTGCGGCCTTTGCGAATCCTTTGCGTACTTTGCGGTTTAAGCTTTTGCGCACACACTTAACCGCGAAGAACGCAAAGGAACCCGCAGAGGTCGCAAAGAAAAGCTGGGTGGGATCGTTATTGCTTATTCCACGACTATGGTGTAATCCACGCCTTCCCAGCGTTGTTCTTGCGGCCAGTACAAGGTGAAAAGTATCTCGCGTCCTGCCACGAGGGAGTCGGAGGGCAAGTCCGCCACGAAGACTCCCAGCGGGTCGCGCGTGTTCGTGTCCTGCGCGGTCTGCCATCCATCGAAGCTCCAGTGCACCATGGCCGGCGAGGGCAAAAGCAGGCGCAGCTTCTTTCCCCGGGGAATGGTGCGGCATTTGTTGTTGAACCGCCATTCCCAGAAGGCGGATCTCTTTCGCTCCACCTGGTAGCGCTGCACGGTCTGCGGCGGCTGATCGAATATTTTGCCGTCGCGCAACGATCTCCGCAGTTTGATGTACTCGGAATGTGCCCACACCAGCGGGCAGGCTGAGCCGGATGGTTTTCCGCGGAACAACTCCAGCGCGGGAATATCCTCTGCGTCCCAGACCTGCTCGGGGATCAGGCGGCCGCCCTCGGTCGAAAGCTCCATTACTCTGAGCAAGTCCTCGGCGACCTGGGGACGCCCCGCCGCCAGCTCATAGTGCGCCCGCTCGCCGGCCAGCAGAGGCCAGGGCCGCCCTATGCCGGTCCCGTCGAAGGGTGAACCGTCTTCGTGCTCGCCGTAGCCGTCGCCGTTATAGCGGTACCAGCAGGGACCCTGGGGCAGGTTCACCTTGAGCAGGGCGTCGATCACTCTTATTGTGTTCAGGATTCGCGGATCATCCGGCGCCCGCAAACCAAATCGCACCAGGGCAAGCGAGTCCGGACTGATGAGGTGCACGGCGCGCGATTCACTTTGCCCGGGCGGCCGGTTCTTGATGGGAACAAATCCCTCCAGCGGCGACGCGGCGCAATCCGACTCGGGCGGCGCGATGCGCACATAGTAGCCTTCCACGCCCAGCTGCCGGGCCAGGTCGCTATTCTGGGCGTAAGTCCAGCGTTCGATGTTGTCATTCCAGTAATCCGCGGTCTCGCGCAGATGGGTTGCAATTTCGGTTTGCCCGACGGCATCGGCCAGGTCGGCGGCCGCCAGCAGCCCCGATATTTCAACCGCCAGGGTAAAAGGCGAATAGCCTGCGTCTTCCTCCCAGCGGTCCTGCTGGGTCACGGGACCGTTGCGAATGATGTATCCGGCGGCGCGGCTGACCATGGCCCACCAGCGTTGCAGATCGCCCAGAACATAGGGAGAGAGCCGCCGTAACATATCCACCAGCAGAATGGGAAACGCGGCCTCGTCCATCTGCATTCCGTCCCAATAGGGCCGGCCGTCGAGCCACATGTTCTGCGCCCAATTTCCCGCCGGCTCCTGAGTGACTTCCAGATAGCGCAGGACGCGCAGCGCATCCGGCTCGGCGCCTGCGGCCAGAAAACCAAAGGCGGTTTCCACCAGGTCACGGGGCCAGACCAGATGGTATCCCCCCAGATCTTCGTCGCCTTTGTTGAATCCCCAGGGAATGGAGAGGCTGGCGATGACGCCTCCCAGAAAATCCTTGGACTCGTGCGAGCGCAGCACGGCCACACTGGGGCGATACAGGTCAACCTTGCGCTGGGGTTCTTCCAGTTGCAAGAGGTTGTCGTGCCAGCTTTTCCAATGCCAGACGTAGTGCTGGCGTAATTCGTCGTAGGATTCAAGTAGAGTGGAACGTGCCTCTTGGCCGGCTTCGGACCAGATGCCGCCGAAACCGAGTGCCAGCGTGAACTCCCCCTTACAGGCCGCCAGGTCGATCTCGCCCGTGAGCGCCACGTTTCCGTTTTCCGCGCGCGTGTAGTCCCAGGTGAGCTGGTAGTGCTGTGAGAGGTTCTGCCATCCATCGGAAAATCCAGCAAAGCCCACCGCCATCTTGCGCCAGGGGACCGAGCAGGCAAAGGCAAGGGCGACGCCATTGCGGTGAGCAAATAGAGTGGGCGTTCCCTTGTAGGCGCCGACCCAGCCGGTATTTTCCCGGCCGCAGTTCGCCAGATGAGGCGCAAGCAGCGCATATAGACGGTAGTCCGCGAGCGTGCCCTGGAGGGGGATGAAGCGTATTCTCTGCAGCACGACATTGCGGTAGGGATCGGAAAAGACTTCCTTTTCGATCCGGTAGCGCCCCTGCAATTCGGTGTTTGTCAGTTTATAGACCGGAACACCGGGCTGGATGGCGTGGTTCTCAAATTTACAATGGCGCTTTTCTTCGGAAAAGTAGCTGGAACCGTCGGTGACTATCAGCCCCTGGTCGCGGGTGCAGGCCTGGTCCACTCGCGGGTAGTAAACTTCGTTGAGGATACCGTGGCTGAGCGTAAACCATACCCGGCTGTGCAGGTTGAGCGCGGTGCCGATGCCGGTTTTTGCGCTCGAAGTCCAGCGTGGTGAAATGCCCGGCCAACCCGGCGCATAACGTTCATTTTCGTTCTCACTCACTCGGCGATCCTCACAACCGCATCTTAGCGAAGAGGATTCTACCAAGTCTCGGGAGTGTGGGTTTCGGACACCTTGGGAAGAATCCACGTCAAAAGCAGCGGACAGGAGTGTCCGCTCCACACAGAGAAAGACGGTTTCGGCGTATGAACCGGCCGGGACACTACCGGGCTGGGTAACCCTGCTGGGGAATTCTGCGTCCAACTCTATATATAGCTAGATCCGAGGAATCGGTGTCTCCGCCCGGGCGTATAATCACGAAGGAGTCTTCCCGGGGCGGGGGACGGAATACAGGAGTACATCATGAAGTTACGGCTCTTAGCACTGTCGGCTGTGTTGTTAACCTTGAGTTATGCGTCGCCGCGAGGCTGGGCGCAGGATAACGACGGAGCCACGACGCCGACCCCCGACACGGCCGCCAAGAGCACCGCGCCAACACCGGTAACGGCTGCTGACCCGGACAAGGTCAAACATGAGGGTGGCAAGGGAGACGTCGATGCCATCGGCAACCGGAACGTAGGTTGCAAGACCGGCATGGGCAATTGGTATGGAGTGGAGAAGCAGATCGCCATGGGCAAGCAATATGCCCAGCAGGTGGAATCGAGCGTAAAGCTGATCCAAGACCCCGTGGTGACGGAATATGTAAACCGGGTGGGACAGAATCTGGTGCGCAACTCCGATGCCCAGGTCCCCTTTACCATCAAGGTCATCGACTCCGATGACATCAATGCTTTCGCTCTGCCCGGCGGCTTTTTCTATGTCAATTCCGGACTGATCCTGGCCGCGGATGAAGAAGCAGAACTGGCTGGAGTGATGGCACACGAAATAGCGCACGTGGCAGCCTGCCATGCGGCGCGCGAAAATACCCGCGGTAACCTGATGCAGATGGCTTCAATTCCGCTCATTTTCGTGGGCGGAGCCATCGGCTATGCCGGTTATGAAGCCGCTGGTCTGGCGCTTCCCCTGACCTTCCTGCACTTCTCGCGCGGCTTCGAGGCTGAGGCGGATTATCTGGGACTGCAGTACATGTACAAGTCAGGATACGACCCCCAGGCGTTCATCAGCTTCTTCGAAAAGGTGCAGGCACAAGAAAAGAAGAAGCCCGGCAGTCTGGCAAAGGCATTCTCCACGCATCCGCAGACTCCGGATCGGATTGAAAAATCGCAAGAGGAGATCACAACCATCCTGCCGGCACGAGCGCAATACACGGTTTCGACGTCGGAGTTTGACGACGTCAAGGCGCGCCTGGCGGCGATCGAAAACCGGCACAAGGTCCTGGACAAGAACGAAGACAAGAACCGGCCGAGCCTGCGGCGGACATCGACCACCGACAAGAATGGCAGCGACGACAAGACCAACGATGACGATCGGCCCACGCTGAAGCGGCGGGATGACTCCAGCAGCAACTGATCCAGTGCGCAGTTGCGTATGCGAACCGGCGGCTTCGGCCGCCGGTTTTCGTTTGGGTGAAATTTCGAAGCGGCGTGCACCACAAGCAAGAACCCAACTAGGAACTGACAACTCAAGAACTGACGACTGATTTCCTATTTTACGAAGGAAAAGCGGGTATTCACAAAAGACGGGCGGGGTGCTGCGAAAGGCGGGCGGGCATTTACAAAAGACGGGCGGAGACGCCCGTCTTCCATCAGGCAGCTGCTTTGTGGGTCAGGGAAGCCACGTAGTGGCGCTGCTCGGCAGCGGAATCGATGACCTTCATTTCCTGCCAGTCATAGGGAAATTCCTTGCCGCAATCCAGACATGCCACATAGGTCCCCGTCAGCTTGGCCGCAGAATTACGCCGCGCCACGGGCCGAACCGAGATAGGAAAACTATAATGAGAATGTTTGCAACCGAAGAATGCATCTATCAATTCCGCGATCATACTTCCTCCCCAAACCGTGTCAACTCAGGGCCCGAACTTCAATCAAATAATTAGATTCAGCTCGAAACGAAAAGGTTCTACCCGGGATAGTTAAGCCCGCACACTTGATTTAGGATACGCGGAGAACGCCCAGGCGAAATCTGGAAAGACCCTACAGATGAAGAGGTTAGACCCTGATGGGAACAAAATCCATATCGGGAAAATGGGCTGGATGGGCCGACTCAGGCTTCGCGCGGGCCGGTTTTCTTGTGGGCCTCACACTTGGCCACAATGGCGGAGCGGAGACGGTTGCGGAGATCGTCGGGCAATTCGTAGAGCTGTGAGTCGCGATAAATCTCGATGGTCTTTTTCGTGGTATCGCAAACCACGTAGCAGTTGTGGCACCAGGCCAGATGGTCTTCCAGTTCAGCCTTGGTACGATCGTCGAGGACGCCGTCCAGGTAGTTGGTCAGTTCCTGCAGGAATTCAGCGCACTTCACTGTTTGCCATCTCCGCTCTCACGTTTCTGAAAGTAACGGCTGAGCCGCTCCCGCAACTGCAACCGAGCCCGCAGCAACCGCGACTTCACCGCAGGAATGCTCAACTCCAGCGCGTCTGCTGTTTCCTCGGTCGAAAGCCCTTCCACGTCGCGCAGAACAAAAACCGTGCGGAAGCTGGGAGGAAGTCCCTGAATCGTCTTGCTCAGGATTTCCTTGAGCTCGGCCTGGTTGTACTGCTGCTCCGGATTCGGACTCCAGTCCGCGACTTCGCGGGGGACTGAGTCTTCTTCGGTCTTTACATCCTCGTCGAGCGAAACCATGCGCTCGGGACGACGGCGCCGCAACTTCATCAGCGCTTCGTTGACCGCGATGCGCACCAGCCAGGTATAGAACTTCGACTGTCCCTGGAACTGTTTCAGGTTGGTGTAGGCCTTGAGGAACGCATCCTGCACCACATCTTCCGCGTCCTCGCGGTTCTGCGTGATGTGCTGCGCAATGCGAAATACGTTCCGGTCGTAACGCCGGACCAGTTCCTCGAACGAGCCTACATCTCCGCCCTTGGCGGCCTGAACCAGCGCCAGCTCATCGCTGACCGGTTCACTTACATTTGGTTGGATGGCTGTCATCTACCTTCCGATGCAACAATTTTCGCGCCCTGCGAGCGCGGACAGAAATGTTATTTTACTTGGTAACCCAAGTTTCGTCTTGTTTGTTTTGACGTATCTATAGCGGTGCGGTTTGCGATAAATTCCAAGGAGCGGCCATTCCGCAGTAGAACACGTCCTTAGGTGACCGGAAAACACCGGGCAAGTGACCCTATAATCAAGGTTTAACCAGCATGAGGGGCAAAAAAGCCGGATCCAGCGGCCGAACAGCTGACCCGACCATGGCGGAGAGAACCGGAGTGGAACAGATCGTGGAGAGGGTGGTGTCCCAGGTTCTGGACAGCCACGTCCCGCAGTTGCGGGAGGAGTTGGTGCGCCGCGTTCTGGAACAGCTGCCGCAGGGGACGGGTGAGGCGGTCACAGCTGGTTCCGGAGAAGGCGGGTCGGCCAATCTGCTGAAAGCGATTGCGGCCATTCAGTCAGGCACGACGCAACGGGAGATCTTGCGCACCCTGCTGGACAATACGGTGCGTTACAGCGGGCGCGGGGCGCTCTTTGTAGTCAAGGCAGGCGCGGCCATGGGCTGGCAGGGACGTGGCTTCGACAAGGATGGCGACGATACCATTAAGGATTTTGCCCTCAACGTGAGCACCGGAGTGCCGGAACAAGCCTTGCGGTCGCGCATGCCATTCAGCGGCGCGACCCGCGATATCGACCCGGAATTCGTGGCGAAATTCGGCGCGCCGGCCGATGATCATGTGCTGGTGCTGCCTCTGTTGTTGAAGGAAAAAGTGGCGGCGCTGGTTTATGCCGACGCCGGTGCTGACGGAAGCGGAAGACTGGACGCGGCCGCGGTTGAACTGCTGGTACTGGCGACTAGTGCGTGGTTGGAAGTGGCGTCACTGCGCAAACAGGCGCACAAGGAAGAATCTACCGACGCGGCCGGCGAGAAGACGGAGATCACGCCACCGAGCGCGCCGGCCCACTCGGACCCATTTGCGGCGCATCCGCCAAAACACATTGCTCCCGAGCCCGAGCCGGTTCCGCCTCCACCTGCGGTCGCCGAGCAACCGGCCGCGGTGGCGCAAACTGAGCCTGTGGTCGCGGCGGCCGCCGCCGCACCCGCTCCCGCCACCGATGCCTTTGCCAATCTCTCACCCGAGGACGCTGACGTCCACCGCAAGGCGCACCGCTTCGCACGGCTGCTGGTGGATGAGATCAAGCTCTACAACCAGGTGAAAGTTTCCGAGGGACGCAAAAACCGCGATCTGTATGACCGGCTCAAGGAAGACATCGAGAAGAGCCGGATCACTTATCAAAAGCGATATGGCAACACGGCGGCTGGCGGAGCCGACTACTTCGGCCAGGAACTGGTTCGCAGTCTGGCCGAAGATGACACTTCTATCATGGGCGCCAATTTTCGGCGAAATTAATCATAGTGGTTTTTCATCGCTGGCATTCGATACTGAGTAGAGTTTTTTTGATCGCGGCTGTGCTATGCGGCGATCTGGCCCCCCTCGCGGTGCTTGCGGCCGCGCAGTCTTCCAGCAAGAAAATCCAGTCGTCCAAAACCCAATCGTCCAAAAAGAAGGGGGGCAAAGCCGCGGCGCGGACCCGCAGCCGCTCCACGCCGCGGTCGCGCCGGATGCATGCCGCGTTCGTGGCCTCCGCCAGCCTGAAACCCATGGCGCGCCAACTTTTGCAGGACCGGACCCCGGCTGCTTACGCGGGTGTGGAGGCCTATGCGCGCCGCCACACCCAGGAAGATGCCGGGGCGCTGGCGTACCTGGTGCTGGGGTATGCACACATCCTCGACAAGGAATATGCCAAGGCCGTGGATCCCCTGAGCCGCGCCAAGCCTCGGGCAGGTGACTTGGGAGAATACGTCGATTTTTATCTGGGTACCGCCTATTTTCAAAGTGGCAGGACGGCGGAGGCTGTCGCCACGCTGACTGACTTCGAGAAGGAGTACCCGGAATCGTTGCTGCTGCGCGATGCCCGAGTTTTGTATGGCAGCGGGCTGCTGGCGGACAACCGGGCGAAAGATGCGATTGCGGTCCTGCAGAAAGACCGGCAGCCGCCGCGGGCCGATCTGGAGCTGGCCTTGGGAAAGGCTTATGCCGGGGCCGGGGAACCGGTGAAGGCGGCCGAGATCCTGCGCAATTTGTACGTCACCATGCCGCTCAGCGCCGAGGCCAGCCAGGCGGACGTCGAACTGAAGCAACTGGCTTCGACGACACAGTTGCCACCCGTGGGTCCGAACGGGCGTAGAACGCGTGCCGATCTGCTGGCCAAAGGCAGACGATTCAGCGAAGCCGCGGCCGAATATCGCGACCTGCTCAATGTGGTAAGTCCGAGCGATCGTCCCGAGATTCAAATAGCGCTGGCGGTGGCTTTGCGGCGCTCCGGCGATGACCGGGAAGCGAAGAAAGTTCTGGATGGCATGGAAAGTTCCGCCGGGACTGAAATCAGCATTCAACGTATTTTCAACCTGGCGGAGATAGCTCGTTCCGACAACGACGAGCCGGGATTCCTGCAGTACCTGGGACAACTGCGGCAGGCCGCGCCCACCAGTTTCTGGCTGCAGCAGGCTTTGCTTTCGGAGGGCAACTACTATCTGCTCAAACCCGACTACGACAAGGCGATTGACGCCTATCGGGAGTTGCAGCAGCGCTTTCCCAAAGGCGGCCGCGCCTCCTACGCCCATTGGAAAGTGGCCTGGCTGAGTCTGCGCCAGGGCAGGACGGCCGAAGCCAAGACAGGGTTCGAGCAGCAGATTGGACTGTATCCCACTTCGGCCGAGGTTCCCGCGGCGCTGTACTGGCGAGCCCGCCTGGCGGAAGAAGACAAAGATTCCGCGATGGCGCGCGCCTATTACCAGAAGATTTCGGAGCGCTTCCGCAATTTCTATTATGGCGAGCTGGCGCGCCGCCGCTTGCGGGAAATCCGGGCGGACGATGATCCCCAGCCGTACACGCTACTGGACCGCGTTCCCGCCATCAACGCCGGGACCAATATCACAACCAGTGATCCGCCCACCGACAACCTGCGTTATCAGAAGGCGCAAGTGCTGGAGAACGGCGCGCTGGTGGACCTGGCGGTGCGCGAACTGCAAGCCGCCGCAACCGAAGACAAAGGGAACTGGGTGACGGCCGCGACCGCGAAGATCTATGAAGACGCGGGACGCTATGATGGGGCCATCCAGGTATTCAAGCGCGCAGTGCCCAATTATTTCGCGGTGGACTTGCCCACCCTGCCGCGTCCTTATTGGGAGGCCCTGTTTCCCAAGCCGTACTGGCCTGACCTGAAGAAGTTCTCCTCGCAGAATGCGCTTGATCCCTATCTGGTGGCGTCCTTGATACGGCAGGAGTCGGAATTCAACCCTGGCGCCGTATCTCGAGCCAATGCGCTGGGACTGATGCAGTTGCTCCCCAAGGTGGGCAGCTCGGTTGCCCGGCAGGAGAAGCTGCACCATTTTTCCTCTGAACAATTGTTTACCCCAGAAATCAATCTGCAGCTGGGCACGCGTTACTTCCGCCAGATGGTGGACAAATTCGGCACCTTCGAATACGCCCTGGCCGCCTATAACGCAGGATCGAACCGGGTGGATGACTGGCTGGGCCAGGGAAAATATCGCGACCCGCAGGAGTTTGTCGAGTCCATCCCGTTCACTGAGACCCGGGAATACGTGCAGGCAATTTTGCGCAACGCCAACGTGTACCGGCAGTTGTACGGGGCGCCGTAGGACCGTGCTCTCCGAGAATGGATCGGGGCGGGTCCAGACCGAATGAGTCTTTGAGCCACTCTCGTGTCAGCTACCGATAAGCCGCGTTCGCGGTGCAACGGGCTTGTGGCGAACGGTAGGCAAATACCGACATAGGCGCAATCTTAATCAAAACGGGCACGTCATCCGATGTTGGCGTGATGAGAGAACTGGCACCCCTATTGGCTGGTAAAATAGCGAGCCATGCGGGGGGCCCTGCGGCTTTCCTGAACGCCCACCAACGCCAGCCGCGATTTGACAATGGCCAAATACCTCTTTGGTAATCACCTCCTCGATGTGGATGAGCGAAGGCTGCTTCGTGATAACGAGGAGATCCGCCTGCGGGGCAAACTGTTCGACACTCTTCGCGTGCTGGTGGAGAATGCCGGCAAGCTCGTGCGCAAGGACGCCTTCATGGAGTCCGTCTGGCCGGACTCGGTCGTCGAAGATAACAACCTGGACTATTGCATTTCGCAGTTGCGGAAACTGCTCCATCCGGCGAAGTGCATCGAAACCGTACCCCGGCACGGCTATCGATTCGTTGCCGAAGTCACCGTCCCGAAGCCACACCGTCGATTGCTCCCAATGGAATTACCCGTGCAACCACCCGGTGCTCCGGATCAACAGATCGAATTCTTCACCACAAGCGACGGTGTGCGGATCGCGTACAACGTAGCAGGGCGCGGGCCGGTGCTGGTGCGAACGATCCACTGGCTCAATCACCTGGATTTCGAGTGGAAGACCCCTCTGCAGGCGCGCTGGCTGTCGGAGATCATGCGGCACAACACCCTGGTACGGTACGACCAGCGCGGCAGCGGTCTCTCGGACTGGAACGTCAGCGATTTTTCATTCGAACGAACGGTCCAGGACTTTGAAGAACTGGTGGATGCCGCCGGCCTGGAGAAATTCTCCATCCTGGGCGGTTGCCAGGGCGCCGCAGTGGGAATCGCGTACGCGGTGCGCCATCCGGAGCGGGTAACGAAGCTGATCATCAATGGAACGTTCGCAAACGGATGGCCGGCGCCGGGTCCCGGCGCGCAGGAGCAACTGGAGGCGATGCTGACACTGATCCGCTCCGGCTGGGGACGCGACAATCCCGCGTTCCGGCAGTTGTGGACGACGCTGTTCCGGCCAGACGCGGATTTGGCAGAGGCAGCCTGGCTCAATGAGTTGCAGCGAATCTCGTCCTCGCCGGAGAACGCCGCCCGCATGATGGCGGAGTTTCCCAACATCCGGGTCCTAGACATGCTGCCGGAGATCAGCTGCCCGACGTTGGTGCTGCATTCCCGCGAAGATGGCGCGGTTCCGGTGCAAGAGGGAAAGCTGATCGCGGCCCGAATCCGCGGCTCGCGCTTCGTCGAATTACCTAGTCGGAGCCATATGGTCGCCCCGGGAGATGCCGGATGGGAGCAGTTGGTCCAGGAGATCTCCGCGTTCATCGGGTGGCACGAGGAAGCGGCCGCACCCAGACGGGAATCTCGGCTACGTGAGGCAGGGCGCACGTCGGAAACATAAAGAGGGCGGCTAGGACCGCCCTCTTCATTTGGCCGAGGCTACGCGGCCGAGCCGGGGGCCCGCACGATTCGTTCGTCAGGCACGCGGTATGGAGTCAACGATGGCATCAGCTTCGGTACTCGCTTCCGATAATCCTGGTATTTGGAACCGTGAACGATGACAAGGTCGTGCTCCTCCCAACGGATCGCTGCCAGGATGTAGGCGGACGTAAGCACCGCAAACAGAAGATGTGCGCCGGTCATCGTAGGCGTCGCCCAGAACGCGATCAACCAACCCACGTACAACGGATGACGTACATAGCGGTAGAACAGCGGTGTGCGGAATTCGAGGTAAGTATACGGCTTGCGCACAAGATACAACGCCACCTGCCGCAGGCCGAACAGGTCAAAGTGATTGATCAGGAGCGTGGCAACGAATACCAAAGCGAAACCGAAACCAAACACCGCGTTGATGGCGTTCCGAACCACTGGATTGGTAACGTTCCAAACCACACCGCCAATAGGCTGCCAGAACACGAATAACGCGATCAGCAACAGGCTGGAACACAGCACGTAGGTGCTGCGTTCGGCAGCCGCCGGAATGAATCGAGTCAGCACCTCTTTGAAGGCAGGCCGTGCCATGACGCTATGCTGCACTGCGAACATCAGCAGCAGCAGAGCATCAATGAACAGGGCCGCCCAGAACGACATTCGGGTTGCGGAGTCTATCGACTTCGGAACGTACAAATTGCCGATGAATCCGACGGCATACACGAACGTCAGGAAGAACACGAGATAACTGACCAGCCCGTATGCAAATACCGCCAAACGTTTTCCCATAGCCACCATCCTCCGTTTTGGGGAACCTGGCCTTTGGTCCAGTTTCCCCTGAGATGATGCGAGACTAGCGGCGCACCGATGCGAATGTCCTTTGGCCGGCCTGAAATTTCGCTGAGAATATCCTGAGGTGCTTTGGCTTCGCTATCGACTCGCGGTTCGACGTTTGGCGAATCACAAACAAGCCGAAATAACCGATCTAAAGGCGTTATGAGGGCGCGGACCCAGAAGGCGGGTTTATAGGAATGGGAAAGCCTCTGATCAGGGCCT
>Ga0105249_10003211_pt1 | contig 14149 bp, 8 predicted proteins | sample KBSS44metaG_FD_81522 | JGI IMG/M metagenome (GOLD analysis project Ga0105249, IMG submission 81522) | Switchgrass rhizosphere microbial communities from Kellogg Biological Station, Michigan, USA - KBS S4-4 metaG | ecosystem: Host-associated > Plants > Roots > Rhizosphere > Soil | place... | reverse complement strand
GCCGTCGCGCACGCGATCGTCTGGCGCGGCCGCGAGCAAGCGAGCCAGCGCATGCGGAAACCCCGGCTGATCCGGAAAGCTCTGGATCGCGCTTTCGAGTCGAGCGCGCGCTTCCTGATAACGTCCGAGACGCACCAACCCCATCGCATACCCGAAGGCCGCTTGAGACACAGCCGGATCGAGCCGCAGCACTTCCGAGTATTGGGCCAGTGACTCCTGCACGCGTCCGTTGCGACGAAGCACGTTGGCGAGGCTGAAATGAGGCTCGGCGTAGGCAGGATCGCTCGCGACTGCCGCTTCGAACGCCTTGATCGCCTCACCATCCTGTCCGCTCGCGTCCATCAGCACACCTATCGCAAAGTGTGCGCGCGCGAGCGATGGCGATAGACGCACCGCCTCTCGATACTGTTTCAGCGCCCCCTCCGCGTCACCCTGCATGTAGAACGCGGTGCCGAGGTTCAGGCGATTGAATGCATTGTCAGGCGCGAGCTCGATGGCCTTCTTCAGGTTCTCGGCGGCCTCGGCCCACTGCCGGTTCCCGAGCGCCTGCGAGGCGCGCGCTTCGTACGCGGCGGCATTCTGGAGCAGCGCTGCAATCTCGGCCAGCCGCGGATCGACGGGCGGGAGGCCAACGTCGCCACGCAGCTTCAGGTGTTCTTCAGCCTTCCCTCGATTGCCGAGGCCCCGATACGCGAGCGCCAGGGGATAATGCACCTGCGTCGCCTGCGGGTCTCGCGCGAGTGCCGTCTCCAGGTACTTCACTGCGGCGACGTAATCCTGCTTCGCCAGCGCGACTCGTCCAAGGCCGTAGAGAGCGGCGCCGCTCGACGGGTCGAGTGAGAGAGCTTTCTTCAGCGGTTCTTCTGCCGCGTCAGGGCGATTTTGCGTAAGGTTCATCTCGCCGAGCCAGACCAGGGTCGGCACATCTGAAGGTTCCTGCGCGAGCACCTGTTCGAAATACGCGGCGGCTTTCGCGGGATCACTTTTGTAGCGGAAGACATGGCCAAGGAAATACGGCCACGCCGCGTTGCCGGAATCGAGTTGCTGGGCATTTCTCAGGCACGTTTCAGCGGCATCGTAGTACTCGGCCGCCATGAACATCTTGCCCATTTCACCGAATGCGGCGGCGAGTTCCCTGGGCGGAGACTTCTTTTCGATCGCAGCCTGCAGCAACTGATAGCGCTCCCGAATCTGCTTCTGCACCTGCCCGGCCGCGCTCGAAATATCTGGCAGCGGGACTGGCTGAAGTGCCGGCGCCTTCTCGGTTCGATTACAGGCTGATATGAGCACGATGACCAGCAATAGACTCAGTACTGCGAGCCGCCGGGCACCTCGGACCGCCGGACCTCTGGCCCGTCGCACCGTCGCCCCCTCGCCCCGTCGCACCGTCGCCCCCTCGCCCCCTCGCACCGTCTTAGTTCTCCTTCAACGTCGAGTACCGATCGACGTCGACGTGCGTCCAGGTTTCGACCTTGCCGTCCGGCCAGGTGACCCGCACGTCCGGTGGACTCGAGGACTCTCCCAATCCGACGATGACACGCGGATCGTTGGCGGAGGCGTAGCTGCCGTCCGAGCGAGCCCGGCGCCAGCGCGTGGGTGCACCGGCCTGAACGACCTCAACACGGGCACCAAGCATGTCGCGTCCGCCGACCCCGGCCAGCCGCAGGCCGATCCAGTGATGCCCGTTCGCGGTCTGGTTGATGAGCAGCCGTGTCGGTCCGTTGTTGTTGCCGACGAGGACGTCGACGTCGCCGTCGTTGTCGACGTCGCCGAATGCCGCACCGCGGCCGACCTCGGATAGCGCGAACACTGCACCCGCCTGAGCACTGACCTCCTGGAATCGGCCGCCGCCGAGGTTATGGAACAGGAGTTTCCGCTGATGCAGGGGCAACGGATCCTTTGCCTGCCTGAGCGATTCGATAATCTGCACAGTGCCGTTCACGGAAAGCAGGTCGAGACGGCCATCGTTGTCGTAGTCGAACCAGCCTGTTCCGAAACCGGTGAAGGGGACGCTCGCCGGACCAACACCAGACGGTGTGCTGCGATCGTCGAAAACGGCCGAGCCATCGTTGACATACAAATTGCTTCCCTGGCTCGTCAGCTCCGTCATGAACAGATCCTCGTCGCCATCGTCATCGAAGTCGCCGGCGTCGACACCCATGCTGGCCTCGGCTTTGCCGGTCACCGGGAGCGCGACGCCCGAGAGCAGTGCGACGTTCTCGAATGTGCCGTCCTTCTTGTTCAGCCATAGCTGGTTTTCCTTCCCGTCGTTGGCCACGTAGATGTCCATCCAGCCGTCGCCATTGAAATCCGCGGTCGACACGCCAAGTGCGGGGCCATATTCACGCGCGATGCCCGACGTGACGCTCGCGTCGGCAAACGTCCCGTCACGCCGATTGATAAACAGACGATCCTGCAATGGTTGATAGGCGTCGGGCATGCAGTAATCGAGCGCGCCAGACGCACCGAAGCACTGCGTGCTGTGTTCCAGCGAGTAACGGACGTAGTTGCCGACGTACAGGTCGAGCCAGCCGTCGCGATTGACATCGACGAACGACGCCGAGACGCTCCACGAGCGGAGATCAGTGCCACTCGATTTCGATACGTCGGTAAACGTGCCGTTGCCGTTGTTGCGGAGGAGTTGATTGGGAGCATCGAACTTCGTCAGATAAAGGTCGACCCAGCCGTCGTTGTTGAAATCTCCCGCCGCGACACCCATGCCGTACCCCGGCGTGACGATGCCGCTCTCGCGCGTGACGTCGGTGAAACGCAACGTGCGCGTGCCGTCGCTGTTCACGCGCAAATCGTTGCGAAAGAGCCGGCCGTTCAGGTCACCCAACGGCGTAGGGCGGGTCTTGCTTTCCAGACCCGCCGACGAGCTGAGTGGCCGCCCCTGGACCAGATACACATCCAGATCGCCGTCGTTGTCGAAGTCGAAAAGCGCCACACCTGGCGCCAGGACCTCTGGCATATAGAGCTTGCCGGACATGCCGTTCACGTGAACGAAATCGAGACCTGACTCGCGCGCCCGATCGACGAACCAATCCTGTTCCTTCGGAGCCACCGGCTGCGCCTGGCGACCACAACCGGCAACTGCTGTGACGATGACCAGGGTCAACGGGACGAAGACGCGCATCGGAGTGACGAATCTATTACAACTCTCGTAGAGCGCGGGCTTTCCTGTCCGCCATAGCCTTCGGCGAAGGTGAAAGTCCCCGCGGGCACCGTCGCCCGAGCCGCGAGAGGTTGCTGTAGACTCGTTGACCTCACCGGGAGTGTATCGATGAAACTCGCTTCCACGACATTTTCAGTACTCGTCGCGTGGACCCTGACCGCCATGACGCCCGGGGTCGTGCACGCCGGACAGGCTGCGGCCCCTGCCGCTCCGGCCGCGCAAAACCTGCCGAGCGGTGTCGAGCGCGTCACCTCGGTTGAAGGGATCACGGAATATCACCTCGCCAACGGTCTTCAAGTCCTGCTCTTCCCCGACCAGTCGAAGCAGACCATCACGGTGAACGTGACCTACAAGGTCGGCTCGCGGCACGAGGGATATGGCGAGACCGGCATGGCCCATCTGCTCGAGCATCTCGTGTTCAAAGGGTCGCCCAAGCATCGCAATATCCCGCAGGAATTGACCGAGCACGGTTCGCGCCCGAACGGCTCGACCTGGTACGACCGCACCAACTACTTCGAGACGTTCGCGGCAACCGAAGAGAACCTGCGCTGGGCGCTCGACCTCGAATCCGATCGCATGGTGAACTCGTTCATCGCGAAAGCGGATCTCGACAGCGAGATGACGGTCGTGCGCAACGAGCTCGAATCGGGTGAGAACAGTCCGACCAACGTCCTGCTGCAGCGGGTCATGTCAACCGCATATCTCTGGCACAACTACGGCAAGTCGACGATCGGCTCACGATCCGATGTTGAAAACGTCCCGATCGATCGGCTCCAGGCGTTCTATCGCACCTACTATCAACCCGACAATGCGGTCTTGCTCGTCGCGGGCAAGTTCGACGAGCCGAAGACGCTCGAGCTAATCGCGCAGTACTTCGGGGCCATCGCGAAACCCACGCGCGCGATCCCCACCTCCTACACCGCAGAGCCGACGCAGGACGGCGAACGCGCGGTAACGGTTCGCCGTGTGGGAGACGTCCAGTGGGTGATGGCTGCTTACCATGTGCCATCAGGCGCGGATCCTGATTTCGCGCCGCTCGATCTCGTCGTTCTGACGCTCGGTGACACGCCGGCCGGGCGCCTCCACAAGGGACTGGTCGAGACGAAACAAGCCAGCCAGATCTTCGGCGGTGACTTCCAGCTGTACGACCCCGGCACGGCGTACTTCGCCGCGCAGGTGCGGCAGGATCAGTCGCTCGATACCGCTCGTGAAGGGCTGCTGAAAATCGTCGAAGCGATCGCGACAAGCCCGCCGACGACCGAGGAGCTCGAGAGGGCGCGTCGGAACCTCCTCAGCCAGATCGAACTCGAGCTCAACTCGTCCGATCGTGTCGGCCTTCAGTTGAGCGAGTGGATCGGAATGGGCGACTGGCGCCTGCTCTTCCTCCATCGCGACCGACTGCGTGCTGCGACGGCGGAAGACGCTCGCAGAGTGGCCGCCAAATACTTCAAGCCAAGCAATCGCACGGTGGGAGTCTTCATCCCGACGCCGCAGCCCGATCGCGTTGAGATTCCCGCGAAGCCGGATCTTGTCTCAATGTTGAAGGACTACAAGGGTGGGGCCGCCGTCGCCGCTGGCGAAGCCTTCGATCCCTCGCCAAAGAACATCGAATCCCGAACGGCGCGATCACCAATCGGCGGATTGAAGGTATCGCTTCTCCCCAAGCAGACCCGTGGCGACACGGTCGTTGCCAACCTGACACTACGCTTTGGTGACGAAAAAAGCCTCATGAATCGAAGCATGGCGGGTCAATTCGCGGGCGCCATGCTGATGCGAGGAACGACCACGCATACGCGACAACAGATCCAGGACGAGATCGATCGGCTCAAGGCGCGTCTCAACGTCTTCGGTGGCGTCGCCAACGCGGGCGCACAGATCGAAACCACGCGAGAGAACCTGCCTGCGGCGCTCCGTCTCGTCGCCGAGATTCTGCGGACACCAGCGTTCCCTGCCGACGAGTTCGAGCAACTCCGCCAGCAGCGACTCGCCGGCCTGGAACAAGCCAAGAGCGAACCGCAGGCGATCGGCCAGCTCGAACTCCAGAAGCATCTGCGGCCCTATCCCAAAGGCGACGTCCGCTACGTGTCGTCGATTGAGGAATCGATGGCCGACGTGAAGACCGTCACGCTGGACGAGGCGAAGAAGTTCTACACAGACTTCTATGGCGCTTCCAACGGCGAGTTGTCTGTCGTCGGAGACTTCGACTCGGCGGAAATCTCAAAGCTGGCGACGGAGCTCTTCGGGTCGTGGAAGTCGCCTCGTGCCTTCACGAGAGTCGGAGACAGCTACCGCGACGTCGCGCCAATCAACACGTCGATCGAAACTCCAGACAAAGCCAACGCCATCTTCGTCGCCGGCATCAACCTGAACGTGCAGGACACGGACCCCGACTATGCGGCGCTCGTGCTTGGAAACTACATGCTCGGCGGCGGGTTCCTCAACTCGCGTCTCGCCACGCGCGTGCGACAGAAGGAGGGCCTCAGCTACGGGATCTCGTCGCAGCTCCAGGCCAGCTCTCTCGACCGGACTGGCGTATTCATCATCACGGCGATTTACGCACCGCAGAACGCGGCGCGCCTCGAGGCCGCGATCAAAGAGGAGCTGACGCGCGCACTGGCCGACGGCTTCACTGACGATGAAGTGAAGGCCGCCAAAGCGGGCTGGCTGCAATCGAATCAGGTGACGCGCGCGCAGGACCCCTCGTTAGCCGGACGACTCAACACACTGTCCTACATCAACCGCACTCTCGCCTGGGACTCAGAGCTGGAGTCGATCGTCTCAGGCCTGACGCCCGCGGAAATCAAGGCCGCTCTCGTGAAGCACATCTCGCTGGCAAAGATCAGCTTCGTAAAAGCCGGAGACTTCGCCAAGACGGCCGCTAAGTAACGTGGTGGACGGTAATCCCACCGCTCTGCTGCTGGCCTGGCGCGACGGCGATCAGGCCGCCTTCGATCAGCTCGTTCCACTCGTGCACGAGGAACTGCGGCGGATCGCGCGTCAGCACATGGGCCATGAGCGCAGTGGACACACGCTCCAGCCAACCGCCCTCGTCAACGAAGCCTATCTGCGACTCATCGACGTCAAGCGCATCCAGTGGCACGACCGACAGCACTTCTTTGCCATGGCAGCCCGGATCATGCGCCGCGTGCTGGTCGATGCCGCCCGCGCCCGAAGGTTCCACAAGCGTGGAGGTGGCGCACCGATGGCATCGCTGGACGAAGCGCTTGCTGTCTCGAACGAGCGTCCACGGGATCTCGTGGAGCTCGACGATGCATTGAATGCGCTGGCAGCGGTGGATCCACGAAAAAGCCAGATCGTCGAGATGAGATATTTCGGCGGATTAAGTGTCGAGGAGACCGCCGACGCGCTGCGAGTGTCGCCTGGCACCGTCATGCGGGATTGGCGACTGGCCAAAGTGTGGCTCCTCCGAGAAATCAGCCGGCGGTGAGGCGCCCCGACTAAGATAGGCATCGTTCCGAGCAAGACGATGCCTGAACACTGGCCGCAGGTCGAGCGCATCTACAGCGTCGTCGTGGCGCGACCCGAGTCCGAGTGGGCGACCGCGCTGGCGGAGATGTGCGCTGGCAATGACTCGCTCCGGAGTGAGGTCGAGTCGTTGCTGGCGCACGAGCACGCGGCGAGAACGTTTCTGGAAACGCCGGCGTTCGCAGGCGCCGACGCGACCGGAGCCATCGCCAACGAGAGAGCGATCGTCGGTCGGCGATTTGGACCCTATGCGGTTGTGGCGCCGATCGGCTCGGGTGGAATGGCCGAAGTCTATCGCGCCCGCGACGAGCAGCTCGGTCGTGAGATCGCCATCAAGGTCCTGCCCCAGCACTTCGCGAGCGACCCCGATCGTCGCGCCCGCGTCGAACGCGAAGCGCGGATGCTGGCGGCGCTCAATCATCCGCATATCGGCGCTATCTATGGCCTCGAGGACGTGGACGGCTGCCCCGCACTGGTGCTCGAACTCGTCGAGGGTGAGACGCTGGCCGAGCAGGTCGCGAAGGGTCCTCTACCGCTCGCTCGAGCGCTCGAGATCGCGCGACAGATCGGCGACGCGCTCGACGCGGCGCACAAGAAGGGGATCATTCACCGCGATCTGAAACCCGCGAATGTCAAGGTCACCCCGGACGGGGTGGTCAAAGTGCTCGACTTCGGCCTCGCGAAAGCGGTTGCGGGCGACGGTTCGACGTCGGACCTCACCCAGTCGCCAACGATGACGGTCCGCGGGACGCACCACGGGATGATTCTTGGCACGGCCGCGTACATGAGCCCCGAACAAGCGCGGGGGAAGCCGGTCGACACACGCACTGACATCTGGGCATTCGGCTGCGTGCTCTATGAAATGCTCACCGGCCACGGGGCGTTTGCGCGAGACACCTTCACCGACACTTTGGCAGCCATAATCGAACGGGATCCCGAGTGGAAGGCGCTGCCACGGGCCACACCTCCGGGGATCATCCGTCTACTGCGCCGCTGCCTCGAAAAGGATCCGACACACCGACCGCATGACGTCGCCAGCGTGCGGATGGGGATCGACGAGACGTCCAGCCGCACTGCAGTGCCAGTCGAACGCCAGGCGTCGATCGCTGTGCTGGCCTTCACGGACATGAGCGCCGCGAAGGACCAGGACTGGTTCTGCGACGGCATCGCCGAAGAAATCATCAACGCGCTGACGCCGCTCAAGGGCTTGAAGGTGGCCGCGCGGACGTCGGCATTTTCCTTCAAGGGCAGGGGCGACGACCTTCGAACTATCGGCCAGAAACTGAACGTGACGACGGTGCTGGACGGCAGCGTGCGGCGAGCGGGAGACCGAGTGCGCATCACCGTGCAACTGAGCGACGTGGCAGACGGTTTTCAACTGTGGTCGGAGCGGTACGACCGTGAGTTGAAAGACATCTTCGACGTGCAGGATGAGATTGCGAAGGCGATCGCCGAGCGGTTGCGGGTGACTCTGGCCGGTGGCAAAGATGAACGGCTGGTGGAGCAGGGGACGACAAACATCGAGGCCTATCAGCTCTATCTGAGGGGCCGCGCGCTGCTCGATCGACGGGGAGCAAGCGTCCCCGCCGGGCTCGAGCTGCTACGGCAGGCAGTCGAGGTCGACCCCGACTATTCATTGGCGTGGGCCAGCCTTGCCGACGCGTTCACGGTCATGGCGTATTCCGGGGCGGGGCCAGGTTCTGAGACGAAATCCGAGTCAATCGCGGCGGCGAGACGGTCGATCGAGCTCAATCCCACGTCCGCGGCGGGGCACATCGCGTTAGCGGCTGCGACCCTGCTGTACGAGAACAACCGCGCGATGGCGAAGCAGGAGTTCGAGCGGGCATTGGAGCTCAGTCCGAATTACGGAATGGGCCGCTGCTGGTACTCCCTCTTCTATCTCCAATGGGCCCGCGGGGATTTCGAATCGGGCATCGCGGAAGCCCGCCGCGCCCTCGAGAGCGATCCACTATCCGCGTACATGATGATGAACCTCGGATGTTGTCTGTTTACGGCCGGCCGGCTGGACGAGGCGATTGACACGTGCCGCCGGGCTGTTCAGCAAGACCCCGATTCGTTTGTGTCGCGCTGGGCGCTTGGCATTTCGCTCGGAATGGCCAGGCGATTCGATGAAGCGGTCCCTACGCTGGAGGCCGCCGCGGCGATGTCGCGTCGGCACTCACTCGCTCTCACCGCCCTGGCGGGAGTCTATGGGCAGTGGGAGAAGCCGGCGGAGGCGCGCTCACTGCATCGCGAACTGACCGACCGCGTCTCGCGCGGCTATGTCTCGCCTGCGCACCTTGCGCTCACGGCAGAAGCCGCAGGGGAGCATGAAGACGCGATCGCGTTCGCACGTCGTGCATGGGATGAACGCGAGCCTTCCTTCATCCTGTGGGCGCGCCACTTTCCGCAGTACCGCACGCTGCACTCGGATCCACGGTTCGCCGCGATCCTGCGCGAGATGAACGATCAAGACGATGCGTGAACGCTGGCCAGAGGTCGAGCGCATCTACAGCGCCGTCGTGGCGCGACCCGAGTCCGAGTGGATCGCAGCGCTAGCGGAGCTGTGCGCCGGCGATGACTCGCTCCGGAACGAGGTCGAGTCGTTACTGGCGCACGAGCAAGCTGCCGGTACGTTTTTGGAAACGCCAGCGCTCGCGGGAGCGGATATGGCCGGTCACCTCGCCAGTGAGCGGGCGCTGGTCGGCCGGAGGTTTGGACCCTATACCGTCCTGGCGCCAATCGGTTCGGGTGGGATGGGGGAAGTCTACCGCGCTCGCGACGAGAAGCTCGGTCGTCAGGTCGCAATGAAGCTGCTGCCCTCGCACTTCGCGAGCGACCCGGATCGTCGCGCGCGGCTCGAGAGCGAAGCGCGGACGCTGGCGGCGGTGAATCACCCGCACATCGGCGCGATCTATGGCCTCGAGGACGTGGACGGCTGCCCCGCACTCGTGCTCGAACTCATTGAGGGAAAGACGCTGGCCGAGCGGCTCACGAAGAGCCCTCTACCTCTCGCCCAGGCGCTCGCGATTGCGCGACAGATCGCGGAGGCGCTCGAGGCCGCGCACGAGCGCGGCATCATCCACCGGGACCTGAAGCCGGGCAACATCAAGATCACACCCGGCGGCGTGGTAAAGGTCCTCGACTTCGGCATCGCGAAATTCGGGGCGATAGTGTCCGGAGCGGACGCACCAATGGGACGTCCGCCGGCTCCCATTTCGGCGGGCACGCGCACCGGCCTTATTCTCGGCACGCCCGGCTACATGAGCCCCGAGCAAGCGGCGGGCTGGGCGGCGGATACGCGCACCGACCTCTGGGCGTTTGGCGTCGTCCTGCTGGAAATGCTGACGGGGCGAGCGGTCTTCACGGGCACAACCGACGCGAAGGTCCTCGAGTCGGTGCTGAAGGCAGAGCCCGACTTGAAAGCACTCCGCGCCGAGACACCGGCGCCAATTCGACGACTACTCCGCCGCTGTCTCGAGAAGGACCGCACCCGCCGGCTCGATTCGGCCGCTGTGGCTCGATTCGAGATCGATGATGCGATTGCATCGCCGGCGGGCGAGCCCGTTCCATCCCCGAGAGCGTCGCGTCGCATCACACCGCTCGCGATCGCAGCGCTCGCGAGCGGCGCCGTGCTGACCGCACTCGCAGTCTGGACCGTGATGCCGTTCCGACCACAGGGACCTCTCCCGCCGACACGCTTTGCGATCGTGACGCCGCCGGGCCAGCCGCTGAATGTAGATAGCAACGATCGGGACCTCGCGCTGTCGCCAGACGGCAGGCATCTGGTGTACCGCTTCGGAGGGACAAGTACGAACGGCGGCTTCTTGATGGTGCGTGCGATCGATCAGCTCGACGCGCGCCCGCTGGCGGACATTACCAACGCGTACTCGCCGTTTTTTTCCCCTGATAGCCGGTGGATCGGCTTCTTCGAGAACGCGGAGCTCAAGAAGGTGCCCGTCGCGGGGGGGCCGGTCATTACGCTCGGCCCAGTGATGGGCCGTTCGCTTGGTGCAAGCTGGGCTGACGACAACACGATCGTATTCGCCACCGACGACCCAGGCACTGGCCTCTGGCGCCTGTCGGCCGACGGCGGAGAACCGGAGGTGTTGACCAAGCCGGACGCGGCACAGCGCGAGAGCGACCATGCGTTCCCGTCGGTGCTGCCGGGCGGGCGGGGTGTCTTGTTCACGATTACGGCGATGGGCCGAGCGGATAACGCGCAGGTGGCCGTCCTCGACCTGAGAACCGGTCGGCGGGAGATGCTCGTTCGCGGGGGCGGGCAGGCCGAGTACATCGAGCCATCGACTGGCTCACTGCTGGCGTCGGTCGCAGGCTCGGCACGGGGCGGATATCTGATCTACGCAGCACCCGGCACGCTGCGCGCCATCAGATTCGATCTCGTCCGGCTTGAGGTGCTCGGCGATCCGGTAACGGTCGTCCAAGATGTACTGACGAAGGCGAGCGGCGGAGCCAATTACGCCGTGTCGCGACCGGGAACACTCGTCTATATCCCAGGGGCGGCGGCCGAGACGCCGATACGGTCGCTCGTGTGGGTTGATCGGAAGGGGCACGAGGAACCGATCGCAACGCCGCTGCGCGCGTACGGGCCACCGCGCCTCTCACCCGATGGTACGCGGGTGGCGACGTCCATCGAAGATCAGGGGAACATCGAGGTCTGGATCTGGGATCTCGCGCGGGAAACGCTGAGGCGCTTGACCTTCTCTCCTGGCGTGGATGCCATGCCGATGTGGACGCCCGATGGCCGCCGGATCATCTACATGTCGGCCCGATCGGGCGTGCCGAACATCTACAGCCAGGCCGTCGACGGTAGTGGCGTAGGCGGCAGTACCGTCGACCGGTTGACGACGAGTACGAACTCCCAGTGGCCGACGTCGATCACGCGGGACGGGACGCGCCTCTTCGGCTTCGAGAATGCACCTAAGATCGCGCGCGAGATCATCCTGGTTCATCTGACTGATCCCACGAGGCCGGCGGTTAACCCGTCGCGGGCACAGCCGCCGGTCGAGGGCTTGTTCCGCGGGAACTTCGCCGAGATTTCCCCGGACGGTCGCTATCTCGCGTACCAGTCGGATGAATCTGGACGCATGGAGGTCCACGTGCGACCGTTCCCGCAGGTGGACAGTGATCGTTGGCAGATCTCGATAGGAGGGGGCACGCGCCCTGCGTGGGCGCGAAACGGCCGCGAGCTCTTCTACCTGGACGAATCGGGTGCGCTCACCGTGGCGCCGGTCCGCACGTCCGGGACGACGTTCATCGCTGGCCATCCCGCGAAGATGTTCGACACCGCCTATGTCGAACCAAATCCCGCTCGCCATTACGACGTGTCGTCTGATGGCCAGCGGTTCCTGATGGTCAAAGACCGCGCGGCCCGCGATCCGAACGCCACGCCGGCCAACATGGTCGTCGTCGAGCACTGGCTAGAGGAGTTGAAGACGCGCGTACCCTGACTCGCCGGGTTGCGGCTAGCAACCCAGCGAGAGGGCCGACTAGTCGTTCCCCTTCGGGACTCGGCCGACGTGGATCGTTCCCTCGAAGCACGTCGTGGTCGCTGTCGGCGCGCCCATGCAGCCGACGACCGTTTCGAACTCCACGTGCACGGGCGCACCCGTGCGCCACCCAGCCAGCACGATGCCATCTAGCAAGGCCGTCCCCGTCGCTCGGTTGGTACCGCCCCGGATGAGCGCGGTGAACACATGGTTCCCTTGGAGGTCGTGGACCTCATAGATCGCCTCGAGCTTGTTGATGGCGGCCTTCAGTGCCGGGTTCGCGCTCCGCTGACTTTGAAGCACCTCTCCCACGAAGGTGCCCGGAATATCGCCTCCGGTGACCCCGACCATGAGACCGTGCCCCTCTGTGATGCCAAAGGAGTCGGGGACGAACACCGGCCCGGTGACCCATTTCGTGAAGGTGATCTCGACGGGTCTGTTACTGCCCTGCTGGCCTTCAGCCATGACAGGTGCGCTCTGGAGCAGCAGTGCGATCGCGCTCGACAGCGCGGCGACGCGGATGTGACGTCGATTGATGTTCATAAAGCTCCCATGGCGACGGTTGGTGTGGACAGTGGATGGGGGCTCGGCCGTCACGCCATTCCCGCCCTTGTTCCCTTAGGCGAGAATGCGCGTCGAAAACTACAACGCCTGGGCGACTCAGTAATCAGACTTTGTGATTTGGTGATCTTTGACTATTGATTCGTTGTTGATTGGTGATCGTTGATTGCTGATTGCATATACGTGAACACTTGATTTGATGATCGCGACACACTGAGACGCTGAGGCACCGAGGCAAGACAGCTAAGGGTTTCTCTGTATCGCGGCTCTCACTGAATCCGTCGCCTGGCGACAAGCTGAACCGACTCGTTTAACTCCATCGCTATGGACCATTCCGCGCAGCCCGCGACGGCCATCGAAACCCAATGACAACACCGGGACGAAACAGCGAAATGGTGTTGGTGCGGTTGAGGATGTCAGGAAAACGCTTGCGACGGACCTTCACGCAACGGTGAATCCGATCGACTTCGCGACGTCACGTTGTCGCCTGTCGAGGGTGAGGAACACCAGTTCGTTCGCGTCCGGGTCGAGGAACAGCGCACACGCCAGGTGCCAGGCATCGGCGCCGCGCACGTAACCGCCTGACATCACCCGGACGAGTTCTGGTGTGAGGCGTCGCGCCGGCGAAATCCAGTCGACGCCTGGGACATCGGCCGCTCCCATCGGCAGTCCCTCGCGCGTCAACGCCGCCATCAACTCCGCTTCTGCGAGAGTCGATGCATATCGCGCCGATGCTCGCGCGATGCGCGATCGAAGCCGCGCCGCACCCGATTCGTTCAGGGCCAGAGCGACGAAGCACGAAGAGTCGATGAAGACGGGTGCTGGCTCAGCCACGATCATCGAGGAAGCGGCGGAGGCCGCCTGGTCTGCGGCCCGCCGCCGTGAAGGTCTTGAAGTCGCCTGAACCGCGTATCAATTCACCGGTGGATGCAAGCCGCGCGGCGCGGCCACGCACACCTTCCGCAGTCGGTCCAACAGGCATGATCTCGGCCACTGGCTCGCCGTGGTACGTCACGACCACTCGCTGCCCGCCGCGCACCTTTCGCATCACTTCGCTGAACTTGGCTTTGGCCTCATAGATCGAGTACGCGGTGCTCATCACATGAGTGTAGCACTAGTCAGACCAAGTCAGAATGCGGACGGTTCGTCAGCGCGGCGCCGCCGGCGGCAGCCGTGCCCGGGTGGAACTCCGTCGTTGTCGTCGTCAATTTCTTCGAAGAGCTGAAGCGCCGCGTTCCATCCGAGCAGTCACAACGGCGCCGGCCAAGGACCACTTTTGACTAAAGGCCCGCCGCTACGTTGACGGTCGCATTTGAATCAATCCCACCGTGCAGATGCACCACGCGCTCGACGTCGAGTTTCAGGCGTCGGATGTTCCCCACGAGGTTGATCGTGAAAGGCGGCGGCGCTGCGAGCG
>Ga0105249_10003209_pt1 | contig 14154 bp, 8 predicted proteins | sample KBSS44metaG_FD_81522 | JGI IMG/M metagenome (GOLD analysis project Ga0105249, IMG submission 81522) | Switchgrass rhizosphere microbial communities from Kellogg Biological Station, Michigan, USA - KBS S4-4 metaG | ecosystem: Host-associated > Plants > Roots > Rhizosphere > Soil | place... | reverse complement strand
AATGGCGGCGCAATATGGGTTACCAAAAGTAATTGCTTACAGTGCTAGCAAAACCGCTATTGACGGAATGACAAGAGCCATGGCAGTTGAATTATCGCCAAAAGGAATTCGTGTGAATGCAATTGCGCCGGGTTTTATTATCACCGACATGACGGATAAGGCGCTGAACAGTGACCCCGAAAGAAAAGCAAAAGTATTCGGTCGTACTCCTATGGGCTATATGGGACAGACATCAGACATTGGTGACGCAGCATTGTTTTTAGCAGGTGATGCTGCAAAATATATTACAGGTATTGTATTACCGGTTGATGGTGGTAATAGTATTGGGTTTTAATTTTTTTTGACGGGCTGCATCGCTTCGATTGACAGTTATGACGTGGAGTCAGCACAGAGCGAAGCGAAGTGTTCAACTTCAATATCCTTGACCGATCAATTTGCTTTTTCAATTTCCATTATTTGCCAATGAAAAAAGTTTTTGCTTACATATTCATTTGTTGCATCCTGGTTACAGGTAATGCACAATTTGTAAATGAAGTTAAAACTGCGGCATCATTCTCTTTATCGAATGCGGTTATTTATGTTGATGACGCGGATGACGCATTGGTAAAAAAAGCAGCCGAATTATTACAGCAGGATATCGAAATGGTAATTGGCAAAAAACTTCAATTAATAAATAAACTTCCTTCTTCATCATCTTTTGCCATTATCATCGGTTCTCTTCAGAGATCTTCTGGCATCTCTCAATTGATCAAACAGAAAAAGATCAATGTAAAAAATATAAGCAACAAATGGGAAGCATACCAATTACAATCGCTGTCAAACACATTGGTTATTGCCGGAAGTGATAGAAGAGGAACTGCTTATGGTGTTTTTGAGTTTTCAAAACAGATCGGAGTATCTCCCTGGTATTGGTGGGCAGATGTTCCCATGAAAAAGAAGAAAGAGATCTTTGTTACTACCAATGTTTTTATAACCGATGCACCGAAAGTAAAATACCGTGGCATATTTATTAATGATGAAGCCCCCGCTTTTTCAGGCTGGACAAAGGAAAAGTTCGGCGGCGTTAATCATTTGGTCTATGAAAAGATATTTGAATTGATCCTTCGATTAAAAGGGAATTATCTCTGGCCCGCAATGTGGGGTAATGCATTTAATGACGATGATACCTTGAACCCAATACTCGCGGATAAATATGGAATTGTAATGGGTACCTCGCATCATGAGCCGATGTTGAGAGCACAACAGGAATGGAAACGATATGGAAAAGGCAAATGGGATTATGACAGCAATGAAGTGGTGCTGAAAGAATTTTGGAAAAAGGGAATACAAAATATGGGCTCACATGAAAGCATAGTCACTGTAGGCATGCGTGGCGATGGTGATATGCCAATGAGTCGTGAGACTGCGACAAGTTTATTGGAACGAATTGTAAAAGACCAGCGACAAATAATTAATGAAGTAACCAAAAAACCAGCCAGTGAAACGCCACAACTCTGGGCTTTATATAAAGAGGTGCAGGATTATTATGATAAAGGAATGAGAGTGCCTGATGATGTTACATTATTATTATGTGATGATAACTGGGGAAATATTCGCAAGCTTCCAAAGCTTAATGAAAAACCAAGAAAAGGTGGTTATGGAATTTATTATCATTTCGATTATGTCGGTGGGCCAAGAAATTATAAATGGATCAATTCAAACAATATTGCAAGAGTTTGGGAACAAATGCACATGGCTTATGAATATAATGTTAGAAATATCTGGATCGTAAATGTGGGGGATATAAAGCCAATGGAATTTCCGATTTCTTTCTTTTTGGATTATGCGTGGGATCCTAATAAATGGAATGAAGACAACCTTGTAAATTATTATAGTGCATGGGCTAATCAGCAATTCGGGTCGAAGTATGCAAAAGAGATCGGTGAAGTTTTAAGAAAGTACTCTCAATATTCTTCGAGAAGGAAACCAGAGATGCTGGATGCAAATACTTATCGGATTTCTTCTTTTTTGGAGGAAGATGAAGCAGGAGCAGTAGAAAAAGAATGGTATGATCTCCAATTAGAAGCCGTAAAAATTAACAACTTCCTGCCAGCAGAAGATAGGGATGCATTTTTTCAACTTGTCTTGCATCCCATCTGGGCTTTTGCCAACCTGCATTCAATGTATCGAAATGTTGCCTTGAACCAAGAAGCATATAAAACCAAATCACCTCGTGTGAATGGATATGCTGATGCTGTAAAATATTGTTATGAAAGAGATTCATTGATCACATTGGAATATCACCAATTAAAAAATGGTAAGTGGAATCACATGATGGATCAGACGCATATTGGTTATACTTACTGGCAGCAACCGCCTCGCCAACGAATGCCGGAAGTAAAATATCTATCTGCCGATTCAATTCAAGAAGAAATTCCTATGCAGTTAATGGAATTACACACAGCTGAACAGCTTATTCCCAAGAGAAGCACCGGGAATCTCTTTTATGAACGGGAAGGCTATGTTTCAATAGAGACTGATCATTTTACAAATGCAGTAAATTCAAATAATATCAAATGGAAGGTTATACCAGACCTTGGAAAAACAGGAAATGCAATAACAACATTCCCTGTAACAGCGCCAATACAAAAAATCACATCGACTTCAGCTCATCTGGAATATGAAGTTTATACTTATAGTAAAGACAGCATAAAAATAAATGCCTACTTCTCTCCCACTCTAAATTATTATAATACCAATGAAGGACTGCAGTATGCTATTTCAATAGACAATGAAACGCCACAAATGATCAGTATAAACAAAGAAGACAGAAATACAGGTGCAGGTATATGGAACAAATGGGTTGGAGAAAATATTATCATCAAAGCAAGCAGGCACAAAATTTCTCAACTCGGTAAGCACATTGTAAAATACTGGACGGTGAATCCAGGAGTTGTGTTGCAGAAATTGGTTTTAGATTTTGGCGGATTAAAACCGAGTTATTTAGGTCCACCGGAAACACGAATTATTAAATAGACAAAAACAATTGGTATGAAAAGAAATATTTTGTTTTGTGTAAGTGCTGTTGCAATCTCTGTTATTTTATTTTCCTGCAGCAGCAGTAAGAAAGTAACAGGATCTGGCGCAACTACATTAAGAGACGCATATAAAAACGACTTTTTGATCGGCACCGCTCTTAACTCCCAGCAGATAGAAGAAAAAGATTCCAATGCTGCCAAACTGGTTCCGGAGCAGTTTAGTGCTGCAACACCTGAAAACATAATGAAGGCTGAGATCATTCATCCGCAGTGGGGAAATTACAATTTTGACCTCGCTGATAAAATGATTGCCTATGGGAAGAAGCATAATATTCTTATCAACGGCCATACACTTATCTGGCATAGCCAACTGCCGGCATACGCAAGAAATATTAAAGATGTTGATTCATTTAAAACCTTTTTTAAAGATCATATTACTACGATCGCCAGCCGCTATAATGGAAAAATTTATTCCTGGGATGTGGTGAACGAAGCATTAAATGAAGATGGTACGATGCGTAAATCAATTTTCCTTGACAAACTGGGAGATGATTTTGTAACCGAAGCTTTCAGAATTGCACAAAAAGCAGCACCTAACACAAACCTCTATTATAATGATTACAATATTGAGCAACCGAAAAAAAGAGCCGGGGCAATTGCTTTAATTAAAAAAATACAGGCAGCGGGTGTTCGTATTGATGGCGTAGGGATCCAGGGTCACTGGCATTTGAACAAGATACCATTAAAAGAAATTGAAGAAAGCATCCAGGAATTTTCAGCATTGGGAATAAAAGTAATGTTCACTGAACTGGATATTGAAGTACTGAAACGCGATTTCCAGGGTGCCGATGTGAGCCAAAGGGTTGCTTCAAATCCTGAATTAAATCCTTACGTAAACGGTTTGCCGGATAGCGTACAACAACAACTGGCAAATGATTACGAAAGTTTATTTAAACTCTTTTTAAAATATAAAAATAATGTTGCACGTGTTACTTTCTGGGGAGTAACCGACGGACAAAGCTGGCTGAATGGCTGGCCTGTGAGGGGAAGAACTAATTATCCTTTATTGTTTGACAGGCAATACAAGCCCAAACCTGCTTACTACAAAGTAATTGGACTGAAAACAAATTCCGGGTCAGGAGAAACTATGAAAAAAGCATTCTAATAATCTAAAATAAAATCATGAACACGACTGCTTCGCAAAAACTTTCTGTCATTGAAAAGATTGGCTATAGCCTGGGCGATTTGGCCGCTAATCTCATTTTTCAAACCTTAGTAACATTTCTTGCTTTTTTTTATACAGACGTTTATAAAATTCCCGCTGGTAAAGCCAGCTTCATCATTACCTTCTTTGGTTTTGCTGGCGCGTTTTTTAATGTGATCATGGGTATCATTGCAGACAGAACAAATACACGTTGGGGAAAATATCGTCCTTGGATCTTGTGGACAGCAGTTCCTTTTGGTGTTATTTCTCTTCTCGCATTCAGTACACCTGATTTCAATGAGTCCGGAAAAATTATTTATGCAGCAGTTACATATTTCTTTTTAGTAATTATTTATTCAGCAAACAATCTCCCCTATTCTGCTTTAAGTGGTGTACTAACCGGTGATATGAAAGAAAGAAACAGTCTTTCTTCCTATCGGTTTGTTGCCGTAATGGTGGCACAATTTATTATCCAGGCATTATTGCTTCCATTAGCATTATCAATTGGCCATGGTGATAAACAAAAAGGGTTTGAAAGTGTAATGTTGTTTTTTGCTATTGTTGGTGTCGTCTGTTTCATCATTACATTTTTAACTACAAGGGAAAGAGTGAAACCGATCGTCGAACAGAAAAATTCCATTTCCGGCGATCTAAAAGATTTAACGAGGAATAAACCCTGGATCATCATGCTATTCCTGACTATTCTTGTGTTTGTCACGCTGGCATTAAAAGGTGGTATGAATATTTATTTCTTTAAATATTATTTGAATCATGATGCGGAAGCCCGGTTCCTGGAAAGTGTCGGTTTTAATAATTTTATTGCAGGTTTAAATAATATGCTTACCGGTATAGGCCTTGGCAATTTTGAATGGCCACAGGATCCTCCTTCTTCGGCAAATAGTTTATTCAATGCCGGCAGTATCATTTTTATGATCGTCGGGATCATGTTCAGCAAACCCCTGGCTGACAAGTTTGGTAAACGAAACATATTCGGAATTTTTCTTGTACTCTCTGCTTTATGCCTGATGATGTTCTATTTCTATTCACCTGAATCAGTCGGGCTGGTGATACTTACACATATTTTTCATGGATTCTTATATGGAATAACTATTCCTATTCTTTGGGCTATGATCGCCGACGTGGCAGATTTCAGTGAATGGAAAAACAACCGAAGGGCAACCGCCATTATCTTTTCCGCTATGATATTTGGTTTAAAAGTGGGATTGAGTTTCGGGGGTGGTTTGGGAGCATTTCTTTTAAGTAAATACGGCTACGTTGCAGATGCAACACAACAAACACCGGAAGCAATTAATGGGATCAGGATGTCAGTAAGTATTTATCCGGGACTGATTTTTATAGTGGGTTCGGTTTTGCTTTTCGGGTATTCGATCAATAAAAAAATGGAGACAACAATTGAAACAGATCTGAAAGAAAGACGAAGATTAGCTACGGCTGTTGCATAACGCAATAACCAGACAGATTGTTATCGAACATATTTTAATTTAAAATTTAAAACTATGCCTGAAGAAAGTATTGCGCATATCGATTTTGAAGAACTAAATAAAAAAGCAATTTCTCAGCCGGTTGTTTCACATATCTATACGGCTGATCCATCTGCACATGTTTTTAATGGTAAGATATATATCTATCCTTCTCATGATATCGAAAATGATATTCCATTTGATGATCTTGGAAGTCATTTTGCCATGGAAGATTATCATATTTTATCAATGAACTCACCTTTGGATAAAACAGCGACGGATCATGGGGAAGCATTACATGTAAAAGATGTTCCCTGGGCTGATAAACAAATGTGGGCTCCTGATGCAACAGAAAAAGATGGAACCTATTATTTATTTTTCCCTGCAAAAGATCATGATGAAATATTTCGCATTGGTGTAGCGACAAGTTCATCACCTGAAGGTCCGTTCAAACCTCAACCAACACCAATCAAAAAAAGCTTTTCAATTGATCCTGCTGTATTCAAAGATGATGATGGATCTTATTACATGTATTTCGGAGGCATTTGGGGAGGTCAACTACAACGTTGGAGAACCGGGTCCTTCAAAGCAGAAGGTGATAGTTCGCTTTTTCATTTACCGAACGATAATGAAACAGCATTATATGCAAAAGTTGCAAAGTTGACAAGTGACTTGCTTGAGTTTGCTGAAGATGCTAAAGATGTTGTGATACTCGATGAAAATGGCAAGCCCCTACTTGCGGGTGATAATGAGAGAAGGTTTTTTGAGGCATCGTGGATGCATAAGTATAAAGGCAAATATTATTTTTCTTATTCTACCGGTGATACGCATTATGTATGTTACGCAATTGGTGACAATCCGTACGGGCCATTCACTTATGCCGGAAGAATTTTAAACCCTGTTGTTGGTTGGACATCGCATCATTCAATTGTTGACTTCAACGGCAAATGGTATTTTTTTTATCATGACAGCAGTTTATCAAAAGGAGTAACTCATTTAAGATCGGTAAAAGTAACAGAGCTGATACATGATGCAAACGGAAAGATAAAAACTATTGATCCCTATAAATAAGATATAATTTATGAAAAGAATTTTCTTTTTGTGTCTGTTAATGATCTCGTATAATGTATATGCACAGGATTTTAAATCATTCCCCATGTGGGATCCTTCATTGCCAATAGAAACAAGAGTAAATGATGTAGTAAGTCGTTTGACACTGGAAGAAAAAGTAAAACAGATGCTTAATGCAACGCCAGCTGTGCCAAGATTGGGGATCCCTGCATACGACTGGTGGAATGAAACATTGCATGGCGTGGCAAGAACACCGTTTAAAGTAACATCCTATCCCCAGGCAATTGCAATGGCAGCAACATGGGATACAACTTCACTGTATAGAATGGCCGATTACTCAGCATTAGAAGGAAGAGCAATACATAATAAAGCGATCGAATTAGGCAGAGAGAAAGAAAGATATTTAGGATTGACATACTGGACGCCGAACATCAACATTTTTCGTGATCCACGCTGGGGACGTGGCCAGGAAACCTATGGCGAAGATCCTTTCCTAACTGCAATGATGGCCCATGCATTTGTTCATGGTTTGCAAGGCGATGATCCAAAATATTTAAAAGCAGCGGCATGTGCCAAACACTTTGCAGTGCATAGTGGCCCGGAACCATCGAGGCATGTTGATAATTTCAATCCCACTACTTATGATCTATGGGATACATATTTACCTGCATTCAGAGAATTGGTTACAAAAGCCAATGTTGCCGGTGTAATGTGCGCCTACAATGCCGTGAACACTCAACCTTGTTGTGCAAATGATCTATTGATGAATGATATTTTGCGCAAGCAATGGAAGTTTACCGGGTATGTTACCAGTGATTGCTGGGCGATCGATGATTTCTTTAAATATCATAAAACACACAAAGATTCAGTAACAGCTGCGGTGGATGGTGTTGTTCATGGTACCGATATCGAATGCGGCACTTCGGTTTATTATACATTATACAGTGGTGTAAAAAGTGGCTTGATAAAAGAAGAACAACTTAATGTTTCATTGAGAAGATTATTTATGATCCGTTATCGTCTTGGGATGTTTGATCCTGTTTCTATGGTAACATATGCACAAACACCATCATCTTCTTTGGAAGCACCGGAACATAAAGCTCTTGCTTTAAAAATGGCGCAGCAATCAATTGTATTATTAAAGAATAATAAAAACTTGTTGCCACTAAGTAAAAAAATAAAAAAGATCGCTGTTGTCGGCCCCAACGCCGATAACGCTATTTCTGTTCTTGGAAATTATAATGGAGTGCCTTCAGAAATAGTTACTGCACTGCAAGGGATAAAAAATAAGCTCGGAAAAGACGTGGAAGTAATATATGAAAAGGCGTTGAATTTTACCAATGATACATTATTGGCTTACGAAGATGTAAGTAAACAATATTCAATTGGAGAAGGGGCACCTGGTTTCAAGGCTGAATATTATAATAACACGGAGCTAAAAGGTGAACCGATCGTACAAACAGAAAGCAATCTTGATCATTTCTGGCAGGAAGGCCAGGCAGTAGTTGGTGATATCCGTGCTAATAATTTTTCGGCTCGTTACACTACATATTACTCATCAGATAAAGATGGAGAGATAACTTTTGAAATAGAGGGTGATGATGGATATAAATTTTTTATCGATGATAAAGAGATATATAATTCATGGTTACGTAACCGATGGGGAGCAAGACAATATCGCCAGAAAATTGTAAGAGGCCAACAATATAAAATCGTAGTGGAATACTGGCAAGGAGAAGGCAAGGCCAATATAAGATTACGGGCTGGAAATTTTGAACGCTTTGATATGAGTGCATTTCTGAAACGTATCAAAGATGTTGATGCAATTATATATGTAGGTGGAATTTCTCCGCAACTGGAAGGTGAAGAAATGAGAGTTGATTTTCCTGGTTTTAAAGGCGGCGACAGAACTTCAATTCTTTTACCCCAAATACAAACCGATGCCATGAAAGCATTGAAATCAACCGGCAAGCCTGTTGTATTTGTAATGATGACCGGAAGTGCTCTCGCAATTCCATGGGAGAATGAAAACATCCCTGCAATAATCAATGCATGGTATGGTGGCCAAAGTGCTGGCACTGCAATTGCGGATGTTTTGTTTGGTGATTATAATCCCGCCGGAAGATTACCGGTTACTTTTTATAAAAGTGACAACGATCTGCCAGACTTTAGCGACTACTCTATGAGTAACAGGACTTATCGTTATTTCAAAGGGGAAGCTTTGTATCCTTTCGGGTATGGGTTGAGTTATACAACATTTAAATATGATATGCTGAATATTCCGGCAACAACCGCGATGGGCAAAAATGTGACTGCAAGTGCAAGAGTAACCAATACAGGAAAAATGAATGGTGAAGAAGTAGTACAATTATATATATCACATCCAGGAGTAAAAAGTAAGTCGCCAATAAAAGCCTTAAAAGGATTTCAACGAACCGCTTTAAAGGCAGGTGAGAGTAAAGTGGTTTCGTTCACATTAACACCTGAACAATTATCATTAGTAAATGAAGATGGAAAAGCTTATCAGCCTACTGGGAAACTGGTCATAAGTATTGGCGGAGGACAACCTGGTGTAAAAAATAAAACCACCAGTGGAGTTGTATCAAGTAAGGAAATAATGATCTTATAATATCTTATCAAGTGAGGATAAAAAACATAATGAACTTAATAAAAAAAATAGCGTTATTGTTTCTTGTCATTTTAGCAGCGACAATAATAAATGCACAGGATACAAGTAAAACAAAATACCGTGCATGGTGGAATGAGAGTTTTCCTCCACCTCCCAAACAAAGCCCACAGGCAAAACAGTTGCCACTGGTTCATGTATTTAAAAACAAATTTGTAAATGCAAAAGGTGATACTATTCTTTTCCGGGGATTATCAATTTCCGATCCTGATAAATTAGAACACCAGGGATATTGGAATAAAAAACATTTTGAGAATGTAAAAACTCTTGGTACGATGCTGGTACGTATTCCTGTACATCCAGTTGCATGGAGAGAAAGAACACCGGCAAAATATATGCAGTTACTTGATTCAGCAGTAAATTGGTGTACCGATCTCGGGATGTATGTGATCATTGATTGGCATAGTATCGGTAACCTGAAAATGGAATTGTTCCAGGATCCGATGTACAACACTACACAAAAAGAAACATTTGAATTCTGGCAGGCGATCGCAAAACATTTTACTGGTCACAATACGGTTGCTTTTTATGAATTATTCAATGAGCCGACAACTTATCGTGGACAATTGGGCAGCATTTCATGGAGCGACTGGAAGAAATTGAATGAAGATATTATCAAGCTTATCCGTTCTTTTGACAATGAGAAAATAGCTCTTGTAGCTGGGATGGACTGGGCTTATGATCTGACTCCACTTCGCGAAGAACCAATCAATGCGGAGAATATTGGTTATATATCTCATCCTTATCCGTGGAAAAGGCAACAACCTTGGGAACCAAAATGGGAAGAAGATTTTGGATTTGCAGCGAGTCAGTATCCCATTATTGCTTCAGAAATTGGGTTTAGTATGAGGCCAGGAACTAAAATTGATTCGACCCATTATGGACCAAAGATTATTAAATATCTTGAAGATCGTGGAATGAGTTGGACAGCCTGGTGCTATGATCCGGAATGGGGTCCTGTAATGTTGAAGTCATGGAATTATGATCTTACTGAAATGGGACAGTTTTTTAAAGAAGCTATGCTGGCGCAAAAAAAGAAATGGTAATCATTGTTTAAAAAGATTTGAAATGAAATTAAAATTCTTCTTGCTTTTTTGTGGAATGACATACTTCGTCAATGCCCAAAACACGATAACCCTGAATGCCGATAAAGGCAAAGACATCATCAACAAAAATATCTACGGACATTTTGCCGAGCATTTGGGTCATTGTATTTATGGTGGATTTTATGTTGGCGATAGTAATAAAACAATTCCACATAAAGATGGCGTTCGGTTAGATGTGATCGAGGCATTAAAGAAATTAAAAGTGCCTGTGCTTCGCTGGCCGGGCGGATGCTTTGCTGATACATATCATTGGAAAGATGGAGTGGGTCCAAAAAAAGAAAGACCCTCAATGCTGAATGTATGGTGGGGAAATGTAAAAGAAGATAACAGCTTTGGCACAAATGAATTTTTAAATATGTGTGAGCTGCTTGGAGCAGAGCCATATTTAAGTGGGAATGTAGGCAGCGGTACGCCGCAAGAACTTTCCGATTGGGTTAAATACACAACCCATCCAAATAGCAGCAGTCCAATGACTGATTTCCGGCAAAGAAATGGAAGGCCAAATCCCTGGCATGTAAAATACTGGGGACTGGGAAATGAAGCCTGGGGTTGCGGTGGAAATATGAAAGTTGAATATTATGCAAACGTTTATCGTCAGTACGCAACATTCATGACCAACTGGAACAATAGCGATAAAATATTTCGTATTGCTTCCGGAGCTTCTGATGATGATTATCATTGGACAGAAGTATTGATGAAAGAATTACCTGCTGGTATGTTTGATGCATTGGGTTTGCACCACTATTCTGTTATAGACTGGAGCAAGAAAGGCTCAGCCACTGACTACTCTGAAGAAGAATATTTCACAACTATGAAGAAGGCTTTATTTATGGATGAATTGGTGACAAAGCACAGCGCCATCATGGATAAATATGATCCGCAAAAGAAAAAAGCTTTGGCAGTTGATGAATGGGGCGGCTGGTATGATGTTGAACCCGGAACAAACGGCGCATTTTTATTTCAGCAAAATACAATGAGAGATGCGGTATTAGCAGGAGCTACCCTGAATATCTTCAATAATCATTGTGACAGGGTGAAGATGGCGAATCTGGCACAGATCATTAACGTATTGCAGGCAGTGATATTAACTAAAGAAGAAAAGCTTGTCCTTACTCCTACTTATCATGTAATGGAAATGTATAATGTGCACCAGGATGCAATGATGTTACCCCTGGAAGTAACCAGTAATAAATACATTTTGGGAAAAGACACATTAACTGCAATCTGGGCTTCTGCATCCAAAGATAAAAACGGTGCAACTCATATTTCTTTAGTGAACGTAAATGCAAAGCAGGCACAATCTGTTTCAATAAATATTAACGGAGCCTCCTATAAGACAGTTACCGGAAGAATTTTGACGTCTGATAAAATGCAGAACTATAACAGCTTTGAAAATCCTAATAAGATCGTTCCAGTAACTTATAATGGTGCACAACTTAATGGTTCAAAATTAAACTTAAATATTCCGCCATATAGCGTGGTGGTACTTGAACTAAAATGATAACCGTGAAAAAGTTATTTGTACTAGTTTCTTTTTTTGCAACGACCACTCTTTGTTTTGCACAGCAAACAAAAACAAAACAATCAAAATCGTCAGTTAAGTTAAGCATCGATAGTGTATTGACAATTTCATCCGGAGATCAAAAGCTACTTACTTATCAATTTAAACCAGTTTATCCTCCGGCCGGGCAGGATACGAACTATAAACGAAGCGGTTTTATTCATCCGCTTTATACTCCTCATGGACAAGTATTAACAAGAATTCAACCGCCCGATCATTATCATCATTATGGTATCTGGAATGCATGGACACATACTTTCTTCGAAGGCGATACAGTTGATTTCTGGAATATAAAAGGCAGGCAAGGTACCGTCAGGTTTGTAAAATTTACTTCCAAAACAAGCAACAAAAAATACGCAGAGTACACAGCTTTGCAGGAACATGTAGTATTCAAAAAAGATAAAACTGAAAAGATTGCACTGAATGAATGGCAAACTGTAAGGGTATATAATCCCGTAAAGGATGATGATTATTATATAGTCGATATTACTTCAAAAATGCAGTGTGCTTCACAAAGTCCTTTATTGATCGTTGCTTATCGATATGCCGGTTTTGGTTGGCGGGCTACTGAATATTGGGACAAGAATAATTCTGAAATGCTGACATCGGAAGGCAAAACAAGAGATAATACAGATAATACTAAAGGAAGATGGATAATAGTTTATGGCTCACTACCGGATAATGATGAAGGTGGTATTGTGATGTTATCACACCCAACAAACTACAATTCTCCTGAACCAATGAGAATATGGGACAAAAAACAAAATGGAGGACGCGGCGATGTTTTTGCCAGCTTCGCTCCTACAAAAGATAAAGATTGGCTTTTAGAACCTGGAAAAACATATACATTAAAATACAGGCTGGTTGTATTCAATGGAAAGTTTGATGCTGTGAGAGCAGAGAATGCATGGAAGACATTCGTTAAAGAAGTAAAATGATTTCACGCAAAGGCGCAAAGGAAACTTTGCGTCTTTGCTCCTTGGCGGGCTTTGCGTGAAATAAAAAGCTGAATAGAATTACTGAGAGTACAAGTGAGTGACACAACAGAAGCTAAATGGAATTACTAAAGCAGATAAAATAAAAATATTCATCATAAAAATTAAAACCGATGAAAAAAAGAAATCAATCCCGTCGTGAGTTTTTGAGTAACTCCCTTAAAGCATCGGCATTACTGGCACTCCCCTCAATTGTGCCTTCAAGTGTATTTGGAAGAAATGCGCCAAGCAATCGTATCAATGTCGCAGCGATCGGTACGGGACGCATTTCCCGAGTTCATGATATGCCCGGTGTGTTGCAATATGATTATGCACAAATAATGGCTGTTTGTGATCTCGACTCAAATCGAGCTGAAGAAGGAAAAAAATTCGTGAATGACTTTTACACCAAACGTGATGGCAAACCATTTGATGGTGTGAAGTTGTACACTGATTATCGTGAGTTGCTGCAGAATAAAGATATTGATGCAGTGTTGATCAGTACGCCTGATCATACACATGCAATGATCGGTGCAGCCGCTGCCCGTGCAAAAAAACATATTTATATGCAGAAGCCGGCATCGCTGACGATCGCTGAAGGAAGAGTGATCGCTGATGTGGTAACAAAAAGTGGTGTGAAGTTCCAGATAGGAAGTCAGCAGCGAAGCACTGAACAGTTTCGTTATGCCGCAGAGTTAGTTCGTAATGGCCGCATTGGGGAATTGAAAACAGTTTATGTCGGTTTGCCCGGCGATCCTCCCGGTGGAAATAAAACCGAAATGCCTGTTCCAAAAAATCTCAACTATGATATGTGGCTTGCCTCAACTCCTGAAGTTTATTATACAGTTGATCGGGTACATCCGCAGTCTGGTTATGATCGTCCCGGCTGGTTGCGTTGCGAACAGTTTGGTGCTGGCATGATCACAGGTTGGGGTGCACATCATATCGATAGTGCACATTGGGGAATGGGAATGGAAGCAAGCGGACCGGTTGAGATATGGTGTGAGAAAGTTGAATTTCCTACAAGTGGTTTATGGGATGTGCGTGGAATTTT
>Ga0105249_10003205_pt1 | contig 14163 bp, 7 predicted proteins | sample KBSS44metaG_FD_81522 | JGI IMG/M metagenome (GOLD analysis project Ga0105249, IMG submission 81522) | Switchgrass rhizosphere microbial communities from Kellogg Biological Station, Michigan, USA - KBS S4-4 metaG | ecosystem: Host-associated > Plants > Roots > Rhizosphere > Soil | place... | reverse complement strand
TATATCCTTTGGTTTCATAAAAAGATTTTGGATCGCCTGTTGCAGGTCTGTATTGCAAAATAGTTTTATCCTCTGCAAATAAAGCAAGGATTCTTGCAGCATTTTCAATTTCCGGGAATTCCTGTTTCATCGCTGCTGCCATTGGAGCAGGTGTATTCGGCAATGGATCGGATGGCCCATCTTTTACAAAGAAAGTTCCCAACTGAAAAAGCCGATCGCTATTTTTATGATAACGATCATAGCTCATCTCGTGAACGATATACAATGTGATGAGAATACAGCAAGTGAGACCAATGGCCAATCCAAAAATGTTGATAAAAGAAAATACTTTATTCTTTCCGAGATTGCGCCAGGCAATTTTAAAATAATTTTTAAACATGGCTTTCTTTTATGAGTGATCAGTAATCAGTGATGGGTGATCTCCACTCATCACTGATCATTCATTATTCATTCCGTTCGCAACGATTTAACAGGGTTAGCAAGTGCTGCCTTAATTGCTTGCGAACTGACAGTTATTAAAGCGATCAAAAGAGCTATCAATGCTGATGCAAGAAATATCCACCATCCAATATTTATCCGGTAGGCAAAATCCTGCAGCCATTTATGCATTGCCCACCAGGCAACCGGGAATGCGATGATGGATGAGATCAATACAAGCTTCAGGAAATCTTTGGAGAGCATAGAAATGATATTGCTAATGGTTGCTCCCAATACTTTTCGTACACCTATTTCTTTTATTCTCTGTTCGGCTGTGTATGTCGCCAGGCCAAATAAACCTAAGCAAGCGATCAGAATGGCAATGACCGCAAGTGTGAGCCCTAACTTTCCCGTACGTTGTTCAACACGATACATATTGTCAAATGCTTCGTCCATGAACTGATAGCTAAATGGGACACCGGCTGTCATTGTTTTCCATTTGTTTTCAATCGTGCCAACAAGTTCCTTGATATTTGAAGAGCTTACTTTAAAGGCAGTGACCCATGAATTATCAGCCAAACGAAAACATAAAGGCCCTATATTTTCTTTCATGGATTCAAAATGAAAATCTTTTACAACACCGATCACTTCCCTATAGATAAGCCGGGTTCCGATCCGATCCTGGTAAAAAGTATATAACTTTTTACCGATCGGGTCTTTCCATCCCAATAAGCGGGCAGTGGATTCATTAATAATCGTGGCATTTGAATCTGTTCCGAACTCCCTGGAGAAATTTCTTCCTTTCACGATCTGCATTTGCATAAATGGAATATAATCGTAATCGATATTCCAGGTTTGCATGTTAATTCCATTTTGAGAAGTCATTGCAGCCTCGGGAGAATAGCTATTATCATTTCTTGAAGAGCCGCTCACGGGCAAATACCCTGCATAGGCGCTGCCTTTTACTCCTGTTAGTTTTGAGATTTCATTCTTAAATGCATCCTTATTATTTCCTAATGCATTCGTTCCATTAATGATAAGCACCTGGTCTTTACTAAACCCTAATTTTTTTGTCTGGATATAATTCAACTGGCGGAAAACAATGATCGTGGCGGCAATTAAAAAGATGGAAGTAGTGAATTGAGTTATAACCAACGCATTTCTTAAGGCGCTCTTTTTTAAACCGCTGCTCAACTTCCCTTTTAAAACTGTGATCGGGTTAAATGCAGAAAGAACAAAAGCGGGATAAATACCGGCAAGCAGTCCAACCAGGAATGGCAGTGCAATTAAAAAGATGAGATATTTTGTTTGCAGCAGATCAGATATCAATAATTGTTTACCTGATAAATTATTGAACCACGTTAAACAAAGCCAGGCAAGGCCAATAGCTAAAATTGTTGACAATATCGTTGTTAAAAAAGATTCCGTTAAAAATTGTCGTATCAAAAATCTTTTTTCTGAACCCATTACTTTACGTATCCCCACTTCTTTTGCCCGGCTTGCAGATCTTGCCGTAGACAGGTTCATAAAATTGATACAAGCTAATATCAATACAAATAAGGCAACCGCAGAGAAGATATAGACATACTGAATGTTCCCATTTATACCCAGTTCCGGAAAACGATCAGAACGTAAATGAATTTCTGTAAGCGGCATTAAGCTGTACTCTAATTTATTGCCTGATTTTTCAAATTCATCCATTGACTTTATCTGCATGAACTGGGCAGCTTGTGGTACTACATATTTTTCGACAAACTGTTTAAAGTTTTTTTCAAAAGCTTTATAATCCGTTCCCGGCTTCAGCAACAAATAGGTCTGGTGATTATGACTTAAAAAATTCCCCCATTGATAGTCCACATTATCCATGGAGAAGATCATGTCAAAATTGAAATGAGAATTGTGCGGTATATCTTTTATTACTGCAGTTACTTTGTAAAGTGTTTTACCTTCATCATCTGTTTCAATTGTTTTCCCGATTGCATCTGTGGTGCCAAAATATTTTTTTGCTGTGGATTCAGAAATAACAACCGTATTCGGCTCATTTAAAGCGATCCGTGTATCTCCTGCAACAGCAGGTAATGTAAAGACATTGAACAAGGTCGAGTCGGCATGAGCCACATTGTTCTCACGAATAAAATCATTTCCCTTTTTTACCAACTTGGAACCATTCGAACTATAAAATCTCACATACTCTTCTACCTGCGGATAATCTTTTTTCAATGCAGCGCCCATCGGGTCGGAAGCAACGGCAAGATGCAGTTTATTGCCGCCAAAAACGATATCTGCATTGATACGGTAAATTCGACCAGCCTTATCATTATAACGATCGTAACTTAATTCATCCGCTACATATAAAGCGATCAAAATAAAACAAGCCAGGCCCGATGCAAGACCCGAAATATTTATTAATGAGAATGTTTTATTCTTAACTAAGTTTCTCCAGGCGATCTTCAGATAATTTTTAATCATGGCTATACCTTTTATTCAGTTCGTAAACCTGCCTGCCGGCAGGCAGGTTCCTCTTAAATTTATTCAGTTCGTAGATTCCTTACAGGGCTCGCCATTGCAGCTTTTATAGCACGATGACCGACGGTTAACCAGGCAATTACTATAGAGCCTGCAATGGCAAGTAAAAAGATCCACACACTTAAATCTACCCTGTAAGTGTAGTTCTGCAACCACTTATGCATAAAGTAGTATGCAACAGGTACGGCTAATCCAAAAGCTACTATGATCAATAATGAAAATTCTTTTGAAAGCAAATACACGATATGCCCCGCAGAAGCACCCAGCACTTTGCGTATGCCCAATTCTTTGGTTCGTTGTGAAGCCATAAAGGAAACCAACCCATATAATCCAAGACAGCTGATGAAGATGGCGATAGCAGCAAAAATTTTATAGAGCTGGGATAATTGATTTTCCTGGGTATAAAAATTCTCTACTGTCTGATCTAAAAAATCATACTCGAATAAATAATCGGGATAAGTTTTTTCCCACAGCCTTTGTGCTGAAGCAATAACGGCTTTTTCTTTACCCGGTTTGATCCTGATATTGAGCATCCGGTACACCTGTTTCAATGTACCCAATACCACGGGAGCCATGGGTTCACGCAAAGAATAAGAATTAAAATCACGGATCACTCCAACAATGGGACCTTTCACCCGGCCATCCCAGAAATTTATTTCCTTTCCTAATGCCAGTTTGGGATCTGTAATTCCCAGTTTGCGTAATAGCGTTTCATTTACTACCATTTCACGAACTGTATCACCTGGAAAATAAGGGCGGCCGGCAACAAACTGCAGATTGTATGTTTTAAAATAATCAATATCTGCCCATTTCAGATTAGCGCTGAAGTTTGTGCTCTTACCGGAATGATCAAATTTAAAATCACTGCCCCAGCTACCACCTGCCGCAGGGCTTGAAAAACTAAAACTCAAATTAGCTACACCTGCGTTCTGCTTTAGTTGATCCCTGAGATAATCAATTTTTGTACGACTGACGCTATCGTGGGGAACAGGTATGTTGATGATTGCAGCCTTATCAAACCCGAGTGATGCATTCCTGAAAAAATTCATTTGACTTACAACGATCAGGGTACCGATGATCAGGATATGAGCAATTGTAAATTGCAGCACGACCAACGCTCTTCTTAAAGAGATGCCTCCAATCATTTTTGAAGTGATCTTTGTTTTTAGCGCCGTGATTGGATTGAAACCCGATAAAATAATAGCCGGATAAAGCCCGGATAAGAAAGTCACCAGTACAAATACAACAATAAGGAATAAGACCAGGATGGGCTTTTTAAAAATATTCATCGACATTTCAACATGCAGCAATTGATTGAGAAAAGGCAATGCAGCTAAAGCAATAACTACAGATAGCACAACTGCCAATGCGGTGATCAGCGCCGTTTCATTTAAAAATTGGAAAGCGAGCTGCCTGCGGTTGCTGCCCAATACTTTTCTAACACCCACTTCTTTTGAACGGTTGACAGCCTGTGCAGTTGCAAGGTTTATAAAATTGACACAAGCAATCAAAACAAGAAAAATTGCAATAAGTTTTAAAGCAGTGATTAGTGATTTGCTGAACGTATGTTCCCTGAAATTTCCAAAATCTTTATCAAAATGAATTTCAGAAAGAGGTTGAGTGATATAAGAATCTTTTGCATATTCGGCAGGTTTATGTCTTTTTGCCAATGCAACCAGGTCAGCATTAAATTTTGAAACAGATGTTCCTTTGGGTAATGTAACAAACGTATAAGCATTCCCCCAGGTGCTCACCCAATCTTCCAGGTTGTCCTTCAGGGTTGAGGTCTTAAGAGAAGAGTAAGATACTACCAGCTCTAATGGAAAATCTGTATTTGCCGGCACATCTTCAAGAATCCCGGTAATAGTATATATTTCATCCTGCTCAGTTCCATGCATGATCGTTTTCCCGATCGCTTCATGCCAATCACCAAAATATTTTTCCGCCGTTTTACGGGTTAACGCGGCCTGGTTCGGTTGAGATAAAGACGATTTTGGATTTCCGGATAACCAATCAAAATCAAACAGGCTGAAGAATTGGGGATCAGTATAATAAATATCTGCTTTGAATTTTCTTTTCAAAGCTCCGGCCGGCTCAATGGTAACCGGCTCATCACCTATTTTAAAAATACTTGCGACTTGCTGTGCCTGGGATAGTTCTGATCTTATAGCATTAGCCACCGGGAAGGAAACACCACCATCATAAGAAATTCCATCAGCATTATTATAAACACTGCCAACCCTGTAAATAGTATCTTTCTTTTTATGAAAGTTATCGAAGCTGGTCTCAAATTGTATGACAAGAAAGATCAATAATGCCGCAGCTACACCAACAGATAGACCAATCACATTGATAAATGCATAGCTTTTATTTCTGCTAAGATTTCTGAAGGCTGTTTTTAAATAGTTTTTGATCATGGCTATACTTTTCAGGAGCAGATAATGAGCAGTAAGTAATGGTAGAATGGAGCTTGCTTGTTAAACCATAATATTTTCAAGCACCGTCTGTCCATCCAGCATCCGGATAATACGATGACTGTAGCGGGCATCATGCTCACTATGCGTTACCATTACAATGGTTGTTCCCTGTTCATTCAAATCGGTGAGTAATTGCATTACTTCATTTCCATTGCTTGAATCGAGATTACCGGTAGGCTCATCGGCAAGGATCAGTTTGGGTTTATTCACAACAGCTCTTGCAACTGCTACGCGTTGCTGCTGACCACCGGAAAGTTGTTGCGGATAGTGATTGCGGCGATGCATGATCTGCATTTTGTCTAAAACCTCTTCCACTCTTTTCTTGCGATCACCGGATTTTACACCTGTATAGATCAATGGCAACTCTACATTTTCAAAAACAGTAAGCTCATCAATAAGATTAAAGCTTTGGAAAACAAACCCGATATTACGTTTGCGCAGGTCCGCCCTTCTTCTTTCATTAAATTTTGCTACTTCAATTCCATTGAATTGAAAACTGCCTGCATCGGGGTCATCCAATAAACCGACAATGTTCAATAATGTTGATTTGCCGCAGCCTGAAGGACCCATGATAGCAACAAATTCACCTTCTTTTACTTCGACAGAAAGTCTGTTTAATGCTACTGTTTCTACTTCTTCAGTGCGATAGATCTTTTCGAGATCGGTAATCTTGATCATATTCATAGTTTTGAGTGTTTGACTATTTCATGATTGAAATAAAATGCAAGGGAAGAAAAAGCTCGGCGCCCGAACTTTTTTTATTGGTTTTTGTACAAGCGCTGGTGCATATGTCAGCAGAGCTCCTGTTTCCTTTTAACAACTTCGCAGACGATAAAAGGACGGTGATCCCAATAAACGTGTACAGGTAAATTAATCTTCGTTTCATGGTTAAGAATTTTATTTGGCTAAGGTTATTTTTTTAATACCAACTCCTGCATATTCCCATAATTCTCATAACTGGATGTAACCACTTTATCCCCTGCTTTCAATCCCTGCAACACCTGGTAATAATCCGGGCTTTGCATGCCAAGCTGTATATCTACTTTATATGCAGTCTTTCCATTATCAGCTACTTTGAATATCCAGTTGCCCCCGGTTTGCTGGTAAAAGCCTCCCTTGGGAAGAAGCAATGCAGTTATCTCCTCACTCAGTGCCAGCCCGATTTGCAATGTTTGACCGCGGCGAATTCCCTGTGGTACTTCACCTTCAAATTCCATATCAACCTGGAAGCGGCCATTTGTAACCTGCGTATAAATTTTTTTAATTTTCAGTTTATACTGTTTACCGGCAAAAGTAAATTGACCGATAAGGCCATTATAGATACGGGAAATATAGTGCTCATCAATATCTACTCTGACTTTAAATCCGCTTAGCACATCAATTTGCCCTAATCTTTCACCTTTATTTTTTGATTGGCCTATCTCAGCGTCAAGAGAAGTAAGCTGACCATCTACCGGCGCTCTTACAATCAGGTCACCGACTTTCTTTTGCATTACATTCAAAGCATTCTGTGAACCAAGATAAGATTGCTGTGCCTGCTTTAATTGTTGGTTACCGGATGCGGAGTCCTGTTTCATGATCTGTTCAGAAAGTTTTTTCTTTTCCAGCAGGTAGTAATAATTATTTTCAGATTGCTTGAACTCCTGGCCTCCGATTACTTTTTGAGCATATAGTGATTTATTCAAATTATAGATCCTCTCTGCTTCTTTTAGCTGGCTGTTTGCATCAGTCAATTGATTCAACCGGTTTACCGTATTTTGTTGCGAAGCATTTTGAGAGATCTGCATTTGTGTAAGCAGGTTATAAACTGCTGTCTGCTGATATACCAAACTCAATTGAAGATCCGTATTTGACAAGCGAAGTATAGGTTCACCTTTTTTCATAATGGCTCCATCCTCAACATATTTTTCTTCCACTCTTCCTCCTTCCAGTGCATCGAGATATATTGTAGTCATTGGCAATACAACGCCATTAACCGGAATAAATTCCAGGAACGGACCGGATTTAACTTCACTTATAGTAATTCTTTCGGAATCTACATTCAACCGGCTTTTGCCTGAAGTAAAATAATAGCTTGCTGCTGCTAATGCGACAATACCTGCTATGCCAACAATGGTCAAAATTCTTTTTTTGCTCCATTTCTTTTTTGCAATTACTCTATCTACCATTTTGAATATTTATAAAACAATAAACTATTATATGATACGAGCCTGGGGTAAGTAAGGTTACCGGTGAGTATGCTTTTAATTAATATGCATAAAAAACCGCACGGTATCAAAAGCAATAACATGCCCATTTTTCACCATCCTGATTAGCAATATTTTAGAAGTCTTTTATCTACGAAGACGTTCGTTTTCGATACAACTGGTGTCCGCTTTTGATACACTCTTTAAACGATCTCTTTTCTAAAAATTTAATTGCCATCAGCTTGTAATTATGGTATAATTGCAGCAGTGCGATTGGCACAGATTAGATATGCAATTAAAAAACGCCTCCATATTAATAGTTGACGATGACCAGGATGTATTGACCGCCGTGCGATTGTTATTGAAAACCGAAGTGCAGCATGTAGTAACAGAAAAAAATCCTGAAAATATCCGGTCGCATTTATCCAAAGAGAATTTTGATGTGATATTGCTGGATATGAATTTCACAAGTACGATCAATACCGGCAATGAAGGAATATTTTGGTTGAATGAAATAAAAAAAATAAATCCTGTTCCTGCTGTAATAATGATCACGGCGTATGGTCATATCGACCTGGCCGTGCGTTCATTGAAGGAAGGCGCAGCCGACTTTGTGGTAAAACCCTGGCATAATGAAAAATTGATCTCCACCATACGGGAAACACTTCGCAGAAAAACAAGCAAGACTCCCTTTGTTCCTTTATTGCATGAAGATTCAATAGTTGGAAAGGAACTCTTTGGTGAATCAGAGATCATGCAGGAGATCTTTTATAAGATCGAAAAAATTGCACCTACTGATGCGAATATCCTGATCCTGGGAGAAAACGGTACGGGAAAAGATCTTATTGCAAAGGCGATACACCAGCAATCGATGCGTGCCGGTAAGCCATTTGTAAAAGTAGATGTAGGCGCTTTAACTGAAACATTATTTGAAAGTGAATTGTTTGGTCATAAACGAGGCGCCTTTACAGATGCAAGAGAGGACCGGGCGGGCAGATTTGAAACAGCAAATGGAGGTACTTTGTTCCTGGATGAAATTGGTAATATTCCTTTACACCTGCAGGCTAAGTTATTAAGCGTATTGCAAAGCAGGCAGGTGACACGCCTCGGAAGTAATGAACCGATTGCAGTGGATATACGTTTGATCTGTGCAACAAATGTTCCCTTAAGTGAGCTGGCCAATGAAAATCGTTTTCGCAGGGATCTTATTTACCGGATCAATACAGTTGAGATAACCCTGCCGCCATTGCGGAAACGTGGCGAGGATATTATCTTATTGGCAAGATACTTTTGCAAATTATATAGCAATAAATACATGAAGCCAACGCCTGCTTTCGATACAAAAGCATTAGAAAAATTACAAAACTATCATTACCCGGGTAATGTGCGGGAATTGCAATATACGATTGAACGGGCCGTGATCATGGCAGATGATGATGTATTACAACCAAAAGATCTTATCTTTTCTCCTATTGAATCCTATATGGAAAATATAGAAGAACCTGCCGAACTTAAACTAAGCGCTATCGAAAAAAATACCATTCTTAAAGTGATCGAAAAACATCATGGCAATATTACAAAGGCTGCGAAAGAATTAGGTTTGACACGTACAGCTTTATACAGAAGGTTAAGCAAATATGACATTTAAATCAGAGTATAGAATTTTGTTCAGGATGTTGCTTTTATTCGCAACACTCACCGTCAGCTCTTTTCTTTTGGTGAAGGGCTGGTACGTTTATTTACTGCTGGCTTTACCTGTAATAATTTACCAGCTGGTTGAATTTTATCGCTTCCAGCGAAAAGCACATGATGAGTTAGATCAATTTGTAGAATCCGTACACTATCGTGATTTTTCAAGATACTTTGATGTGAAGCATGCGCCGGCGGATATACAGCCACTGCGAAAAGGATTTAATGAGATCAATACCACTTTCAAAGTCATAAGCAAGGAAAAGGAAACACAATACCAGTATTTGCAAAAAATACTAGAACTGGTAGATACAGGTATATTATCCTACGAAGAGAAAAGCGGTGATGTTGTTTGGATGAATGAGTCACTTAAAAGAATGCTGCAGCTTCCCTATTTGAAAACGATCAATTCATTAAGTAAACGTGACCAGGGTTTATATAAAGATATTTTAAGCGTAAAGCCAGGAGATAACTGTATCGCGACAGCACACGCTGAAAAAAATTCTTTTAAAGTATTATTGTCCGCTACCGCTTTTCAAACGGAAGGCAAAGTGTATAAGCTGGTCGCTTTCCAAAATGTGAATGAAGCCCTCGATGAAACAGAATCGAAGGCCTGGCAAAAACTGTTAAGTGTACTTACGCATGAAATAATGAATTCAGTAGCGCCTATTTCTTCATTGGCTGATACCTTAAAGAACCGGCTACAAAAATCGACGCCTGCTTTCAAGGATGGCTCATTGGATGATCTTGAACTGGGAATTGAAACGATCAAGCGAAGAAGTGAGGGCTTATTAAAATTTGCTGAAACATATCGAAACCTTAATAAGATCACAAGACTGAACCTGAAAAAGGTGTATGCCAGGGATATTTTTGAAAACCTTCTTCAGCTCATGCAACCGACATTGGAACAAAAAAATATTGAACTGGAAACTATTTTAAAAGATACCGACCTGGTGCTTGAAGTAGATCCTGACTTGTTGGAACAACTGCTCATTAATCTTGTTGTGAATGCAATTGAAGCCGTAAAAGACAGACCAGATCCCAGGATCATGTTATCCGCTTATTTGGCAAACAACCGGAAAACGGTTATAAAAGTTGCTGACAATGGTCCTGGTATGCCCGAAGAATTATTGGACAAAATCTTTATTCCTTTTTTCAGTACCAAGAAAAACGGAAGCGGGATCGGTTTGAGTCTTTGCAAGCAGATCATGATGTTGCACAAAGGAAATATCCAGGTGCAATCACTGGAAGGGCAAGGCACTGCTTTTCTATTACAGTTCTGAAACGGGCATTACGTACACTCATCCGCTAAATGTAATAAGGAAAGATAATTCACTCCCACTGCATCAGACATTGCCATCTCGCATGTTTTTGCTGTAGAATAATATCCATCGTAACTCTTTTGCTTTAATTCTTCAGCTTCCGGTCGTGTAGCAGCATGTGTAAGTTCGGGGAATAAAAAGCCACGATCGCCGGCCATACCGCAACATCCTGCATGAATGGGTACAGTTATTTCAACCGCCAACTGACGGGCAACTGATAAAAATTTATTTTCAAGACCCATGTGTTGCAGCGAACAAACGGGATGCAAAGCTATACTTGCTTTCTTTTGAATAGTTACATTGGGAATGATGTAATCGGCCAGGTAATCTATACTGTCAATTATTTTAATTGCAGCAAATCGTTCCTTATTCTCAGGAGAAAGGGCCCAGTGACAGTGCTGTAACGTATGGGTACAGGAAGTAATATCCAGCACAACGGGTAATTTGCCATGATCAGTCCATCGCCAGAGTTTTTCAATCGTTCTGTTCGCCATATGCGTAAATGCAGCATTAAAACCTTTGGATGAAAAAGGCTGGCCGCAGCAACTCGCTCCAATGTCATTTGGAATTAAAAAATTGATCCCTGCTTTTTTCGAAATGGATAGAAAACTTTCGATCACATTTTTAGAACCATTAACCGATCCTCCCATAACACGGGAAATACAAGTAGGAAAATAGATAACAGATGCTGTGTGTGTTTCATTTGCCTTATCGATAAATTTCTGAATATTTCCGGATGCCGGTTTTAATTGGTTTGACCATAAAGGCGCACCCGGAATTATTTTTTTTAGTCCCTTTGTTAATTTGAAAACAGTATTTCTCCCGAATAATTTATTAACTGCATTGCCAGTGCGTAATCCGGTCTTAACTAAAGAGGCAATTGTTTTAAAATTTTTTGCAGCAATCAAAGCAATTTTATTTTCCAACCCGCTATGATTTTCTTTGCGAAGTCTTTTGATCAGGATGCCCGTATTTATATCGACGGGGCAGGCTGTCGCACATAATCCATCGACAGCACAGGTATCCATTCCATCATATTTATATTGGTGCAGCAATTCTTTATACTCCCCCGGATTCACTTCTTTAAGTTTTGCAAGTTCACGTCTTATAACAATTCGTTGTCGCGGTGTAAGTGTTATGTTGCGGCTGGGACATTTATGTTCACAAAAACCACATTCGATGCATTTATCAACCTCCATTTCCACACCCGGCATTTCTTTCAGATCAACAATATGTGCATTGCGGTCTGAATTGATAATAACACCCGGGTTAAGAAGATTATCCGGATCGATCAGCTGCTTTATTTTTTTCATGATGTCATAAAGCTCAGCACCCCATTCAGTTTCCACAAAAGGAGCCATATTTCTACCTGTGCCATGTTCAGCTTTCAAAGCTCCATCATATTTTTTTACGACCAGCTCAACCACTTCATCCATAAATCTGGCGTAACGATCTATTTCTTCCAACTCATTAAAGGATTGAGTAACTACAAAATGAATATTACCATCTTTAGCATGTCCGAAAATGATCGCATTTGTATAATTATACTTTTTAAAAAGTTCCTGAAGATCGAGGATCGCATCACCCATTTTCTCCAACGGAAAGGCAATATCTTCTAGGATTACTGATGTTCCGCTGACTCTTACCGCACCAACCGAAGGAAACATTCCTTTTCTTACTTTCCAATACAATGCCTGTTTAACAGGATCTTCAGTAAACTCTGGTGGGTTTAATAAAACAAGTTCATTTGCATGAAGAAGAAACAAATCGATCTTGGCTCTTACTTCTTCCATATTGTTTCCGTGGAATTCTATCAATAAGGCGGCTGCATCTTCAGATAGCGCTCTTATTTGTTCGGGAAGCCCGGCTATATGCTCCACACTTCGCAATGATGCCCTGTCCATTAATTCAACAGCTTCAGCTCCTGCTGCTATTAAAGGAATAATTGCATTGCATGCTTCATAAATGCCGGGAAAATATAATAGTGAAGTTGACTTAAAAGGAAAATCAGGAATAGTTTTTAATACTGCCTCTGAAATAAATGCTAATGTTCCTTCCGCACCAATTAATAAATGAGCTAAAATATCCAGCGGATCTTCATGATCAATGAAGGCATTAACGGAATAACCAACGGTGTTCTTTGTTTTATACTTATACCTGATACGATCATATAAAGTCGGTTGCTTCATTATTTGATTGCGCAAAAACTGGATCGTTCTATATATATCATTCGATTCCTCTTTAAAACGAATATAATCTCCGGGCTTTTCTGTTGAATAAGTCTCTCCATTGGGAAGTATAAATCGAATGTACTTTGTCGTATGATAAGAATTGCGAATAACGCCGCAACACATTCCGCTTGAGTTATTAGAAAGAATACCGCCCATCATTGCCGAATTAATGCTGGCAGGATCGGGGCCGATTTTTCGTTGATATTTTTTCAAATGCGCATTTACCATAGCGGCAATGATGCCCGGCTGAACCCTTACCTGCAATCCATCCTCTTCTACTTTTAGTTTATTCCAGAATTTACTCAGGTCAACAAGGATTCCATCCGTAATTGATTGCCCCGAAAGACTTGTGCCGGCTGTGCGAAACGTGATGGGTATTCTATGTGTATGCGAGAATTTGAACAATTCTTTTATTTCTTCTTCAGCAACCGGTTGAACAACAGCCTTTGGCTTCAAATAATAAAAACCTGCATCGGGTGCATAAGCTGCAAGATCGATCAGCCGTGTTTTGATCCTTTCCTTTGGTAAAATAGATTCTAAAAGTTTACCAACATTCATAATCATTTATCAATATTAGAATGCGGAAGATAACATTTTAAGGAACATAAATTGCATTGATTCAGAGCTCTGTTAAAATTCAACCGGCAATTCTATTTCTTTGAGTAAGCCCTCAAGATTTGATAATGATCTTTCAAACCGGGCTTTCATTTTCTTCTTCATCGTTAGATTAAATAGGAGTTGCAGGAAAGGATTTTTCTTTAAATAAAAATCTAAGGTGAGCCGCGACCTGTTAGATCCTGTATTTTCAAATATAAAATAAACAGCGCTTCTTTTATTTTCTTCCGTTTCGCTATAAATAATTTTATTTGCCGGGTCATATAAAAAACTGCTGCTTACCATCATCACCTGGCCATTTTCCAAAATACAACGATGTCGTGTACCAACTCCGGGCAAATGGTGATCTATTTCTTCTATCTGTTTCACACCCTCCTGCCAGCGATTCCTGAAGTCAAAACGGGCGGCTGCAAAGAACAATTTTTTAATATCCGCATCATACTCCCTGGATAGCGACAACATTTTTACTTTACTCGGTATTTCGAATTGAGGCTGTGTTTCAGGAGGCAACTCATTTTTAAGTTGCGTCAATTGTGTATAATGAAATGGTATTTCACCCGCTTCAACTTTTTTAGCACTGCTGTTCCATTCCATCCATTGTGTAAAACCTAATGGATGATCGTCCTGCACAAGATCTTTAGTTACCAACCAATATTCATGTTGTTCAATATCATTCTTCAGGAGCTGGTGAGCAACGATG
>Ga0105249_10003204_pt1 | contig 14164 bp, 11 predicted proteins | sample KBSS44metaG_FD_81522 | JGI IMG/M metagenome (GOLD analysis project Ga0105249, IMG submission 81522) | Switchgrass rhizosphere microbial communities from Kellogg Biological Station, Michigan, USA - KBS S4-4 metaG | ecosystem: Host-associated > Plants > Roots > Rhizosphere > Soil | place... | reverse complement strand
TCCTTCCTCAAACAAAAATGCTCAAATCAAATTTGTAGATATAGCCGGAAGAACAGTTAAAGTATTCATACCAGTAAGAAATACTACACAAAGCCAGCTTGATTTAAAAATTCTGCCTTCAGGTATATATAATTTAGTTTGGTCTGATGGAGCCAGAATACTTAGCAGAACATTCATGAGAAAGTAAAAATGAATTGTATTTAAGATTGAAGCTTTAGTTATTTATTTCCTGGGGGTCCGCTTGTCCTTAATGATTGCATAATTCATTTAGAAATAAAAAAGATAATAATACCCGCCAAACATGTCGGGTATTCACTTACGTTTCGTAGAAATACTTAAATGAAATCTTGTTGATAAGTATCATAAGCTAAACTATTTTTATAGTTTGATTAAACCTTTCACAATTTATCATTGTCCCAAGATGTTCATCTGATAAAGACCCTCACAGGTCTTTTTATTTTGGCATTAATCTTGATTTCATTGGCGTACCGATAAAAACATAAAATATGAAAACGAAATTGCTGATTTTCACATTAATTCTGCCCTTGATTACTATTACAGTACTTAATTCATGCCAAAAAGATAATAAGAGTGATGGGACGGCAAGACTCCAGGTTTATTTGACCGATGATCCAGGTGATTACGAAGCTGTTTATATCGATGTAAAAGATGTACAGATAAATGTTACAAATGACACTTCAGGCGGATGGCAAAGCCTAAAGGGAGTAAAAGCGAATGTTTATGATTTATTGAAATTGGTGAATGATGATGACACCTTATTGACCGATTCTAACATCCCTTCTGGAAGACTTCATCAATTAAGATTGGTACTTGGTACAGAAAATTACGTAAAAGTGCAGGGTACAGCACAATTAATAAAACTTGAAACTCCCAGTGCACAACAAAGTGGTTTAAAATTAAATATTCAGCAGGATGTTCAGGATGGTATACTTTATACCATCACTCTTGATTTTGATGTTTCAAAATCTATTGTTAAAACTGGGAACAGCAAATACATGCTGAAACCTGTTATCAGGACAATTCTTAATGCGGCAGGAGGCTCAATTAAAGGCATCGTGATGCCAAAAGATTTTCAATCTGCAGTGTACGCTGTACAAGGAGTTGATACAATTGCCAGCACATTTACTGATTCAGACGGTGGTTATTTAATCAGGGGAATATCTGCAGGCACCTATGACGTATTTTATAAACCATCGAACCTTTTATACAAAGATTCATTGAGAAAGAATATTTCAGTTCTATTAAATACTGTGACAAAAATCGATACTACTTTCCTTCATCAATAAATTGATCTATGAAAATAAATAAGCCATCCCATTGTTGGGATGGCTTTTTAGTTTAGTTAATTGCTTTTCTAATTTTTATTAATTTTTCTAATAGCGAAGCCAGCAGATCAAGCTTAAGCATATTAGCACCATCACTTTTTGCTATTGCAGGATTTGGATGTGTTTCAATAAATAATCCATCAGCGCCAGTTGCAATCGCAGCTTTTGCAATTGTTTCTATCATTTGCGGATTTCCACCGGTGATACCCGCTGATTGATTTGGTTGTTGCAAACTATGTGTGCAATCCATAACAACGGGTACGCCATGTGATCGCATAATTGGTATACTTCTGTAATCAACAACAAGATCCTGGTAGCCGAATGTAGTTCCTCTTTCAGTCAAAATGATCTTATCATTTCCTGCGTTTCTGATTTTATCAACCGCAAACTTCATGGCTTCACCACTTACAAATTGGCCTTTCTTTACATTAACGATCTTTCCTGTTTTTGCTGCAGCTTCCAACAGATCTGTTTGTCTGCATAGGAATGCCGGTATCTGTAAAACATCTACATGTTGCGCAGCAAGTATTGCTTCTTCTTTTGCATGAATATCAGTTGTAGCTGGTAACGTAAATTTTTTCTTTACATGATTGATCATTCCTAAAGCAAGATCATCACCAAGACCTGTGAATGAGGAACCACTTGTTCTGTTTGCTTTTCTGTAAGATGCTTTGAAAATATAAGGGATACCTAGATTTTTACAAATTGTATACACTTTATCAGCTACTTCCATTAATAACTCCTCACTTTCTACTACGCAAGGACCCCCGATCAAAAAGAAATTTTTTTCATCATAGGATTGATTGATGAACAGGTCTTTCAAAAATTTTTCCATAGCGGCAAAGGTAAATAATGCCAACCCGTCTTCTAAAATTTAATTATCATAAGGGCGATCAAACCAATTAATCGCCTTTGCATATAAATATTTACGGCTTTTTAAATGGCAACTGATTCACCATTTGTCCAACGGCTCTGCCTTGAATTACTCCGGCCTCTCCACCAAATCGAAAACTGGTTCCGCTATTTACTCTCAGTTGTACAATATCTCCAAGCATTGCATTTAGTGACGGGTAAGACCATTCGCCGTAAAGTGATTTGTGGGTGCTATCAACAAATGAATAGTTTGGGCCGAAATAGCTTTCAAGTATAGCTACAGTAGAAGCTGTTGAACTCATCTCATCAGGATAAGAAGGATGTTGAACAGTGTTAAATGTGGAATTCCAGGTGCTATAGCCCATTACATTCCTGATGTAAGTAATAGGTCTGATAAGTGCATAATGAAATTTTGATTTGAATACAGCGCCTATAGCATCAGAGGCAGCGATGGTTTGTTTAGCAATTAATACAGCGGCATCTTCAAGATTTAGATTTTCCTTACTAATAATTTTTGTTACTATTCTTAATGAATGAGCAGGAGGATTGTAATTGGTACCAACAATATCTCTCCAGTTATTAACCAATCTTGTTTCATCGTCTGTTATATTATTCCTGGATTGATACACTTCATTTGTTGCCTGGTAAAATTCAGATAATGGATCAGTTGAATAAGGGGGATGCGGAGCGGCCAGTACTGTATTTACAATATTTGGTATAAATGTTCTTAATGAACCCGTGCACATTCCTACTGCTGGAAATAGACCGGGGGGTGTTGGCACCCAGTTGCCCGGCCCACCCAATGGAACGTAAGGGGGGCAAACGGCTAATGTACCATCAGGATTTAACGTGCCATCTGTTTTACTCCAATCATAAATTTTATCAGCAACATATCTTCCAAATTCAACGGAGCATTGTAGTTGTTCAGGTGTAGCTTCGTTTTGAAAGGAAGCATTCAGGCTGGATTCAAGTGCCTGCACCGACGCAAGATTTGGAGCAGGATAGTTCTGCATTATTTTAGATGCAATACGTGCAATGACCGCATTGGCACATGCAGGCCAGTAATAATCTTTCTTATTATCAAATTCAATTGTATTGCCGGTTAAATATTTATACATGGATTGGTAAGACGGCATGCCTGGGACCACCGACTCATAAAGCGCCACGCCGCTGTAAGCAAATATTCGGAGTGCTGGGCCCGGTGTATAGGGTTTGGTTTTCGTGATATCTGTCAACAAATTGAACCAGGCAGTAGCTACATCTGCTGTATACTGTTTTGTATGAGGAAGGGTGTTGGCTTTGCTGTTGACCGATTGAGTTACCAACTCTGAGCTTAACACTTCGTTGCTAATAGTACCTGCTTTTTTGCAGGACTCGTTGGTAAGGCTAAGTGAAGCCAGTAGCATTATAAATAATATCATCCTGTCCAAGTTAAATGTTTTCATGATTTTTTGTTTAAATGAATAATAACTAAAACTAATAGTGACAGGTGCTGATTTTTTTAGAAATGAGTCGAAGCGCATCATATTCAGGTTGGAGAAAAGATTAAGAACGATTGACTGGTTAGAAATAATCGCGGGTGTATTTATAGAAAAAATCTAAAACAATTATCCTGTTGTTTATCTTATACAGAAGCACTTTGTCGTGTTAAAAGCATAGTTCATCTCATCTATGGCTATGTATTTCGCACTACTACTGAATTGAATTATATTTAATTACATATTTGCATCATGGATCTGAATAAATTTATTTTTTCTCAAAAACGAAGCGACCGTATAAGAAGGCACCTTTTGTTTTGGATAGCATGGTATATTTATTTTGCTTTATTACATGCAGCCAACCCATTTGGCCGACCGGAAATATCTTATTTCAGAAACCCTGTCTTCACCTTTACAGAAAGTTTTCTTCAGGTAGTACCACAAATACCGCTTGTCTATGCCATGCTTTATATTGTCCTTCCGAGGTTTATTTTAAAAAGGAAATATGTTTTGGCTGTTGTGACCGGTATTTTGTTTTGGTTTTTTGGTGGTGTAATACATCTTTATTGGTTCAGGGATTTTATTCCCTGGATATTACCCCAAATTTTAAATGCTCGGTTCCTTGAGAATACACAGCGATTAGAATCAGTAAAATTTATGATGGCCATAATGTCTACTTATAAAGGTGCTTTTACCATCTCAGCTTTTGCTCTTTTATTTAAGATCGGTAAGGATTGGTACATGAAACAACAACGTAATCTTCAATTGCAAAAAGAGAATACGGCTGCACAAATGCAATTACTCACTGCCCAAATACACCCACATTTCTTGTTCAATACACTCAATAACATTTTTTCTCAAACACAAACAGAATCACCTAAAGGTTCAAAAATGATCATGGGTCTATCTGATATGTTGCGTTACATTTTATATGAAGGCCAAAAACCATTGGTGCCGTTGAAGAAGGAACTGCTCATGATAACGGAATACATAAACCTGGAAAAAGTAAGGTATGGCAATAAACTGGATGTACATGTATTGATACCGGATAAAACCGATGAAATTTATATTGCTCCCTTGTTATTACTCCCTTTTGTAGAAAATTGTTTTAAGCATGGCGCCAGTAACATGCTTCAGAATCCATGGATCAGCCTCACTCTTGAATTAAAAGACACAACACTTGTGATGAAGCTGATGAATGGAAAGGCTGCTTCGAATGGAAATGACCTGAATAAACAAGGTATTGGTATCAAAAATGTACGTCAGCGCCTTGATTTATTATACAAGGATAAACATGAACTGCAGATAAGAGAAGACGAAGAGGTTTTTGTGGTTGACCTGCATGTGGAGCTGATAAGGATCGAAAACAGGGAGCAGGCGGAACCTTCGACAAAAGCCGAATCAAAAATTGCTTATGCCTAACGGAAAGTTTATACAGATAAAATGCATCATTGTAGATGATGAACCCATGGCAAGGGATGTAATACGACGTTATGTAGAACAGATACCAAATCTTAAACTGGTTGCTGAATTTGGGAATGCAATAGAAGCCACTATTTTTTTACAGGAACAACCGGTTGATATGATCTTTCTGGATATAAAAATGCCGCAACTGAGCGGAACGGAATTTGTAAGAACCTTAAGAAATGTGCCGAAGATCATTTTTACCACAGCTTTTAAAGAATATGCACACGAAGGTTTTGAACTGGACGTAGTGGATTATTTATTAAAGCCAATCCGTTTCGACCGGTTTTTAAGAGCAGTCAACAAAGCATTTCCCCAAAAATCTCAGGAAATAGAGATGCACGGAATAGCAATGGAGGAAAATAAACCGGCCGCTTCGTTTATTTATTTACGAGTTGATCGTAAAATGATAAAAGTATTGCTGGATGACATTTTGTATATCGAAAGCGATAAAGACTATGTAAAGGTATTTACGCAAAAAGGGTTTATCATAACTCGTCAAACTATTGGGTCTGTTGAAGCAATGCTATCCGAGAGTCAATTCATTCGTGTTCATCGTTCTTATATAGTTTCGTTACACAAGTTAAAATCCTTTACAGCAGAAACGGTTGAGATTGGTAATAAAGAGTTACCCATTGGAAAACTATACCGTAACAATTTTCTGAAACTGCAAGGCAACTGATATAGTAGCAATCTGAAACCCGTTTTTATTTTTTGCAATAATAATTTACCGCTATGAAGAAATTATCAATGAGTTTATTGCTGATTGTCTATTACCCAGTTTTGTTTTCACAAAGCACAGGTTCTATAAGCGGAAGGGTAACTGATAAAGAGAGTAACGAAGCTTTGCCGGGTGCGACCATTACCCTAAAGGGAATCCAAGTCTCAGTAATTACAAATAACGAAGGGAATTATATTATATACAAAGTAACGCCGGGTGATTTTTCTCTTATGATTTCTTTTGTGGGTTATGAAAGTATTGAGAAATCCGGGTATGTTACCGCCGGTAATACATCTGTTATCAATGCGGCCATGGTCTTAGATAACAAGTTGGGAAATGGTGTTGTCGTGTCTGCGTCAAAACGGGCAGAAAAAATTACTGATGCACCTGCTTCTATAAGGGTCATCGGTAAAAAAGAGCTTGATGAATTTGCGGCGTCCAATGTGTTTGAGTTAGCAGTTTATCAGCAAGGTGTTGAATTTACTCGTAGCGGCATCGACTACGTGTCCCTCAATGCACGGGGATTTAACCGGGCAAGCAATAACAAATTGTTACAAATAGTGGATAGTCGCAATACCATGACAACAGCGAGCACTTATTTGCCGATGTATAATTATTCAACGCTAAATAAATTGGATGTTGATCGTATTGAGATCGTTTTAGGCCCACAGTCTGCTTTGTACGGGCCCAATGCACACAATGCTGTTTTCAATACTATGACGAAAGATCCGAGAAGATACCAGGGTACAACTGTGGCGGTAACAGGGGGCAATCATTACCAGTTCAGTACTCGTTTGCGTCATGCAGTAAAAATTAATAATAAATGGGCATATAAATTAACTGGTGAATATGTGGCAGGAAAAGATTTTATTTTTTATGATAGTGTATATGCAGGTAATCAAACGGGGCTTACGCCACAGTTTGGGCCTCCTGTTGCCATCCCCGAACGTAATGTAAACTTTGATTTTCGCCGCATTCGTGGCGAAGCACATCTTTATTACAGCATAGCGCCTAAAGCCGATATCATTATATCAACCGGGAGCAGTCACAATAATTCATTAGGAATTACTAATGTTGGGCGCAACCAGGCAAAGGGGATAAGTCCAGGTTTCTTACAAGCTCGCATTGTTCATCCCAATTTTTTTGGCACTGTTTATAATACATGGGGAAAGTTGGGTTCTTCATACGGCATTTATGGATACACCCGGGATTTTTGGAACAGAACTCATACCAACCCGCCTATGTCTCCGGATTCAGCGGAGATATTTGCTTTTCAAAACAACAGGGGTTATGAAAAAAATCAACGATTAAATGCCGAAGCGCAATACAATTATTTTTTTCAGACGGCCGGGGTGCATTTGGTAGCCGGTTTAAGTTATCAAAAAGAAAAACCTAATTCTTATGGTACTACATTAGTTGATAGTAACAGGCGAATTTATGTTACTCAGTGGGGTGGAGTAGTGCAATTGGAAAAGACTTTGCCTTGGAACATTCGATTCATTGGCGCTGCAAGATTGGATAACCACACAAATTTTGGAAATCTTTTTTCACCTAAACTTGCGTTGATAAAAAGTATCAATGATCATAATTTCAGAATTACCTGGGCAAAGGCTTATGCTGTGCCCGGTATTTTTTTCCAATATGCATCTGGTCCAACAACTTTTGGGAATGGCCCCGGGGTAAAATATATACCGAATGGATCAAAATTTAGCGATGAATCTATTCTTACGACCACTCCTCTAAAGCCCGAAGAAGTAAATACCTGGGAGATCGGCTACAAGGGAACCGTTGCAAAAAAAATATACATTGATTTCAATTCCTATTATAGCACCAGTAAAAATTTTCAGAGCCCGCCGCTGCAGGTGGATGGACGGGCAATCTCCGTAGGTGATATGCCTGTAACTCCTGCAAATCCTGGTACAATTGATAATAACGGTAATGTACAGGGTGCCAGATTTAGTACATATTTTAATTATGGAAGTGTTAGTACTTATGGAATGGATATAGGAATTAATTTTTCTTTCAGTAAAATTATCAACCTTGCGCTACGGTACTCCTGGTTTGGTTCAGACATCACCGATGATAATCTAAAAAATGATGCCAATAAAGATGGTTGGGTTACAAAAGAGGAGAGCAGTCTGAATGCTCCGCATCACAAGGGTGTCGCTATGTTTAATTTTCAAAACCTGTGTAAACAAAAAATGTTTGTAAACATTGCTGCAAGATTTACAGAGCAATATGATTTTTACAGCGGCAACCAAATCAGTACAGAAGCGGGAGAAGGAAGAAGAGGAATTGTTTACAGAGGCAATCTTCCACCCATCATTAAAAATTTTGACTGGGGTCCTTTGGGTGGATTTGCCATCATTGATCTGGGTGCAGGATATAAATTAAATGATATGATCATCCTGAACATGAACATCACCAACCTGTTTAATGTGAAGCAAAGAGAGTTTGTCGGTTCTCCTTTTATTGGCAGATTGATCATGTTTGAGATGAAAATACAAATACCGAATAGCAAGAAGCCATAGGCAGATGTACAGTTTGTTTTGATTTATTTTGGTGTAGCAATCAGGCCCCGTGAAAAACCATTGTAGGTTCCTACTATTACTCCGTTGTCGTTAATGCCAAGAAGAGCTGTGTCAAAGGAACCGGGAAAATCAAGAGCCGAATATTTTCCATTTTCTAATAGAAATCCATGTGTGACACCTGCATTATCGATATACTCACCAACGATCTGCCCGGTTTTGTTTATTCCATGCGGTCTCGTTTCAGCTGCACCGGGAAAAACAACATCTTCGGTGATTCCATTAAAAAGAGTGAACCCCCGCCCAACTCCATTTATATCTCTGTAAAAGCCCACAATTTTCCCCTGGTTGTTTATTCCCATTAGCAGTGTACGGGCGGCGCCAGGTTTATCATATGTAGTATATATGCCATTACTGAAAATAAAACCATGACGGGAAGAGTTCTCATCATGATAAAATCCCACGATTGTTCCGGAGTTATTCACCCCTAATGCTTCAGTGAGTAAAGCTCCCGGTGCTGCATCAGGCAATATCGTAATGATGCCAGTTGCAGAACGTTGAAAAGAATGAGTGACCTGGTTTTGATCAATATTTTTTGGGTAAATAAAGCCGCCAATTGAAACAGATCCATCGTTTATATCTGTGAGCCCGCCACTGTAATCTTTGCCAGCTTCCGGCAGGAATACATCTGTAAACTGTCCATCGGCAAATATAAATCCATGGACTTCCCTATTTTTAGTGACATAATTGCCAACCATTTTTCCTGAGTTATTATTTCCGTATGCAGTGGTATTATCACCCCATTCCACAGGCACATCAAATACCTGGAACTCGTAACCGTTTTTACTTTTACTGAGAGAAGAGATGGTGGTTTTCTCCTCTGTCAAAAGTTCATCTTTGTTAAGAACTGTATTATTCTTTGAACAAGAAGAAAAAAATATACACACTGTGATTATTAAAATTGTTTGTTTCATTTTTTAAATATTTAATGGAACCAAACTATTTGATTACTATTTCTGATTTTAAGAAATGAGGCAGACATAAATATTGGTGAGACAGAAATGGACTTGCTTGCGACGAAAGAAAATTTAAAAGCCCCTGTTAGATGGTAAGGGGCTTTCATTAATTCTTAATCATCACTCTGTTTGAAACTGTGATTGAAAACATATTCAGCTATTTGCTTTCCCTGCTCCTCACCATCCATGACCGCTTTTCTGAAATACCAGCCAGCGTAAATTTTACTTAATGAATTATCACTTACCGCCTGTTCAATACTTGAATAATGAAGAGTAACACCGGGCAATGTGGCACTTGTAAAATCAATGGATATTTCATCTGATCCAAAAAGTGATTGCAATATTCCCGTAATGGCACCGCCATCAATGGCGAAGCTGCATGGATATTCAGGCACGCCTGGTGTATAAGCGTTCATAAGCGGATTGGAGTTTGCCAGTGCAGTAACTCCCGGCAACCAGGCCGCATCACCAATCGTGCTGGGATTGCCATCATTATCTCCAAGACGAATAGCCGTTTCCGGTCTCCAATAATAAAAGTGATATTTTGCTTCCAGGGCAGCATTGATGCCATCAGCCATCGCCGTATGTATAAGTGCAAACAACCGGGCTGTTTTCCAGGCATCCATTTTTTTTGTTGCAATGATATTTCGTATAAAATTGTTCCATACCATCGGCTTTCTGATATCAGACCAGAATTTGGCAAGCGTTTCTTCTTCCATAGTTCTAGTTGAACCAACTCTTGCTCCCTTTTGTTTGACTTCATTATAGTCGTTCAGATATTCAGATGAGTTAACGGGATAAGGACCGGCAGGTCTGAACTGATTGTTGCTTTGCAATACAAATGGTTTTACCAATATTCCCCAATTGGGTGTAGCTTTTGTATGTGGGAGATTGAGCACGGGATTTGAAGATGGAAGCGTAGAACGGTATTCACCCGGATCATCGCCATCTGCGGGAAAGATAGATGAAAGAATAACCTGGGTAAACCCATCGGTTGCACGGTTGGCAATGATAGCGTCGGCAGCTTTTTTACCAAGTGTCTTACCAAGTTCTTTACTTTCACCATCGGGAATTGTAGCTAAACTTTCGGCGTACCATGTATCAATAGGAAAACTTCCCTGCTGGTTTAATCCTTTAATAGCCCAATAAGCTGAGCTGGCTACAGCAGCATCTGGATTGGCGAATTGCTCTCTTTCATTCAGCGCAAAGCGTTCATACTTTGGTTTAATATTATTTAGTGCATCATGCACAGCAATTTGGATTATCGCAAAATAACGAGTGCGGGCAGCATCATTCCTGGGGCCTGCAAAAACAGTGATCATTTTTTCATTCCAATACATTACCATATAATTTTCTGCAAAGCCTGGATTATCCGGTTTTTTTGCAGCCGATACTGGTTCTTCCTCTTTAGCTAAGCCGGGCACATCAGTTTTTTTACAGGACAAGGCGCCTGAAATGATTACCATGATTATCATTATGGTTTTGGAAAATGTAATTTGTTTCATAATCCTATGTTTTGATAGTTTAGAAATGTTTTGATTTAACTTTTTGAAACTTTCATTAAAACTATATGGAATTATAAATTCATTTTTAAGAATGCGACAGTTAATAAATAGGTATCTGCATAAAGGAGAGTGGCAAAGACAAGAGAGTCTGACTTGTATCAGCTAATTCTGTCATTGACAGAATCATTTTGTCTCGTAAACCCCAGTTATCGTCGCAATTAATTTTTGTGCCAGGAATTTTTCACATTCAAATAAATTACTTTTAGTAAAGAATGAGATTCGATGACCGTCAAAGAATTCATATTTTCAGAAAAAAGAACTGAACACATTAAGCGGCATTTGTTGTTCTGGATTTTTTATTGGTTATATTTTACCTTTTTACATGCAGCCAACCCGGGTGGGAAACCAGAAATAAATTATTTCCGCAATATCCCATATGCAACACTCGAAGCGATCCTGTTGCTTATACCACAAACTTTGTTTACATATTTATTGATCTCTTTTGTTTTACCAAAATATTTATTAAAGAACAGGTACGTTCTTTCATTTCTTTGGATCATTGTTTTTGTGGTTACAACTGCATTAATAAATTATTTAATGCTGGTCTATGTAAATCCGGTAATAATGGAAGCAATCTTACCAGATCGGTATATGGTTCGGAACCCCAGACTGATGCCTGCTAATATTTTTCTGGCTTTGATTATTTCTTTTAAAGGCACTCTTGTGGCGGCAGCCGCCGCATGTAGTATCAAGCTCGTCAAACACTGGCATCTGAAAGAAAAAAGAAACCTTGAATTGCTGAAAGAAAAAACCGAGGCGCAATTACAATTACTCACTGCCCAGGTGCATCCACATTTTTTATTCAATACACTGAATAATATTTATTCTAAAGCCCAAGACGAATCCCCCGGAAGCGCTAAAATGATCATGGAGCTTTCTCATATCCTTCGGTATGTGTTGGATGAAGGGAAAAAAGAGTTGGTTCCTCTTGAAAGCGAATTGCAGATGCTTCTGGATTATATAAATCTTGAAAAGATGCGATATGATGATAAGCTGGATCTTCATCTTTCGCTTCCTTCAAAAACCAATGGCGTGTATATTGTACCATTGCTGCTGTTGCCCTTTGCAGAAAATAGTTTTAAGCACGGCGCCAGCAAAATGATCCATAACCCATGGATCAATTTAAAAATTGAATTGGAAGGAGCATCACTATTTATGAAACTTATGAATGGGAAAAAAGCATCTCAGGATTTGCATAATGGACGCAAAGGAACTGGAATAGAGAATGTAAGAAAACGCCTTGATCTTTTATATAAAGACAGGTACGATTTGCAGTTAAATGAAGATGAAGAAGTATTTGTTGTGAATCTGAAGCTGGAGTTGGTAAAAATAAATTCGACAACTGCGACTCACCTTGTAAATACAATGGAAGCATATGCCTGATGCTGACAAAACATATAAATGTCTTGTTGTTGATGATGAGCCCATGGCAAGAGATGTGTTGCGGCGGTATATTGAAAAAATTCCCAGCTTGCAAATGGCCGGTGAATGCAACAATGCCATCGATGCATTAGTATTTCTTCAAAACAATAAGGTTGATCTTGTTTTATTGGATATACAGATGCCAGAATTGCTTGGAACAGACTTTGTAAAATCATTAAATAATCCTCCGAAGATTATTTTTACCACTGCATTTAAGGAATACGCACTGGAAGGATACGAACTTGATATAATCGATTATTTGCTTAAGCCGGTTCGTTTCGAAAGATTTTTAAAAGCAGTGAACAAGGCATTTCCTAAAAAAGATGATGCTGAACCAAACAATGGAACAGGTAATGAAAGAAAAAGCGGCGCTGATTTTATTTATTTGCGGGTAGAGAGGAAGCTCGTAAAAATAATTTTATCTGATATTCTGTACATCGAAAGTGCAAGGGATTATGTAAAGGTGTTTACAAAAGATAAATGTTTAACAACACGGCAAACAATTTCTTCCATCGAAGCTATGTTAAGTGGAAATGAATTCATACGTATTCATCGATCATATATCGTTGCGATAAATAAAATAAAGTCTTTAACAAATGAATTAGTCGAAATAGGAGATACAGAGATCCCGATCGGGAAGCTGTATAAAAATAGCTTTTTGAAATTGCAGGGAGGATAAAATTGCTCCTCTTGAAATAAAATTTCTTTACTTGTATGCTAATTGCCTTTTACATTTGTTGCACAATCGTTAAGAATGTTAAAAGAAAAGATCCTCGTAATTGGGGCTCCCGGACAAATAGGAGTGGAATTAACTCTTGCTCTAAGAAAAATTTATGGTAATGCAAATGTGACGGAGCATCTTGTCCGCCGGAAATAAAAAAAACCTCCACAAGGAGGTTATTGTTTCAATGAAGTGTGATGCTATTATGAAATCATTATCATGATTTCTGTAAGTTTTTTACTTCTTCCATCTCCCCATCTTCTACTCTTACAGTAATAAGGGTTTTGTTATCCTCCATGTTTACTACCCAGATCGTCCTCTTGTTCTCTTCCACTTTAAAAACCAAAGTAATACTGTAATCGAAATATGTGCTCTTTACTTGTTTTCTTACATCTGTGGGCAGATTTTTTTCTGTACCAAAACTGATGTCGTAAATCAACAGTCCCTTTTTGTTGAACAAAGACTGATGTTTCTGATCGTTCATATAAAATCTTACCAGGAATTTTTTATCCAGATCATACCATCTGACATCAGTTGCACCTGTAAACTGTTTATTGAACTCAGTCTTTATGTGTTCAATGGTTTTAAAATCGGGACTCGTTACTGTAACCGGTGACAGCTTTTCATCTGTTTGTGTGTATGAACTGCTTACTATTTGTGCGAATGAACTGCCGGTAATTAATATAGATAGAAGACATCCGCTGATTCGTAAAATAATTTGTGTTTTCATTGTTTTATTTTTTTTGAATGAAGAATAACACAAAACTATAAGTATGATGTGTGCAAGTCAATCCCCAAGGTTAGTTAGCTAATTTAGGGTAACTAATTTATGGTAGTGAAAAGAAGAAGAAAAATAAAGAAGAGAAAAGAAAAAAATCATTTGCTTATATGTGCACCGAAACGGGCAGCTACTTCAGAACGGGAGTGAACATTTAATTTGCGGTAAATATTTTTCATGTGTGTATTAAGAGTTTCCCTTGCAATACCACAATCTGATGCAATTTGCTTATATCCCAATCCCTGTATAAGT
>Ga0105249_10003203_pt1 | contig 14164 bp, 11 predicted proteins | sample KBSS44metaG_FD_81522 | JGI IMG/M metagenome (GOLD analysis project Ga0105249, IMG submission 81522) | Switchgrass rhizosphere microbial communities from Kellogg Biological Station, Michigan, USA - KBS S4-4 metaG | ecosystem: Host-associated > Plants > Roots > Rhizosphere > Soil | place... | reverse complement strand
TGAAATACTTCGCGCTCGTGTATACGATCTTGTTAGGTGTGCTGCTCTGGGTCGACCGGGAGAAGCTGTCCCTCCTCCTGCTCGACCGTGAGCAAGCGCACGCGGTTACGGTATCGGCGGGAAGTCTTCCGCGAGCGGCAGGCGGTCCGGTGTTCTCCCCGCTTGCCCGCCGGCTGCTCCTCGCGCTGGCCGCGCTCTTCGTGCTCGTCGAAGCGAACATCGCGGCGCTATCGATCAGCAAAGGCCCCGAACCGGTCGCCAGGCGCGCCCTTGCCGCGCGTCTCGCGCCTAACGCGCGCCTCGAGTTGTTGCGCAGCCGCCAGTCGGGACTCGTCGGCCTGAACTGGACAGCAACCGTGGACTACGTCGTGATTGGGCCGCAGTCAACCGATACCGTGACGGTCCACGCCCGCAAGATCACCGCGATCATACCGTGGCGAGTCACGGGAGTGACCGGGATGCGCCGGGAATGACGCATTGCCGCGGGGGCGAAGGCCGCGGGAGTTGGACCTAACGCCAGCTCGACCCGCTCGAGGTCGCGCCCGCCTTCGGCATCGGCGACGGCACATGGCGCGGGATGCTCACGCGTCCGTTTTCGACGACGACCGTTCCATTCCGGATGACGACCTCGACCCTGGTAATGTCGTCCAACGTCACGTCCGGTCGGCCGTTCACGATCAACACGTCCGCGAGCTTGCCAACCGTCAGCGTGCCGAGCTTGTCGTCCATGTCGAGGAGCTCAGCGTTCTGACGAGTCGCGATGGCGAGCACCTCGGCGGCCGTGAACCCCGCCTCCTGGAATCGCTGCATCTCGAGGAGATAGGGGGCCGGGAGATACCGGAACCAGTCGCTCACGAGATCCGTCCCCAGCCCCAACTTCACGCCCGCTCGGCGAAGCCGGCGAAGCATCTCCAGATTCTCCGCTTTGGAGAACGTGAACCGGCGGGACGTGCTGCCCCAATATCCGCCCGACTGATCGAAGATGATCTCGTACGGCACGAGCGTGGGGTCCGACGCAATCCCCTTCGTCGCCATCTTCGCAATGACCTCGTCGGAGCGCGGGAGCGGATGCTCGATCATGTCCACACCGGCATCGACGGCGCGATCGACATAGAACGTCTCGCAATCGCACGTGATGCGGAGGCCGAGCGCGTGCGCCTCGCTCACGGCGGCGCTGACCTCCTCGGCGGAGAAGTGGCTGGCGATCTTGATGACGTCGGCGCCGTTGTTGAACTGCTCGCGTACGGCGCGCCGCCAATCGTCGGGGCCGTTCGCGATTCGCACGGTGCTGCCAAGCGGCGAGGTACCCTGATCGCCCTCGGCGCCGTGTCCACCGAGGCCGACGATCAGGTGGCCGGCCGGGAACACCCGTGGACCGGGAATGCGATCCTCGCGCACCCAATCCTTGAGGATCATCCCGATGTTCCCGAACGATCCCACGTCGCGGACGCTGGTGATCCCGCTCTCGATGTAGTAGCGAAGACGCTCGGCGCCACGCAGTGCTCCGTCGGCGGCGTCGGTCACCCGTCCCGGCGCAACACCCGGATTCACGTAACTGAGGTGGGTGTGCAGGTCGATGAGCCCGGGCATCACGGTCTTGCCGGCGGCATCGATCACGCGCGCGTCACGCGACCATGTGGACGCCGCGTTAGGCGCGAGGATGGCCGTGATCCGATTCCCTGTGATCACCAGCGTGCCTTCGCGCGCGGCCGCGCCGGTGCCGTCGAACACCCGACCACCGCGCACCACGACCACTCGCTCTGGCCCGCTCCGGCGCTCGGGGGCGACCGGCGTGCGCCGGGGGTCGTCGGTCGTTCGCGTGATCGCGGTGTCGAGATACCGCCGCCGGTCTGCTGCCGGTCGATCCTGGCCGCCTAAGGGCAGCACCGCGTTGCACGTGACCAGGGCCGCGACCGTGAGAGCTCGTGTCATTTGCGTTTCCCCATGGGCGAGGATTGGGACCACGTGATTTCGACCGCACTACGACCGTCGCGCATGACGATGCGACAGCTACCACCCGTAGCGGAACACGGCGACGCGGAAGCTCACAATTCTGGCGGAATCGCGTGCCGCAATTACCCAAACGTCTAACTAGGTGCTCGAGCACTCCGGGGAAGATCATGGGTCCGCTTGCCATCCCAAACATTAGTAGCGTTGCACAATGGCTCAGCTCGCCATCCGCGCGGTTCTTTTGTGTCTCGTTTGTTGGCTGCTCGACGGAATGGCGGGGGGCGCGTGGGCGCAGGCGACAACATCGGCAGCGATTGCCGGACGGATTTTCGACGACCAGGGGCGCGGACTACAGGGCGTCGAGATGGTCGTGAAAAATCACGCGACCGGCATCTCGATGCGTGGCGTCTCGGAAGCCGAGGGGCGCTACCTCATCAGCGGACTCGAGGTCGGTGGGCCGTATTCCGTGACGGTACGGCGAATCGGGTCACCGATGCAAACGCGCACCGGACTCTTTCTCAGCCTCGGGCAACAGCTGCAAGTGGATCTGACGTTCGAGCAGCAGGCGGTGAGGCTTCAGGAAATCGAAACGCGGGCGTCGCAGGATAGAGTGTTTTCGCGTGCGCACACCGGCACCGAGGCATTCCTGTCCGACTCGACGATCCACCAGATGCCGGTCATCAATCGGGACCTGTACGACCTCGTTAGGCTCGTTCCGGAGATGTCGACGTGGTTCGCATTGGCCCCGTCGGGAGCGGGAACCCGTGTGAACAGCATCCGCATCGACGGCGTCAGCGATCAAGTGCCATCGAGCAATCTCGCGGCCGGTCAGCTGTATGGCGGCAAAGTCATACCACTCGACGCCGTGAAAGAGTATCAGGTCCTGTTCTCGCCGTTCGATGTGAGGCAGGGCGGCTTCGCGGGCGCGAACATCAACGTCGTCACCCGGAGCGGCACGAACGAGTTCCACGGCAGTGTCTTTGGCTACGGCACCAACGAGCGCCTCGGTCCAAACGTGCCACTCGTCCGCAACGCGCAGTATGACAAGCAGCAATTCGGCATTTCGCTGGGCGGACCGATCATTCGCGACCGTCTCCATTTTTTCGTCTCGTCGGAGCTGCAACGGCGGACGATCCCGGCGATTGGCCCGCACGTCGGTCAATCACCTGCCGGCCAGAGCTTGCTTCCCGTCAGCGAAACAGACGTTGCGCGCTTTCAACAGTTGCTGAGCAGCGATGGGCTCAACGGTGGGTCCGCCGGAGCCGTGACGAACGAAAATCCGTCATCGAGCACGTTCCTCCGTCTCGACGCGCCGATCGCCCGCTGGAACAGCCGCATCACTCTCCGCGGTAATTACGGACACGCGGACAGTTCGATCTTCGCTCGCCCAACGGCGCTCGCACCGACGAATTGTCCAACGACTGGGTGCTTTTCGTTATCGTCACTACAGCACTCGCGTTGGGTGGACAAGCGGTCGGTTGCCGCGCAGCTCGTGTCGAATTTTGCGCGCGGTGCCTACAACGAGCTCCAGGCGGGATATACCGACCTGACATCCGGCTTTCGGCCGACCGTTAGGCAACCGCTCATCCTGGTGACCGTTCCGGGAACGAGCGGGGCGCCGGTCGTTCTGCAGTCCGGAACGCACGAAATCGCGACCGGACAGCGGACCGAGAGCTGGACGGCAGAGCTCACGGACAATCTCTCGATCTCCGCCGGAGCGCATCGCGTCACGTTTGGCTTCTCGGCGCAACGATTCGACCTGCAGGCCTTTCAGCTCTGCGGTGCCTACGGCATCTGGGAGTTCGGGAGCCTGGACTCGCTACAAGCGGGCACCGCGTCGCGCTACCGCGTGACACGAGATACCGGCAGCGTAACGGCGGCATCCGGCGCCTATCAGGCGGTCTACCTGGGGGATGCGTGGGAAGCGTCGTCCCGCCTGTCGCTGACGTTTGGGGTCCGGGCCGACCGCTCCGTCCTCTCGGCGCAGCCCCCCTACGTGGCGGCCGTCGATTCGACATTCGGTCTCCGCACGGATGCAGTGCCGTCCGGGGCCGTCGCGTGGTCGCCGCGGCTCGGGTTCAACTATCGCCTAACGAGCTCGGACAGTTCGCCGATTCAGGTGCGCGGCGGAGCCGGCCTGTTCACCGGGCGGCCGCCGTTATTCTGGCTGTTCGGCGGCTTCTCTGCCAACGGACTGGCGACGCGAACGCTCCAATGCGGACCACTTCCCGGCGACGCTGGTGCCGCACCAGCGTTCCGCCCCGACGTTCGAAATCCGCCACAGGCATGTGCGGGCGGTCAGACATACGGCGCCTCGACGACGGGAGAGATCGATATCGTGGACGCGCATCTCGGCCTTCGTCAGACGATGCGCGCCACGCTCGCCACGGACGCGCGGCTTCCGTTCGGTCTGGTCGGAACGATCGAGGGACTCTATACGCACGCTACGCGCGTCATCTTCTTCTCTCCCCTCAACCTCAGCGAACCGGTAGCGGCGGACCGCCACGGCCGCATGCTGTACGGGAACATCAATGCGACGGGAGTGGCTGTCCCGACACGCGTGTCCTCCCAGCTAGGCGACGTCATCGCGATCACGAATGAGTCGAGGGACTATGCGTATAGCGTGGTCGCTGAGGTGCGAAAGCAGAGTCGCCTCGCCGACCTGACGGCATCGTTCACCTACGGGCAGGCCCGTGATGTCCAAAGCCCGCGAACGGTCAGCGCGCTCCTCGCCGACAATTGGCGCTTCGCGCGTCCCGTTACTGGTCTCCAGGACGATCTCTCGCTCGGGACCTCGGATTTCGATCAACCGTTTCAGGTGCGCGCATCCGGCACCCTTCGTTCGCCTTGGCGGCGGTTCGAGACCGGTCTGTCCTTTCTTTACGTTGGTGGTTCGGGATTTCCCTACACGTACGTCGCCGGCGGGGCAGGTGGCCGTGGCGATCTCAATGCCGATGGCGCGGCCGGCAACGACCCGATCTACATCCCGCGTACCGCATTCGACACGGCGGAGATCAGGTTCGGCGGATCCGCGGCGGAAGTGCAAACTCAGCAGGCCGCATTCGAGCGCTTCGTCGATGGAGCGACATGCCTTCGCAACCAGCGAGGGCGGATCATGGGCCGCAACACCTGCCGCGCGCCCTGGATGAATGTCACGAACCTGGCGATACGCCAGGCGCTACCCAGCGTACGAGAGCAATCGTTGGTATTCGAACTGCACGTGTTCAACCTCCTCAACCTGCTGAACTCCGGTTGGGGGAGAATCGCGTTGCCGACCGGAACCTCACTGGCGACTACGAGCCAGATTCCGTTGCTGTCCCAGATTGGCCAAACGACAGGACCAGAAGCACAGCCGATCTATCGCTTCGATTCGAAGATGCGCCGGTACAGCGACGAGAACTTCGACACCTACTATCAGCTTCAGCTCGCGATACGTTACAACTTCTAGAACATCGAACGTGTCACACCGACTGGCCGCGGGGGCGTTCGTCCTCACCACTTTTCTTCTCGCGCCGTGCGCATGGGCGCCGAGTGTGGCCGCACAGCGTGCGGTGCGGCCAACGCGCGTTCTCGTGGTCTACCAACAGCAGGCCGAGACACAGCCGATGCTCGAGTTCGCGCAACGGCTGCGCGTGACGATCGGTAAGGAGCTGGGCTCGCCGGTCGAATTCTACCAGGAAGCGCTGGACTTCGACCGCTTCACCGGCCTCGAGCAGTCGTCCCCACTCGCGAATTACCTGGCCGACAAGTACCGCCAATTCGGTATCGACGTCGTTGTGCCGGTCGGCGGGCGCGCGTTGAAATTTGCCGTCGACCAGCTGGGCCGCGGGTTGCCGAACGTCCCGGTCGTGTTCGCGCTGTGCGCCATGCCGCAAACGGATCCGGCCGCACAACCGCCGAATGTCACGGGGCGTATCTCTGCGGCGTCGCGCTTCGCCCCCACACTCGAGATGGCGCGGCGACTTCAGCCGGATGCGGAACGCGTCGTTGTGGTCGGCGGCGCGGGGCCATCGGATTCGACCTCGGTCGCGGCGGTGGTGACCTCGGCTGCGACGTTAGGCGACTCACTCGAGCTCACCGTCCTCCAGGGGATGACGCTCGACGAGCTGCTCCCGAGGCTCCGGCAGATTCCGCCTCGCTCGATCGTCGTTTTCGCGAACTACCGGCTGGACGGACGCGGACACGCATACGAGCCGTTGGACATTGTCGGGAGCATCGCCCACGCGGCGACAGCCCCGATGTACACACAGTTGTCAAGCTATCTCGGTGAAGGCGTGGTCGGCGGTTCCGTCCTGCGGTTCGACGACGAAGCCATTCGGACGGGACGCCTCGTGGTCCGCGTCCTTCGACGTCGACCCAGCGAACGGATGCCGCCTGTGGAGCTCATCGCCAACACGTTCGTCGCGGACTGGCGTCAGCTTCGACGGTGGGGGCTGTCCGAGGCACGTCTGCCCCAGGGTACCGAGCTCTTGTTCCGAGAACCAACCCTGTGGCAGCGGTACCGAACGGTCGTCCTCCTCACGGTCGGCGTTATCGGCGCGGAATTGCTGCTCATTGGCAGCCTTCTCGTCGAACGGCGCCGACGCAAACGTGCTCAAGTCGTGGCCGAGGAGCAGCAACGGCGCGCCGACGAGACGAGACGGCAGGTCGCGCACATGGGACGTGTGGCGCTTGTCGGCGAGCTGACGGCGACGATGTCGCACGAGCTTCGCCAGCCGCTCGCGGCGATCCGCATGAACGCCGAAGCCGGCGCCAAGATCGTGGCGCGTGACACCGGGCAACTCAGCGACGAGGACAGGGAGATCTGTGGGGAGATCTTCAGCGAGATCGTCGCCGACGATGCGCTTGCCTCCGACATCATAACGCGTGTTCGCGCGCTGGTACGAAGGGAGGAATTACCACACCAGCCTGTGGACCTTAACGAAATCTGTCGGACCTCGGTACGCCTTTTCCAATACGATGCTTCGACTCGCCGGGCGGAAATCATCTTGGCGCTCGATCCGAAGTCGCCAACGGTCACCGGCGATCCCGTTCAGCTTCAGCAGGTCGTCCTGAATCTCATAATAAATGCGCTCGATGCATCCGCGGCGTCGACGAATCCGCAAGTCACCATCAGTACGGTTGCTCGGGGCGAGGAAGTCGAGGTCGCAGTGCGCGATAACGGGCCCGGACTGACAGAGAATGTCCGGCAACACCTCTTCGAGTCGTTCTTCACGACGAAGCCGCACGGCCTGGGGCTGGGTTTACCGATCGTGCATTCGATCATCGAGCGATACCACGGGCGAGTGCGGGCGGAGAACGCTGAAGAGGGTGGCGCAGTCTTCCGCGTCACGATGCCGGGCACACGGAGTCCTCGAGAGACTCCTTCCGCGCTGCGGCCGAAGAAGCTGGAGGCGCAGACTCCGGTGGCGAATGAAATCCTGCGGTAAGCCGCATTTGGCCCAAGGTCCAATGAACATTTGGGTTGCCAATTAACTTCTTGGTAGTGACCTCATCCAATGAGAGCCGGATTCGGCGCCGCGAGTAGGGTTATGGGTTACCGCACCGAAGCGTTGGAGGCCCTACCTCCTGGGCGAGTGGCCGACAGATGGGTGGCGATCATCGACGACCACCAGTCGGTGCGATCGTGCCTCACTCGCGTCATGCGGCTCGAGGGAATTCCCGCGGCGGTGTTCGCGTCGGCCGAGGAGTATCTCGATTACTCGGCATCGACCGCTCCGTGCTGCCTCGTGTTGGACATGCAGCTACCCGGGATGAGCGGCTATACGCTGGCGCAGTTCCTCGCGCGCGAGCGGCCGCCGCTGCCGCCGACCATTTTCATCAGCGCGCACGACGACTTGCTGGCATCCGTCGGGGACGATCGCCTTGCACACGGAAGCTTGAGAAAGCCATTCGAAATCGACGCCCTGCTGGCGTTCGTGAAGCCACTGTTGTGAACACGCGCGGCCCAAACCTCTTCACGCTTTCGGCTTCGGCTTGGTCCAGACGGGTTTTTCGGGCAGCCTGTCGCGGTCGATGATGCGACCGTCGCGCATCACGAGCGACAGCTTTCGAATGTTGTGGATGTCGGCGAGCGGATCGGCTTCGAGCACGACGAGATCGGCAAGCTTCCCGACCTCCAACGTCCCGAAGTCCTTGAGCCCCTGCGACGCAATGGCGCCGTTCTTCGTCGCGGCAACAATTGCCTGGGACGTCGTCATCCCCAATTCGACAAGACCTTCGATCGCCGCGAGCGTCCCCGTGCCCGGCATCGCGTGGAGATCGATTCGTGGTGTGCGAAGGAACTCCGGCGCACTGCTCAGATAGGTGTCCGTGGAAGGCGTCGTTATGCAGCCACCCTTGATCAGCTTCTCCGCGTTTGCGCGGCGAATGGCCGTAGCCTGCGTCCGCTTCTCGTTCCGCAGCTCCCATCCGGTTTTGGCTCGCTGCATGACCTTGAGCGTGTCATTCTTGAGCGAGTCGGCCTTCGCCGAATCTGCGCGCTGGCGGGTCTTGAGATAGTCCTTCCACGGCTTCCCGGTGATGCCGTTCGACAGGATGGAGCAGATCACCTTTCGCTCGACGATGAGCGTCACCAGGTCGTCGGGGATCGGCACGCTGTGCACTTCGGGATGCTGAATGAGATCGATCCCCGCGAGCACCGAGATCCTGAGCGGCTCGGGGTTCGTCGAGTGCGTCTCCGCGATCAGGCCGCGTTTGTGCACCTCGTCGACGAGGGCTTCCTGCTGGCGCGGCGAGAAGGTGATGAGGTTGTTCGTGTGGGACGTGCCCCCGTACTTCACGAAGTTGGGGCCCTTGTCGAGGTAGGCGCGCATGGCGACGCGCAGCTCGTCGGGCGACATGTCGAGCAATTCTTCGCCGGAGCCCTGCGCGATGAAGTCCATCATCTGCTCGTCGAAGAACGTCGTCGGCGCCGCATTGGAGAAGAGAGGGGACCTGGGCCCGCCCCAACCCACGATGTTCCCCGCCACCAGCATGCGCGGGCCGATCAGTTTTCCGCGCGCGATGGAGTCGCGCACCACGATAAGCGGGAGGAGTGCGCCATAGCTGTCGCGCACGGTCGTGATGCCGTACTTCAATTCGGTCTGGGCCGCCTCGGTGATCAGGTCCAGGAAGCGGTCCTCGTACCGCACCATCGATTCGCCGTTGTTGTACAGCGACAGGTGCACGTTGGTGTCGATGAACCCTGGCGTGACGAACTTGCCAGCGGCGTCGACGACTCGGGTGCCTTTCGGAACCTGCACGGAGCCCCTGGGCCCTAACGCGGCGATGCGCTTGCCGCGCACGACGATCGTCGCATCGGTCAGGGGTGCGCCGCCGTTGCCGTCGATGACCGTCGCACCAACGATCGCGATGAGGGTATCCGTCGAGGCAACTCTGGGCGGTGCGGCCTGGGCTGCGAGCGAACCGATGCCGACATGGAGCAGAACAATCGACGCGGCGACACTGTGCGCGCGCGGCCGGGTGTGGGTTGAACGTGTCACGGGTCGTAAGGCGAACGTGTCGGGTGGGTGCATCGTGCTGCTGGGAAATTGAGCAATACGACCAGAGGAGCAGATGCGCCAGGGCCGCCGGTAACGGCGGTTCCGTTCCGTTCCTGGTCCCCGCGTGGCTTCCGACAGTCGGGAACCGAAGCGACGTTAGGCCTGCCTGGAGCGCGGGGGTAGGAATGGAGAATGACGCCGGAACGTAACCCGGGCGCACGCTTCTCGGCGAGAGAGTAATCCGTCAGCGGCCGCGCATCAAGCGCCCGTAGCGGGCCGGCGTCTCCCCGAATGTCTGGCGGAAAACGCGCGTGAAGTGCGATTGGTCAGAGAAGCCGGCGTCGAGCGCGATCATTGACAGCGGACGATCGGCCTTCGCGACCTCCGCACGCGCCCTCTCGATCCGACGGCGCCTAACGTACGTCGCGACCGTCGTGCCGTGATACCGGCGGAACGTGCGGAGCAGATGTGACGCGTGCACGCCGGCGAGCGTGGCGAGGTCAGTGACCGAGGGCGTATCCGCGCCGGCGGCCTCGATCGCGTCCTCGACACTCTGGAGCCAGTGCGGACGCCGCCGCTCGCCGAGCACCGGGAGTCGCGATAGATCGGCCACGAGCAGGAGAAGCGCTCCCTCGATGGCGAACGGTGAGACGCGGTCCGGCTCGCGGAGCTCAGCGCCGAGCCGAGCCGCCCAGGTGACCGCGGCACCGTCGCGCAGGATCTGTGGCGCGGTCGGCAACTTGGCCTCGCCGGCGCCGACGCGCGCGAACCATCGCGCAGAGAACTGGATGTTGAGCCACCGCCCTGGCGTGAGGAACTGGTGGCCATGCGTCTCGTACGACGGCGTGTAGAGCAGGCTCTGCGCGGCCAGCTCGCGCGTCCTCCTGCCGATCTCCTCCGTCGCGCTGCCCTGGAGTACCAGGCTCAGGAGCGGTGCATCGTGTGCGTGGGCGGCGATGCGCAGCCCCGCGGCGTACGTGTTCTCCGAGACCGACACGCCGTCGAACGCCTGCGCGCGCACCGGCGCGCCAACGAACTTCCCCATCACGATCGGCGCGGTCATACGCCCTCCACGCGAGCCAGATCGAGCCTTTTACCAATCCCCAATATAGGTGTCGCCAGACCGCTGCGGACGAAAAGGTCAACACGTTTGTTCCAGCGTGCGCGTTCGGTGCTAGAACGAGGTCGCGAGCCAGGGGATCTTGGGGGCGGTCGTCACGCAATGTCACCTCCGCCCCACCACCATGCACATCACGTCTCCATCCGCTCCGCTCTCCGTCGGAATGGTGCTGTTCCCCGGGCTCACGCAGCTCGACCTCACCGGCGCGTATGAAGTGCTGGCGCGCATGCCCGACACCCGAGTGCACCTCGTGGCGTCCACGCTCGATCCGGTGCGGAGCGAGTGGGGGCTGACCATTTTGCCGGACGCGACCTTCGGCGACGCGCCGGCGCTCGACGTCCTTTGCGTGCCGGGTGGATGGGGCGTCAACGGGCGCCTCGACGACCAGGCGCTCCTCGACTTCCTGCGCGCGCGAGCGGACCACGCACGCTACATCACCTCGGTGTGCAGCGGCGCTTTCCTCCTCGGGGCCGCCGGTCTGCTCCGCGGCTACCGCGCGACCACGCACTGGCTCTCGCTCGATCTGCTCCCGCTTCTGGGAGCCGACCCTGTGCGGCAGCGCGTGGTGCGCGATCGCAACCGAATCACCGGCGCGGGGGTGACGGCGGGGATCGACTTCGGCCTCGCGCTCGCCGCCGAGCTCTTCGGGCCAGCCACGGCGCAGCGGATCCAGCTCGCGATCGAATACGCGCCGGCGCCGCCGTTCGACAGCGGGTCGCCGGACACGGCCCCCGACGACATCCGTGACGCGCTTGCTCGCGACAGCCACGACGCGCTCGATCAGCGGCGCGCGCTCGTCCAAGCCGCCGCGCGCCGCCTCCTCGAACCGGGAACGACCCCATGGCCTACGTAATCGGAATCGTCCTCGCGCTCGCCGTCTCGACGTACGCGACCCTGCTGCAACTCGATCGAGATCGCGCGTTCTACCCGACGGTGCTCATCGTGATCGCCGCCTACTACGTGCTGTTCGCCGCCATGGGCGGCTCAGGCCGCGTGATGATCGTCGAGTTGCTCGTGGCGGCTGTTTTCGTCGTGGCGGCGTCGCTCGGGTTCCGGCGAAGCCTCTGGTTGGTCGTCGTGGCGCTCGCCGCGCACGGCGTGCAGGACTTCTTCCACGCACGGCTCGTGGCGAATCCCGGCGTGCCCGCCTGGTGGCCGGCGTTCTGCGGGACCTACGACGTCGTCGCTGCCGGCTATCTGGCGTGGCGCCTAACGCGCCACCAGGTTCGGCCCGTACCAGGCGCCTAACGCACGTTCAATCATTCTTGCTCACTGGAACCATGTTCATGACGAGGCGCTGGGTGACGAGAGTCGCGCTCACAGCGGCATGCGTGTTGGCGATCGTCGTCGTCGCGGGCGCGAGTATCGAGGGGCTCATGCGCTACCGCGCCGCGCGGGACTATCCGGCACCCGGTCGGCTCGTCGACGTCGGCGGCCGGCGTCTGCAGATCGACTGCCGCGGCTCCGGCTCGCCGACCGTTGTTCTCGAGTCCGGGCTCGACAACCTCGGCTCACTGAGCTGGGCGGCGGTCCACGACTCGCTCGCGCGCACCACGCGCGTGTGCGCGTACAGCCGGGCGGGCATGTTGTGGAGCGACCCCGCGCCAGCGCCGTTCGATGCGCGGCAGGTCGCCCGGGATCTGCACGCGGCGCTCACCACGAGTGGCGAGACGGCGCCGTGGGTCATGGTCGGCCATTCATTAGGCGGCCCTTATGTCGTGCTGTTCACGAGCCTTTACGGCGCCGAAGTCGCGGGGCTCGTGCTCGTGGATGGCTCGCACCCAGCGCAGTTCGCGCGCTTCCGAGAAGCGACGGGTAAATCGATGCAGCCGACGACCGGCGCGATGGCGATTGGCTCCGCGCTCGCGTGGACCGGCATCGTGCGGCTCGCGTCAGGCGGCGCCGCGCCGTCGACGTGGCCCGCGGTCGCCGACGAGGTGCCGCGCGCCTACCTTCCGAGCTCGGTCGAGGCATTGCGTCGGGAGGCCGACGCGATCAGTGCCACACTGGACGCGGCGGGCCGGGTGCGTCAGCTCGGTTCCCGGCCGCTAGTGGTGCTCACCGCGACGGCGAAGGCATCGCCAGCGATGCTCGCGGCCGAGGGCATAACGCGAGCGCAGAGTGACCGAATGCAGGCGGCGTGGGAGACGCTCCAGGCGGACGAGGCGACGTGGTCGATCGGTGGCCAACATCAGCGGGTGCCGAACGCGTCGCACTACATCCAGTTTGACCGTCCCGCCGTTGTGATCGCCGCGGTGCGCGACGTGGTCGCGCGTGTGCGTGCGACGCACGGCACGTCGCCGCAATAGAGACGTCGATCGCTCAGCGGCCCCGCAGCGAGCGAGCGTACTGCCCCGGGGTCTCGCCGAACGTCTGGCGGAACACACCCGTGAAGTGCGACTGATCCGAGAAGCCTGCGTCAAGTGCGATCATCGACAGCGGCCGCTTACCGTTCGCGACGTCGAGGCGGGCGCGCTGGATCCGGCGCTGCCTAACGTAGTTCGAGATCGTCACACCGTGGTGCCGGCGGAACGTCTTCAACAGATGCGTGGGATGCACGCCAGCAAGCTGGGCGAGCTCCGCCACCATCAGAATCATCGCGCCGTCGATTGCCAAGCTGGAGACGGTGTCGCGGTGCCGACCTCGGTGCGAACGCGGGACGCCCACGCCGCGGCCGCGTGGCTATGAAGGATCTGCGCCGCCGTCGGCAACGGCGGGGAGCCCTCAGCCACTCGCGCCAACCATGAGTCCGTGAGCTGCATGTTGAACCACCGGCCGGAGCGGCCGAATCGATATCCGTGCAGCGCGTAGGCGCTGGCCCGACGTACCGCTCGAGCGTGACGGGCGCCGGCATTGTGCCTTTCCAGATGACTGCGTTGTGATCTCGAGGCGATCGGCATCGGGTCGGTGGCGAAAGTGACGTGACGTTCCACGTCAGCCGCCGGCCAGGCTCACGTCAACACGTTCGTCCACCGCTGAAGGGCGCGCAAGCGACGGTACGGGCGGGAGCGCGTCAGCCGGGCAATTCCGTAGGCGAATTGTACCAAAAAGCGAGTCGCGTTCTATAGCACGGGCGGTGATTCCGCGACGTTCCGGGTGCGTCATCACTCGAAACTCGCGACCAAAGGATCGCCGCTCTCATGCATCTCCATCAGGCATCGCTAGCCCCGCAAAGCTCAGCGGTCAGAACGGCCCTGGCGACCGCCGGGTTGCTCATGGCGTTGTCGGCGTGCAGTCACTTCGCTGGCAGCGCACCAAGCCCCGATATCACGACGCTGAAGGTGTCGGCACACCGGCTGTACCGTGCGTCCGTGCGTCCGGCCGTCGTGCCGATTCCCGTACGCCGGCTGCAGAGCTGGACTCTGCACATCGACGCCGCTGACGGCCGACCGGTCGACGACGCGACGATCACGATGAACGGCGGCATGCCGCAGCACGGCCATGGCCTTCCGACATCCCCGCGGGTGACACGCTCGCTAGGCAGCGGCGACCACCTCGTCGAGGGCGTGAAGTTCAACATGGGCGGCTGGTGGGTCGTGCGGTTCACGATCGCAAGCGCCGCGGGAACGGACACCGTCACGTTCAACCTGAGCCTCTGACGATGAACAGC